>Ga0208851_1000144_pt1 | contig 31345 bp, 30 predicted proteins | sample NGESurshal092012_FD_184481 | JGI IMG/M metagenome (GOLD analysis project Ga0208851, IMG submission 184481) | Arctic peat soil microbial communities from Barrow, Alaska - NGEE Surface sample 415-2 shallow-092012 (SPAdes) | ecosystem: Environmental > Terrestrial > Soil > Wetlands > Peat ... | reverse complement strand
CGCCGTCCGGGCCGTCGCTCCCGACCGCCCCCACGATCCGCGACAGCCGGAACACCCGCTCGTCCTGCCGGTCCCGGTCGAACCCGACGACGTACCAGCGGCCCTGCTGCGACACCACGCCCCAGGGCTCGAGGTGCCGTTCGGCGGTCTCGGCGCTGCCGGGGTTCCGGTAGCCGAACCGGACCGGACGGCGGGCCGCCACGGCCGCGGTGAGGGGGCCGAAGGCGGCCTCTCCCCCGGACATCCGGGGCTGCACCGCTGGCAGGGCGTCCGGGTCCACGTCGACGCCGTCCGCCTCGAGTTTGCGCAGCGCTCGGGCCGCGGCCTCTGCCTGGCCCTCCTCCCGCCAGACCCGGGCGGCCACCGCCACAGCGGTCATCTCCGGTGCGGTCAGGTGCAGCTCGGGCAGCGCGTACGCGGCCGGCTCGATCCGGTAGCCCGGCTCGTCGTAGCCGGGACCGAGCTCGGCGGTCTCGAGCGGCACCCCCATCTCGCGCAGCTCGTTCTTGTCCCGCTCGAACATCCGTTCGAACGCCTCGACGGTCGGGCACGCCGCGTAGTCGGGGATCGCCGCGCGCAGCCGGTCCTTGACCACCGGGCGCTGCGCGCTGGCCAAGCACAGCACCAGCTGCAGCAGCCGTTCGGTCTTGGACTCGGACATCGTGGACTCGGCTGACTGCGGGGTGCTATCGCACGCCGAGCAGGTCGATCACGAACACCAGCGTCCGGCCGGACAGCCGGTGCCCGCCGCTGGCCGTGCCGTACGCCTGCTCCGGGGGGATCACCAGCTGACGGCGACCGCCGACCTTCATGCCTGGGATGCCGTCCTGCCAGCCCTTGATCAGCCCGCGCAGCGGGAACTCGATCGGCTCGCCCCGGTTCCACGACGAGTCGAACTCCTCGCCCGTGTCGAACTCGACGCCGACGTAGTGGACCAGCACGGTCGCCCCGGCCACGGCCTCGGCGCCATCCCCGACGGTCACGTCGGTGATCTGCAGCGTCGTCGGCGGCTCGCCCCCTGGGAAGTCGACCTCGGGCTTCTCGCTCACGCGTCCGGTCCTCTCGCTTTGGTGGGCTCACTACGGTGCGGCGAGCTGGTCGGCCCACCCTAAGGCAAGCGGCGGGCCGCCTCGTGGCGGCGCCGCCGGGTCACATCGACGCGATCAGCTTCTCCACCCGCTCGTCGACGGACCGGAACGGGTCCTTGCACAGCACGGTGCGCTGCGCCTGGTCGTTCAGCTTCAGGTGCACCCAGTCCACGGTGAAGTCGCGGCGCCGCTCCTGCGCCCGGCGGATGAACTCCCCGCGCAGCCGGGCCCGGGTGGTCTGCGGCGGGATGCTCTTGGCTTCGAACACGTCGAGGTCCCGGACCACCCGCTCCACCAGGCCGCGGCGCTCGAGCAGGTAGTACAGCCCCCGTCGGCGGCTGATGTCGTGGTAGGCGAGGTCCAGCTGCGCCACCCGGGGGTGCGCCAGCGAGATGTCGTGCTTGTCCTGGTAGCGCTCGATCAGCCGGCGCTTGATCACCCAGTCGATCTCGCGCTCCACGAGCGCCAGGTTGTCGCTCTCGACCGCCTCGAGGGTGCGGCCCCACAGGTCCAGCACCCGCTTCGCCACGACGTCCTCGGTGCCGCGACGCTCGACGAAGTCCCTGGCCTTGGTGAAGTACTCGGTCTGGATGTCCAGGGCGCTGACCTCGCGGCCGTTGGCCAGCCGCACCGTGCGGCGCCCGGTCATGTCGTGGCTGATCTCCCGGATCGCCCGGATCGGGTTCTCCAGGCTGAGGTCGCGGAGCACGACGCCGGCCTCGATCATGCGCAGCACCAGGTCGGCGGAGCCCACCTTGAGCAGGGTGGTCGGCTCGGCCATGTTCGAGTCGCCCACGATGACGTGCAGCCGGCGGTACTTCTCGGCGTCCGCGTGCGGCTCGTCCCGGGTGTTGATGATCGGGCGGCTGCGGGTGGTGGCGCTGGAGACGCCCTCCCAGATGTGCTCGGCCCGCTGGGACAGGCAGTACACGGCGCCGCGCGGGGTCTGCAGCACCTTCCCGGCCCCGGCGATGAGCTGCCGGCTGACCAGGAACGGGATGAGGACGTCGGACAGCCGGCCGAAGTCGCCGCCGCGTCCGACCAGGTAGTTCTCGTGGCAGCCGTAGGAGTTGCCGGCCGAGTCGGTGTTGTTCTTGAACAGGTAGACGTCCCCGGGGATGCCCTCCTCGTGCAGCCGCCGCTCGGCGTCCACGAGCAGCCCCTCGAGGATCCGCTCCCCCGCCTTGTCGTGCGCGACCAGCTCGGTCAGGTCGTCGCACTCCGGGCTCGCGTACTCCGGGTGGCTGCCGACGTCCAGGTACAGCCGGGCGCCGTTGCGCAGGAACACGTTGCTGCTGCGGCCCCACGAGACCACCCGGCGGAACAGGTACCGGGCGACCTCGTCCGGGGAGAGCCGACGCTGCCCGCGGAAGGTGCAGGTGACGCCGTACTCGGTCTCGATGCCGAAGATGCGGCGGTCCATCGAACCAGCCTAGGCCTGGCGCTCAGCCGCCGCTGAGCAGCGCGCCGAGCTGGTCGCCCGCGATGCGGCGGAACTTGCGGGCCAGCGGCCGGTTCCGGTCCAGCACGGCCACCTCCAGATGGTCGGGGCCGAGCTCCCGCGGCTCGCCGCCGCCGTGTTCCGCCAGGGTGCGCACCGCGAGCTGCAGGGCCGGGGCGAGCGGCTGGCCCTCCTCGTAGCTCTCGGCGAGCGCATCGGTGATCTGGGCGGCCTGCCCGCCCATGGCGACGAAGCCGTGCTCGTCGGCCACCGAGCCGTCGAAGGTCAGCCGGTACATCTGGTCCTCGGCCGCCGAGTCGCCCACCTCGGCCACCACGATCTCCACCTCGTACGGCTTGTTCGTCTCGGTGAAGATCGTGCCGAGGGTCTGCGCGTACGCGTTGGCCAGGCTGCGCCCGCTCACGTCCCGCCGGTCGTAGGAGTAGCCGCGCATGTCGGCGTGCCGCACACCGGCCACCCGCAGGTTCTCGAACTCGTTGTACTTGCCCACCGCCGCAAACGCGATCCGGTCGTAGATCTCGCTCACCTTGTGCAAGGCCCGCGAGGGGTTCTCGGCCGCGAACGCGATGCCATCGGCGTACTGGACGACGACCACGCTGCGCCCGCGGGCGATGCCCTTGCGGGCGTAGTCCGCCTTGTCCTTGATGATCTGCTCGGGCGAGACGTAGAAGGGCATGGACACCGGGAGACGTCCTTAGCGGGTCGGGTCGGGTGGGTTCGGGTCGGGTGGGTTCGGGTCGGGTGGCCGGGCTAGGGCAGCGGGGCGTTGGGTCCGTCGGGGCGGGCCATCCGGGCCGCGACGACACGGTCGACGACCGCGCCGACCTCGTCGTCCGGCAGTCGCCGGAAGCCGGCCTCGGTGACGACCGTGACGACCGGGAAGATCCGTCGGGCGAGGTCCGGTCCGCCGGTGGCGGAGTCCTCGTCGGCGGCGTCGTACAGCGCCTCGACGCAGGCCGCGACCGCCTGGTCCTCGCGTAGCTCCGGGCCGTAGAGCTTCTTCAGCGCCCCGCGGGCGAACAGCGATCCGGAGCCGACCGAGTGGAACGAGTGCTCCTCGTACCGCCCGCCGGTCACGTCGTAGGAGAAGATCCGGCCGATTTGGCGCTCGAGGTCCCAGCCGGCGAACAGCGGGACGACGGCCAGCCCCTGCATGGCCATCCCGAGGTTGCCGCGCACCAGCGCGGACAGCCGGTTGGCCTTGCCGTCCAGCGACAGCGAGGTGCCCTCAATCTTCTCGTAGTGCTCGAGCTCGACCTGGAACAGCCGCACGACCTCGATCGCCAGGCCGGCCGCGCCGGCGATCCCCACGCAGGAGAACTCGTCGGCCGGGAACACCTTCTCGATGTCCCGCTGGGCGATGACGTTGCCCATTGTCGCCCGTCGGTCCCCGGCCATGACGACGCCGCCCGGGTAGGTGGCGGACACGATCGTGGTGCCGTGCGGGACGTCCACCGGCCCACCCGGCAGCGGACGGCGGCTGGGCAGCAGCTCCGGTGCCTGCTCGGACAGGAACTCGGTGAACGAGGCGCTGCCGGGGGCGAAGTAGGGCGGGGGCAGCCGGCCGTCGATGCGAGAGTCCCCCACCGTCACTGACCGCCCTTCTGCACGAAGCCGCGAACGAACTCCTCGGAGTTGGTCTCGAGCACCTCGTCGATCTCGTCCAGCAGCGAGTCCACGTCATCGTCCAGCGCGGCCTTACGTTCGGCCACCTCGGCGGCGGTCTGCTCGGCCTGGACCGTCTCCTCGGCCTCGTCGGCCCGGCGCTGAGCGCGGTCCTGCCCGCCCACGTCCTTGCTGCTCATGGCACCCTCCTTCGCTCGTTCGACTCTAGTCGTCGGCACGGCGGGTCTGCCCGATGAGCGGCTCAAGACGGGCGGCCGCGCGCGCCGATCTTCTTAGCCGGGGGTTATCCAGCGGCTCGCGGCCGCTTAGCACGCGAGAAGGGACCGTCGTTCCATGAAGTCCACCCCTCGCCGTCGCGACCATGCGGTTCACGTCGTCGACGCCCTGACTGCGAGCTTCGTCGCCGGATCCATCGTGGCCACCGGGGCGGTCGCCGCCGCCTTCGCCGGACCGACCTCTGCGGCGGCCCCCATAGCAGTCACCGCTGACCAGGCCGCCGCGGCCGCGCCAGCCGCCCAGGGTGGCGCGCCGGGCGCGCTCGCCCCCGCCGCTGTGCGCCCCACCGGCGCCACCACGGCCAAGGCCCCGGCTGCCGGGACGGCCGCGGCAGCCACCGCAGCGGCGCAGGCGGCCGCTCGGACGACCACCCAGACCACCAAGGTGACCGCGGGCTCGACGCCGGCGGCCAGGACGGCCAGCCAGCCGGCCGCGAAGGCGGGCACCCCGACAACCGCGCCGGCGCCTCCGACCAAATCCGCCGCAGCGCCGGGCACCCAGGCCCCGCAGCCGGTGACCCAGCCGGCCGCTCCGCCGCCGGCTCCCACCCCGAAGCCGGTGGCCACCACACCGCCGCCTGCCCCCGCCCCGAGCGCCTCGACGAAGCCATCGGGAGGGTGAATAGTGGCCACGGTGGTTGAGCTCACCACTGACTGGCCGTTGTGGAGCGGGACCGCACGGGTCGTCGTCCGTGCGGAGTCCGACGATTCCGACGTGCTGGCCGCGGCCCGCGCGATCACCGAGGCCGAGGTCGCCGCGATCGACGGGGCGGCCAGTCGGTTTCGTACCGACTCCGAGGTCGCCGCGCTGGCCGCGGCCGGAGGCCGGGCCGTCCCCGTCTCCCCCGTGCTCCTGCAGGCGCTGCAGGTGGCGCTGCGGGCCTCGGCGCTGACCGACGGCGCGGTCGACTCCACCCTGGGCGGGGCGCTCGTGGCGGTCGGCTTCGACCGGGACTTCGCCGCCGTACCGGCCGACCGTGCCGCCGCGATCGCGCCGGTGCGGCGCACCGTCTCCTGGCGCGACGTGGAGGTCGATGCCGCAGCTGGGACGGTGCGGGTGCCCCCGGGCGTGCTGCTCGACCTGGGTGCGACCGCGAAGGCGCTGGCCGCCGACCGGGCCGCCGACGCGGTGCAGCGCCGGTTCGGGGTCCCGGTGCTCGTGGAGCTGCTCGGCGACCTCGCCGTCCGGGGCACCGTCCCCGGTCAGCCGTGGGTGGTCGAGGTGAGCGAGGGGGGCGACTCGGCGGCTCAGCTGGTGCAGATCGAGGATGGCGGCCTGGCCACGTCGTCCACCCGGGTCCGGCACTGGCGGATGGCCGGCCAACCGGTCCACCACCTGCTCGACCCGGTCACCGGCCTGCCGGTCCGGGAGTCCTGGCGGACCGTGTCCGTGAGCGCCGCCACCTGCGTGGACGCCAACATCGCCTCGACCGCCACCATCGTCAAGGGCGCGGCCGGGCTGGCCTGGCTGCGGTCCACCGGGCTGCCGGCCCGGCTGGTCGCCGTCGACGGCTCGGTGCTGGAGATCGGCGGCTGGCCAGCCGAAGGAACAGGATGAGATCCGGCCTGGTCGGCGTCCAGACCGACCCGCAGCTGGCCTGGTTCGTGCTGCGCGCGAGCGGGCTGGTGCTGCTCGTCGTCTACACGATCTCGACCGCGCTGGGCATCGCCAGCCGGGCCGGGCAGGCCGGCCGCTGGGTGCCCCGGTTCGTCTCCAACGACCTGCACCGGCGGATCAGCCTGTTCTCGATGGCGCTGCTGTTCGCGCATGTCGCCACTGCGGTGCTCGACAACTACGTGGTGATCACCTGGACCGATGCGGTGGTCCCCTTCGTGGGCACCTACCGGCCGCGGTGGCTCGGGCTGGGCACCCTGGCGCTCGACATCCTGCTGGCGGTCGTCATCACCAGCCTGCTGCGGCACCGGATCGGCCACCGGACCTGGCTGGTCATCCACTACGGCGTCTACGCCGCGTGGCCGCTCATGGTCCTGCACGCGCTGGGCACCGGCACCGACGCCCGCCGGCCGAGTGTGCTCATCGTGACGCTCGGCTGCGTGGTCGCGGTCCTGCTGGCCGTCGTGGCGCGGCTGCTGGACGCCCCCGGCCGGCTCGGGGCGGCCCGGCTGGCCGCCATGGTCTCACTGCCCCTGCTGCTCATCGGGCTGGTGCTGTGGACCCGCCAGGGGCCACTCGCGGCGGGCTGGTCGCACCGGGCCGGCACCCCTCTCCCGTCGTCCAGCACGGGATCGGCTAAGTGACGGTGACGGCCACCTCCGCCGGGCCGGCGACGGGGACGTTCACCGCCCGGCTGCTGGCCGGCCTGCCGGCCGACGGTCGGGTCCTGGACATCGGCGGCCACCTGCGGGTGCACGGGCTGTTGCCCGAGCCCCGGGCGCACCGCCGCGGCGAGCCGTCCGTCATCGCCGAGCTGGAGGCGGCCGGGCTCACCGGGCGCGGTGGTGGCGGGTACCCCCTGGCTGCCAAGATTCGCGCCGTCCGCTCGGCATCCGGCCTGACCCGCCGTCCGGTGCTCGTGGTCAACGGTGCGGAGAGCGAGCCGGCGTCCCGCAAGGACTCGGTGCTGCTGGCCAAGGCGCCGCACCTGGTACTGGACGGCGCCCAGGTGGTGGCCGACGCCGTGCGGGCCCGCGAGATCATCGTGTGGCTGCACCGCGGGCACGGCGGCGGGCCCAGCGGGTCGCGGACCGCCGTCGAACGGGCCGTCGCGGAGCGGGACGACCGCGGGATGGTGCGGCAGCCCGTTCGAGTCGTCGTGGGCCCGGCACGCTACGTGGCCGGCGAGGCCTCGGCTCTGGCCCGACACCTTTCCGGTGGCGAGGCGCGGCCGCAGACGACGCCCCCGCGGGTGTCTGAGCGCGGCGTGAGCGGGCGCCCCACCCTGGTCTCCAACGCCGAGACGCTGGCCCATGCCGCGCTCATCGCCCGGCACGGCGCCGACTGGTTCCACCAGGTGGGCACCCCGGAGGAGCCGGGCACCCTGCTGATCACCGTGTTTGGGGCGGTCCGCTCTCCCGGCGTCCTCGAGGCCGCAGCCGGGACCACCCTCGGGGCCCTGGTGCACGCCGTCGGCGCGCTCACCGCGCCGCCCGCGGCCGTGCTGGTCGGCGGCTACGCCGGCGGCTGGCTGCGGCCGACCGAGGCCTGGCCGGTGCCCTACTCGCGGGCCGGGCTGCGCTCGGTGGGGCTGGCCCCCGGGGTGGGGCTGGTGGGCGTGCTGCCCGCGGACCGCTGCGTCGTCGTCGAGACGGCCCGGCTGGTCGGCTGGCTGGCCGGGGAGAGTGCGGGGCAGTGCGGGCCGTGCCTGAACGGGCTCCCGGCGCTGTCGGCCGGGCTGCGCCAGCTGGCCGGCGAGGTCGGCCGGGCGGTCCGGGCGACCGAGCTGCCGGCCCGGCTGGCCCGGTGGGCCGGCATGGTCGACGGCCGTGGCGCCTGCCACCACCCGGACGGGGTGGCCGCGCTGGTGCGCTCGCTGCTCACCCACTTCGCCGACGACGTGGCCGCGCACGCCGACGGCCGGCCCTGCGAGGCGGCGCGCACGGTGCCCTACCTGGGCTACCTGCCGCTGCCTGCTCCAGACTCGGTCGCGCGGCTGGACGGCGCGCTGTGGCGCTGAACGCCGACGCGAAGGGCCAGTGGTCCGGGCCGGCCGGGCCCCAGCTGGTCGTCGACTGGATCAAGTGCGAGGCGCACGGGCTGTGCGCCGAGCTGCTGCCGGAGGTGGTCAGCCTGGACGACTGGGGCTACCCGATCATCAGGGGCCCGGTCCCGCCGCACCTGGAGTTCCTGGCCAACCGGGCCAAGGCGGCCTGCCCGGTACTGGCTCTGCGCCTCACCCGGACCCGGTGAGCGTGCGCAGCAGGTCAGCGGCCGTCGGGCTGGCGTCGAGCAGCGCCCCCACGTGGGCACGAGTGCCGCGCAGCGGCTCCAGCGTGGGTACCCGCTGCAGCGAGTTGACGCCGGGCAGGTCGAAGATGACCGAGTCCCAGGACGCCGCCGCGACATCGCCCGCATAGCGGCGCAGGCACTCCCCGCGGAAGTAGGCCCGGGTGTCCTCAGGGGCCCGGTCCACGGCTGCCACCACCAATTCCTCGGGGTGCAGCCGCTGCATGCGCCCGCGGGCGAGCAGCCGGTGGTACAGCCCCTTGTCCGGACGCACGTCGCTGTACTGCAGGTCCACGGCCTGCAGCCGGGCGCTGTCCCACCCCAGCCCGTCCCGGTCGCGGTAGGCCTCGAGCAGCTGCAGCTTGGCCACCCAGTCCAGCTCGGTGGCCAGTGTGGACGGGTCGGTGGCCAGCCGGGTGAGCACCGACTCCCACCGCTCCAGGACGTCGACGGTGTCGTCGTCGGCGTCGGCGCCGTACCGGTCCTCGACGTACTTGCGGGCCTGGTCCAGGTACTCCAGCTGCAGCTGGAGACCGGTGAGCTTGCGGCCGTCGCGCAGGGTCACCAGGTGGCGCAGGGTCGGGTCGTGGGAGACGGCGTGCAGCTCCGCCACCGGACGGGCCGGGGTGAGGTCCGCGCCGTCCAGCCAGCGGTCCTCGATCATGGACAGCACCAGCGCGGTGGTGCCCAACTTGAGGTAGGTGGACAGCTCGGACAGGTTCGCGTCGCCGATGATCACGTGCAGTCGGCGGTACTTGTCGGCGTCGGCGTGCGGCTCGTCGCGGGTGTTGATGATCGGCCGCTTGAGCGTGGTCTCCAGGCCGACCTCCACCTCGAAGTAGTCGGCCCGCTGGCTGAGCTGGAACCCGTGCTCGGCGCCGTCCTGGCCGATCCCGACCCGGCCGGAGCCGCAGACCACCTGGCGGGACACGAAGAACGGGGTCAGGTGCCGGACGATCTCCGGGAACGGGGTCTGCCGGGACATCAGGTAGTTCTCGTGCGTGCCGTAGGAGGCGCCCTTGTTGTCGGTGTTGTTCTTGTACAGGACCAGCGGCTGGCCGCCGGGCAACTGGGCCGCCAAGGTGGCCGCCTTGGCCATGATGACCTCGCCGGCCTTGTCCCAGCGGACGGCGTCGCGCGGGTTGGTCACCTCGGGCGAGGAGTACTCGGGGTGGGCGTGGTCGACGTACAGCCGAGCGCCGTTGGTGAGGATGACGTTGGCCAGGCCGAGGTCCTCGTCGGTCAGCTGGCTGGCGTCGGCGGCCTCGCGGGCCAGGTCGAACCCGCGCGCGTCGCGCAGCGGGTTCTCCTCCTCGAAGTCCCACCGGGCCCGGCGGGTCCGGCCGGCGTCCAGCGCGTAGGCGTTGACGACCTGCGACGAGGTGAGCATCGGGTTGGCCCCGCTCTGCCCCGGCGCCGAGATGCCGTACTCGGTCTCGATCCCCATGACCCGCCGCGACGTCATTCCCCGAGGGTAGGCCGAGGTTGACCCTGTTTGGTGCCGTCCGCACGCCTCACACGGTCAACTTGCGCCCTACAGGTACTGGCCGGTGTTGGCCACGGTGTCGATGGAGCGGCCGGCCTCGGGGCCCTTCTTGCCCTGGACGAGGGTGCGGATGAACACGATCCGCTCGCCCTTCTTGCCCGAGATGCGGGCCCAGTCGTCCGGGTTGGTGGTGTTCGGCAGGTCCTCGTTCTCCTTGAACTCGTCGATGCAGGCCTCGAGCAGGTGCTGCACCCGGATGCCCCGCTGGTTGCGGTCCAGGAAGTCCTTGATCGCCATCTTCTTGGCCCGCATGACGATGTTCTCGATCATGGCGCCGGAGTTGAAGTCCTTGAAGTACAGGGTCTCCTTGTCGCCCCCGGCGTAGGTGACCTCGAGGAACTGGTTCTCCTCCGCCTCGTCGTAGATCTTCTCGATCGCGCGCTGGATCATCCCGGCCACCGTGGCGTCCCGCGATCCCTCGTGCTCGGCCAGGTCGTCAGCGTGCAGGGGCAGGTCCGGGGTCAGGTACTTGCTGAAGATGTCCCGGGCCGCCTCGGCGTCCGGCCGCTCGATCTTGATCTTCACGTCCAACCGGCCGGGCCGCAGGATGGCCGGGTCGATCATGTCTTCGCGGTTGGACGCGCCGATGACGATGACGTTCTCCAGGCTCTCCACGCCGTCGATCTCGGACAGCAGCTGGGGCACGATGGTGTTCTCGACGTCGGAGGACACCCCCGAGCCACGGGTCCGGAACAGCGAGTCCATCTCGTCGAAGAAGACGATGACCGGCGTGCCCTCGCTGGCCTTCTCCCTGGCCCGCTGGAAGACCAGCCGGATGTGCCGCTCGGTCTCCCCCACGTACTTGTTCAGCAGCTCGGGGCCCTTGATGTTGAGGAAGTACGACTTCCCCTCGGCCCGGCCGGTTCGCTCGGCGACCTTCTTGGCCAGCGAGTTGGCGACCGCCTTGGCGATCAGCGTCTTGCCGCAGCCGGGCGGGCCGTACAGCAGGATGCCCTTGGGCGGGCGCAGCTGGTGCTCGCGGAACAGGTCGGGGTGCAGGTAGGGCAGCTCGACGGCGTCCCGGATGGCCTCGATCTGCTCGGCCAGCCCACCGATGCCGCTGTAGTCGATGTCCGGGACCTCTTCGAGGACGAGCTCCTCGACCTCGGACTTCGGCACCCGCTCGTACACGTACCCCGACCGCGGTTCCAGCAGCAGCGAGTCGCCGGCCCGCAGCGGCTGGTCGGCAAGGGTGTCGGCCAGCTGGACGACGCGCTCCTCGTCGGCCCGCCCGATGACCAGCGCCCGCTCGCCGTCCGGGAGCAGCTCCTTGAGCATGACGACCTCGCCGAGCCTCTCGAACTCCATCGCCCGGACGACGTTCATGGCCTCGTTGAGCATGAGCTCCTGGCCGCGGCGCAGCGCCCCGGCGTCGACCTCGGGGCTCACGGCGACTCGCAGCTTGCGCCCGCCGGTGAAGATGTCGAGGGTGCCGTCGTCGTGCCGGGCGAGGAACACCCCGAACCCGGACGGCGGCTGGGCCAGCCGGTCGATCTCCTCCTTGAGGGCGACGATCTGGTCGCGCGCCTCGCGCAAGGTGGCAGTCAGCCGCTGGTTCTGGGCGCCGGCCTGCGCGAGCTCGGCCTCTCGTGCGGTCAGTCGCTCTTCCAGGGCACGCAGTCGCGAGGCCCGAGCGTCATCGTCGTAGGTCGACATCGTGCTCACCTCCCGCCGTTGCGGTCGGCTCGACCCTATCGGGCTTCCACCCGGTCGATCGCCGCTCCGGTCAGCATGTCGTGCGCTTCGATCCTGCCGCAGGTCGGTCGCGTGGCGGCCAGGTGTCAGCCGTCGACCGCACCGTCCCAGCATGGTCCTTGGCGGCTTTCATCGGCAGGTGTGCCGGCACACCAAAGCGCGTGAGTACGCGATCCAGGGTCGAGACCGAGCCGGATCAGCCTGCGAGCCGCCAGGCGACCAGACCGAACAGCACGCCCAGCGCGTTGGTCGCCCAGTGCATGCCGGCGCTGGCCAGCAGGTGGCCGCTGCGGCGCCTCAGCTCACCGGCGGCCACCCCGCCCAGCGCGGTGAAGGCCACGGTGCCCGCGACGACCAGCAGGGTCGCCGATGCGCCCGCTCCATGGACGGCGTCGGACATGCCCTGGTTGGCCGAGGCGAGGTGCAGCGACGGGAGGATGTGCCACAGCCCGAACAGCGCCGACGTCGTGACCAGCACGCGCCACGTCGTCATGTGCCGTCCCAGCATCCCCCACAGCACGGACCGGAAGGCGATCTCCTCCATCAGGACCGTGCCGAGCGGGATGACCACGAACGCGGACATCAGGGCGCCCGTCACGGCGAGGTGGTACCGCGCGTCCAGGAAGGCCGTCCGGGTCTGCGGCAGCAGCACCCCGACCAGGTAGGCGGCGCCCACGATGCTGATGGCGGTGAGGGCCCAGCGGACCCCCGAGCCGACCCGGTCCCGGCCCAACCCCAGCTGCGACCAGCTCAGGCCGGTCCGGCGGGCGAAGCCGACGAGCACGACGGCGACGAGCGGCCCGAGCCACAACGAGCCCCACCCGAGGTGAACAGCTACGTTCACCCCCAGCATCACCAGCAGCACGGCCACAGTGGCGGCAGCCGCCGGCCTGTGACGAAGGGGGGTTGGGGGCTGCGCGAGGGGACGCTCGAGCTCAGCCAGCACCTCTCAAGTGTGCCAGCCCCCCTCATGGCGGGACCAATCGTCGGCGTGGCGGGACCGCTCCGGACGACCGCAGCGGTTCGCCCTTAGCCGGCGGGCGTGAGCCGGCCGGCTAAGGCCACCGCCCAGCTGCGCGCATAGGGCCGGTCGGGGCAGCACAGCGGCACTGCGTGCGAGGAGTACGTCCGGCCCCGCACGCGCAGCACGTCCCGCTGCACGCTCACCCCGGTGACCAGGACCTCCTGGGCCGGGTCCACGAGCACCGAGCGCACAGTGGGACCGGCCGGCGAGGGCAGCACGGCGTACACCCCGGACGGCGGGTTCCCGGCCGGCGCGTCGCAGTGCCCGGTGACCACCGCACCGGCCGTCGGCCCGGCGCCCAGGGGTACCTCGCTGTCGATCACCACGCCCACGTAGGCAGGGCAGTCCAGGTCCTTGCGCAGCTGGTCGACCGGTACCGCGATCAGCCCGCTGGCCCGCGCGGCGGCCACGGTCCCGCCGGTGCTGCCCCGCGCACTGGCGGCGACCCGGCCCGGGTGGAAGAAGCCGATCGAGCCGATGGCGGCGGCGGCCGCGACCGTAGCCACGGCGGCGGCCAGGGGGACGGTGCGGCGGCGACCAGTGCTCATGGGACCAATCGGGCGTATGGGAGAAATCCGGCATGCCGACGGTACCCGCCACCCGTAGACGTCCGAAGCCACCGGCGTGCCGTCCGGGCGTGTCGGGCGCTATTCCTGCACTTGGGCCGCCGCTTGGGCCGCCGCCTTGGCCGGACGCCGGCGGACGGCGGGCGGCGTCACGCCGTCGGCCAGCCGCCGGGTCTGCACCAGGAACCCGGTGTGCCCGATCATCCGGTGGTCCGGCCGCACGGCCAGCCCCTCCACGTGCCAGGTGCGCACGAGCGACTCCCAGGACGCCGGCTCGGTGAACCGGCCGTCGGCCCGCAGCGCCTCCACGAGGGTCGACAGCTGGGTCACGGTGGCGACGTAGCCGATGAGCACGCCGCCGGGGACCAGCGCGGTCGCCACGGCGTCCAGGCACTCCCAGGGTGCGAGCATGTCGAGCACCGCCCGGTCGACCTCCCGGTCGGCGAGCGCGTCCTGCAGGTCCCCCACCGTGAGCGTCCAGGCCGGGTGCGGCTGGCCGAAGAACGTCTCCACGTTGCGGCGCGCGATCGCCGCGAAGTCCTCGCGCCGCTCGTACGAGGACACCAGGCCGGTGTCCCCCACGGCACGCAGCAGCGCGCAGGTCAGCGCGCCGGAGCCGACCCCGGCCTCGACCACCCGCGCGCCGGGGAACACGTCGGCCAGGGTGACGATCTGGGCGGCGTCCTTGGGGTAGACCACCGCCGCCCCGCGCGGCATGGCCAGCACGAAGTCGGCGTACAGCGGCCGCAGCGCCAGGTACTCCACCCCGCCGGTGGACCGGACCACGGTGGCGGACGGCGCGCCGATGAGCTCGTCGTGCGCGATCGCGCCCTTGTGGGTGTGGAACTCCCGGCCCGGCTCCAGCACGACGGTGTGCTTGCGGCCCTTCGGGTCGGTCAGCTGGACCCGGTCCCCGGCCTGGAACGGTCCGCGCTGCGCGGCTCCGGTGGGCTGGGTCACGGGCGCCAAGGCTACCGACCCCCGGCCGCCGTCCCGACCAGTGGCTAGACCCCGCTGAACGCGCGCTGCACGTCGGCGGCGGACAGCACGCCCTGGACCCGGCCGTCCGGGTCCTGCACGAGGTACTCGGTCGCGGGGGTGTGCTGCAGCGCGGTGATCACGTCTTCCCCGCTCAGATCGGTCCGCAGCACCAGGCCCGGCTCGAGCCGTCGGGCCACCGTTCCGACGTTCACCCAGGGGCGCCGCTCCTGCGGGGTGGCCGCGACCGCGGCCTCGCTGACCAGGCCCGTGGGCCGCTGCTCGCTGTCGGTCACGACGAGGGCGGCCGCCCCGGACTCCGCGAGCCGGCGCAGCGCCTCCGCGAGCGGCATGTCAGCGGTCACCGGGAGCGCGGAGCGCACCAGCCCCCGCACGGTGAGCGCGGGCAGCCGGGCCCTGACCTTGGCCGCCCGCAGCGACTGCGTGGACCCGGTCCACAGGAACACCGCGATCACCGCGGCCCAGACCAAGAGGAACGTGTCCGGCGCGGTGCCGGACAGCCAGGCCAGCAGGAACGGCAGCAGGGCCGTGAGCAGCGCCACCACGCGACCGGCCCAGCTGGCCACGATGCTGCCGGTGAGCTCCCGGCCGGAGATCTTCCAGACGACGGCGGCCAGCATGCTGCCGCCGTCCAGGGGCAGGCCAGGCAGCAGGTTGTACACCCCGACGAACAGGTTGGCCGCGGTCAGCTGGAACAGCAGCAGGTGGGCCAGCTGCCCCGACGAGGTCACGGTCAGCCCGACCATCCCGAACCCGGCCAGCAGCAGGGTGGCGGCCGGTCCGGCCCCCGAGATGGCGAAGTCCCGGCCCGGGGTCGGGGCCTTGCGGTCCAGCGCCGTGACGCCGCCCAGCATGTACAGCGTGATCGAGCTGACCGGCAGGCCGAAAGCCCTGGCCACCGCCGCGTGGGCCACCTCGTGGATGAGGATGGACAGGTAGAGCAGCGCGGCGAACATGATCGCGACCAGGTACTTGGTCGACCCGATGCTCGGGTCGTAGTTCTGGATGCTGGGCAGGAACGCCAACGCCAGCAGCCCGGCGGTGACGAACAGCGACACGTTCGCGTAGATGGGGATGCCCAGGAAGGACCCCACCTTGACGCCCTGGGCCCGCTGCGGCGCCTGCGGTGTCCCGCTCCCGCCGTCGGTGCTCATCTCTTGATGTTAGTCGGACCTGTCGGTGGGGTCGCCTACGCTCGCCGCATGACCTCGACCGACGTCCTGGGGCTGGCCCCGGTGGCGCTGTCCCCGTCCCGGACGGCGGACTTCCTGACCTGCCCCCTGCTCTACCGGTTCCGGGTGGTCGACCGGTTGCCGGAGCCGCCGAGCGCGGCGGCCACCCGCGGCACCGTGGTGCACGCCGTCCTGGAGCGGTTGTTCGACCTGCCCGCGGTGGAGCGCACCCTCGAGCAGGCCAGCGCCATGCTCGGTCCGCAGTGGCAGCGGCTGCTCGAGTCCGAGCCCGAGCTCGGCGCGCTGTTCGACGGCGCCGACGCGGACCCCGCGCTGGCCGAGTTCCTGGCCGGCGCCGAGCGGCTGCTGGGCAGCTACTTCGAGCTGGAGGACCCGAGCCGGCTGGAGCCCGCCGAGCGCGAGCTGTACGTCGAGGCGACACTGCCGTCGGGGCTGACTCTGCGCGGCTATGTGGACCGGCTCGACGTCGCGCCGAGCGGTGACCTGCGGGTGGTCGACTACAAGACCGGGAAGGCCCCGAAGGCCGGCTTCGAGGCCAAGGCCCTGTTCCAGATGCGCTTCTACGCGCTGGTGCTGTGGCGCACCCGCGGGGTGGTGCCGCGGCTGCTGCAGCTGCTGTACCTGGGCAGCGGCGAGGTGCTGCGCTACGAGCCGGACGAGGGCAACCTGATGGCCACCGAGCGCAAACTGCACGCGGTGTGGGCCGCCATCAGCAAGGCGGCCGAGACCGGCGACTGGCGCCCCAGCCCGTCCCGGCTGTGCGACTGGTGCGCCCACCGGGCCCTGTGCCCGGAGTTCGGGGGCACCCCGCCGCCGCTGCCGGTGCCGGACACCCCCGTGGACTCCGACGCCGAGCTGCCCTCGCCGCGGACCCCGGTCGACGAAGTCTGACCGGATCAGGGTCCAGTCCGGAATATCCCTGAGGAGCTGGACCGTCCCACGGCCCTAGGCTCGGCATCGTGACTGACCAGACGAACCAGCCGCAGCCCCTGTCCGCCGCGACCGCCGCGACCGCCACCAGTGCGGCCCGGGCGGAGCACCTCAGCAAGGTGTACGGCGAGGGTGACACCCGCGTCGTCGCCCTGGACGACGTCAGCGTGGCCCTCGAGCGGTCCCGCTACACCGCCATCATGGGGCCGTCCGGCTCCGGCAAGTCCACCCTCATGCACTGCCTGGCCGGCCTCGACTCGGCGTCCAGCGGCCAGGTGTTCATCGGGGACGCCGACCTCACCACGCTGGGCGACGACGACCTCACCAAGCTGCGCCGGGACAAGGTTGGCTTCGTCTTCCAGAGCTTCAACCTGCTGCCGACCCTCACGGCGCTGGAGAACATCACGCTGCCGATGGACATCGCCGGGCACAAGCCGGACCAGGCCTGGCTGGACCAGGTCATCGACACGGTGAGCCTGCGGGACCGGCTGCGGCACAAGCCCACCCAGCTGTCCGGCGGGCAGCAGCAGCGGGTGGCCGTGGCCCGCGCGCTGGCCTCCCGCCCGGACGTCATCTTCGCCGACGAGCCGACCGGGAACCTCGACTCGCACTCCGGCGCCGAGGTGCTCGGCTTCCTGCGCTCCTCGGTCGACGACCTCGGCCAGACCGTGGTCATGGTCACGCACGACCCGAACGCCGCCGCCTACGCGGACCGGGTGCTGTTCCTGGCCGACGGCCGAATCGTCGAGGAGATGCTCGACCCGACCGCCGACCGTGTGCTGAGCCGGATGCGCCGCTTCGACGGTGGTCAGCCGGCCGCCTCGGCGGCCCCCCCACCGGGGGTCTGACGTGCTCCGCGCCACTTTGCGCACGTTGTGGTCGCACAAGCTGCGGCTGCTGCTGTCCGGGGCCGCCGTCGTCCTGGGCGTCGCGTTCGTGTCCGGCACGCTGGTGTTCACCGACACCCTGCAGAAGACCTTCAACGACCTGTTCACCCAGGTCTCCACCGACGTGACGGTCACCCCGAAGACGGAGTTCACCACCGCCGAGAGCTTCGGGGCGGGCACGACCGCCTCGTTGCCCGCCAGCATGCTGGACACCGTCCGCGGGGTGGACGGTGTGGCCAAGGCCGAGGGCTCGGTCTTCACCGCGGGCGTGGTCATCGTCGGCAGCAACGGCAAGGCGATCGGCACGCCGGGCGCGCCCTCGTTCGGCGTGAACTGGAGCGACGACCCCGAGCTGTCCCCGCTGCGACTGGTGTCCGGACGCGGTCCGGTGAAGTCCGGCGAGGTGGCCATCGACTCGCAGAGTGCCGACAAGGGCCTCCTCAAGGTCGGCGACACGGCCACCCTGCTCACGTCGGGCCCGCGGGTCCAGGCGACCGTGGTGGGGATCTTCCGCTACGGCAGCACCGGGAACCTGGCCGGTGCCTCGATCGCCGCCTTCGACGCGGTCACCGCTCAGCAGCTGCTGCTGCAGCCGGGCCACTTCACGTCGATCGACGTGAAGGCCAAGCCCGGCGTCTCCCAGGACACCCTCGCCGCCCAGATCCGGGCGGTCCTCCCGGCCACCGAGACGGTGGTCAAGACCGGCCAACAGGTCACCGACGAGAGCGCCAAGTCGATCAGCGACGGGCTGCGCTTCATCAACATCTTCCTGCTGGTGTTCGCCCTGGTCGCCCTGTTCGTGGGCACCTTCATCATCTTGAACACCTTCTCGATGCTGGTCGCGCAGCGCTCCCGTGAGCTGGCCCTGCTGCGGGCGGTCGGCGCGACCCGCCGCCAGGTGCGCCGCTCGGTGCTCGGTGAGGCCGCCGTCGTGGGCACCCTGGGCGGGGTCACCGGGCTGCTGCTGGGCGTGCTGCTGGCCCTCGGGCTGCGCGCGCTGTTCAAGGTGATCGGCCTGGACATCCCCGGCGGTGGGCTCGAGCTGAAGCCCCGCACGGTGGTCGTGTCCATCCTGCTGGGACTGGTCGTCACCTTGGTGGCCGCGTACCTGCCGGCCCGGCGGGCCTCCCGGGTGCCCCCGGTGGCCGCGCTGCGCGATGACGTGACCGTGCTCGGCGGCTCACTGCGGATCCGGCTGGTGGCCGGCATCCCGATGGCGGTCATCGGGCTGGCTGCCCTGGTGGCGAGCGGCCCGGCGTCCGGCTCCCTGGCGGCCTCCTTGGTGGGGCTGGGCGCCCTGCTCACCCTGGTGGCCGCCATCACGCTGAGCCCGGCGCTGAGCTCCCCCGTGATCGGCGCCCTGGGGGCGCCCTGGCGGCGCTCGGCCACCGGACGGCTGGCCGTGCTCAACGCCCAGCGCAACCCGCGACGCACCGCGTCCACGGCGTCCGCGCTGATGATCGGCCTGGCCCTGGTCAGCGCGTTCGGTATCCTCGGCGCGTCGACGACGGCGTCCACCGACGCCATCCTGGGCCAGGTGCTCAAGGCGGACTACGTGGTGACCGGTACCGGCTTCCAGCCGTTCAGCCCGGACGTCGCCAAGGCGCTGGCCGGCGTCCAGGGCGTGGGGACGGTCTCCCGAGTGCAGACCGTGCCCGCCATGGTCGACGGCCAGCGGGTCAACGGCACCGCGGTCGACCCCCATACCGTGCTCACGGTGGTCAACCTGTCCATGGCCGAGGGCTCGATCGGGGCGTTGAGCACCGGCGGCCTGGCGGTCGACACCAACCTGGCGAAGGCCAAGGGGTACCGGCTCGGCCAGGCCATCGAGGTGACCTTCCAGGGCGGCGTCAAGTCGCTGCCCCTCGTCGCGATCTACCACGCCGAGACCGGCTTCGGCGGCTACGCCATGTCGCTGCAGACCGCCCACGACGCCGGGGGGCCGGACGTCGACACGACGGTGTACGCCCTGGCCGCCCCGGGGGTCGACGGGGCCTCGCTGCGGCCGGCGATCGACGCCGCACTCGCGGCGTACCCGAACGTGCAGGTGCAGGACCAAACCGAGTTCAAGGCGCAGGTGCGTGGCCAGATCAACCAGCTGCTCTCGCTGATCTACGCGCTGCTGGCGCTGGCGATCTTCATCGCGGTGCTGGGCATCATCAACACCCTGGTGCTGTCGGTGGTCGAGCGGACCCGCGAGATCGGGCTGCTGCGGGCGATCGGCACCACACGCCGCCAGCTGCGGCGGATGATCCGGGTCGAGTCGGTCGTGATCGCAGTGTTCGGGGCGCTGCTCGGCATCGTCCTCGGCCTGGTCTTCGGGGTGGCCCTGCAGCGGGCCATCGCCGACCAGGGCATCAACGTGCTGAGCGTTCCGTGGGTCCTGCTGGTGGCGTTCCTCGGGGTCGCCGGGCTGGTCGGGGTGCTGGCGGCGCTGTGGCCGGCCCGCCGCGCGGCCCGGCTGGACGTGTTGCGGGCGGTCACCACCGAGTAGCCGGGCCACGGGCGGGCTCAGTCGCCGGCGACCAGGGTCCGCAGCCGGACGGCGTCCAGCTCGGTGAGCGAGCCGACGACGTGCCGGCGCGGTCCCGGCTCGATCGGCACGACGAACGGGACGGCGACGACAACGCAACCGGCCGCCTCGGCCGCGGCGATGCCGACCGGGCTGTCCTCGAGGACCACGCAGCGGCTGGGCTGCACGCCGAGGTGCCGGGCCGCCTGCAGGTAAGGGTCCGGGTTCGGCTTGGTGCGCGGCACCTCGTCCCCCGCGATGGTCGTGGTGAAGTGGTCCCCGCCCACCGACGCGAGCACCGCGTCGACCAGTCGGCGCGGGGACGACGACACCAGCGCGCAGGGCACCCCGGCCGCCACCAGGTCGTCGAGCAGCGCCTGAGCGCCGGGGCGGTGGTCGGCGCCGTGCACCAACAGGTCGGCCATCGCGTCGATCAGCCGCCCGGCGACCGCCTGCCAGGGCAGGTCGCTGCCGGCCTTCTCGGCCATGTACCGCGTGGCCCGCTCCATGGGCCCGCCCACGGTGTGCGCCTGGTCCGCTTCGTCCCAGTCCGCCCCAAGCTCGGCCATCACGGTGCGCTCGGCCACGAACCAGGTGTGCTCGGTGTCGACGAGCAGCCCGTCCATGTCGAACAGCACCGCCTGCAGCCCGCTCATCGGGCGTTGAAGTACTTGGCCTCAGGGTGATGGACGACCAGTGCCGACGTGGACTGCTCGGGCGCCAGCTGGAACTCCTCGGACAGGGTCACCCCGATCCGCTCCGGCTGGAGCAGGTCGACCACCTTGGCCTGCTCCTCCAGGTCGGGGCAGGCCGGGTAGCCGAAGGAGTACCGGGAGCCGCGGTAGCCCTGGTCCAGGATCGCGCCGAGGTCGCCGGCGTCCTCGGCGGCGAAGCCCAGCTCGGCCCGGATCCTCGCGTGCCAGTACTCGGCCAGCGCCTCGGCCAGCTGCACCGACAGCCCGTGCAGCTCGACGTAGTCGCGGTAGGCGTTCTTGGCGAACAGCTCACCCGTGGCCTCCGAGATCCGCCGGCCCATGGTGACCACGGTGAAGCCGACCACGTCGGTCTCCCCCGACTCCCGGTGCCGGAAGAAGTCGGACAGGCACAGGTGCCGGTCCCGCCGCTGCCGCGGGAAGGCGAACCGGTGGCGCTCGGCGCCGCCGTCGTCAGACAGCACGACCAGGTCGTCGCCCTCGCTGACACAGCGGAAGTACCCGTACGCCACTGCGGCCTCGAGCAGGCCCTCGGTCTGCAGCCGGTCCAGCCACATCCGCAGCCGGGGCCGGCCCTGCGTCTCCACCAGCTCCTCGTAGCTGGCGCCGCCCTCGCCACGGCCGGGCTTGAGGCCCCACTGGCCCAGGAACAGCGCCCGCTCGTCGAGGTAGGCGGCGTACTCGGCCAGCGCGATCCCCTTGACCACCTGGCTGCCGAGGAACGGCGGGGTCGGCACGGGGACGTCGGTGGCGACGTCGGAGCGGGCGGGCAGCTGGTCGGTCGGGGTCTCGTCCGGCCGGGCCACCGACCGGACGACGCGCTCGCGCCGCGGCGGCAGGGCGTCAGTGAGCCCGCGTCGGTGCGCCATGAACGCCTCCATCAGCCGCAGCCCCTCGAAGGCGTCCCGCGCGTAGCGGACCTCACCGTCGAACTGCTCGGCCAGGTCCTGCTCCACGTAGGCCCTGGTGAGCGCCGCGCCGCCGAGCAGTACCGGCCACCGGGAGGCCAGGCCGCGCTGGGTCAGCTCCGACAGGTTCTCCTTCATGACCACGGTCGACTTCACGAGCAGGCCGGACATGCCGATCAGGTCGGCGTCCGCCTCCTCGGCAGCGGCGATGATCGCACTGGCCGGCTGCTTGATGCCCAGGTTGACCACCCGGAAGCCGTTGTTGCTCAGGATGATGTCCACCAGGTTCTTGCCGATGTCGTGGACGTCGCCCTTGACGGTGGCCAGCACGATGGTGCCCTTGCCGCTCTCGTCGGTTCGGTCCATGTGCGGCTCGAGGTAGCCGACCGCGGTCTTCATCACCTCAGCCGACTGCAGCACGAACGGCAGCTGCATCTGGCCGGAGCCGAACAGCTCGCCGACCGTCTTCATCCCGGCCAGCAGGGTGTCGTTGACGAGGTCGAGGGCGGAGTGCGACTCCAGCGCGGCGTCGAGGTCCGCCTCGAGACCGGTGCGCTCGCCGTCGACGATGCGCCGCTGCAGCCGCTCGAACAGCGGCAGCGCGGCCAGCTCCTCGGCCCGGGACTGGCGCAGCGCGGTGGCGTCCACCCCCTCGAACAGCTCCAAGAAGCGCTGCAGCGGGTCGTAGCCCTCCCGCCTGCGGTCGTGCACGAGGTCGAGGGCGACCTGCAGCTGCTCCTGCGGGATGCGAGCCGTCGGCAGGATCTTCGAGGCGTGCACGATCGCGGAGTCCAGGCCCGCCTCGACGGCCTCGGCGAGGAACACCGAGTTGAGCACCTGCCGGGCGGCCGGGTTGAGCCCGAACGAGACGTTCGACAGCCCCAGCGTGGTGCGCACCCCGGGCCAGCGGCGCTTGACCTCCCGGATCGCTGCGAGGGTCTCGACGGCGTCCCGACGGGTCTCCTCCTGGCCGGTGGCGATGGGGAAGGTGAGGCAGTCGACGATGATGTCCTCGACGGCCATCCCCCAGGTGGTGGTCAGGTCGACGATCAGCCGGTCGGCCACCGCGACCTTCCAGTCCGCGGTGCGGGCCTGGCCCTGCTCGTCGATGGTCAGCGCCACGACGGCCGCGCCGTGCTCCCGGACCAGCGGCATGATCCGGCGGATCCGCGAGTCCGGGCCGTCGCCGTCCTCGTAGTTCACCGAGTTGACCACCGCGCGGCCGCCGATCATCTCCAGCCCCGCCTCCAGCACGGCCGGTTCGGTGGAGTCCAGGACGAGCGGCAGGGTGGACGCCGTGGCCAGCCGTCCGGCCAGCGCCCGCATGTCGGCCACGCCGTCCCGGCCGACGTAGTCGATGCACAGGTCCAGCAGGTGGGCACCGTCGCGGTTCTGCTCGCGGGCGATCTCGACGCAGTCCTGCCACCGGCCCTCAAGCATCGCGTCGCGGAACGCCCTGGAGCCATTGGCGTTGGTGCGCTCGCCGATCGAGAGGTAGGAGGTGTCCTGGGCGAACGGCACCGCCTGGTACAGCGAGGCAACCCCGGCCTCCGGTCGCGGATCCCGAGGGGTCAGCGGGCGGCCGTGCACCCGCTCGACGACGGCGCGCAGGTGCTCGGGGGTCGTGCCGCAGCAGCCGCCGACGAGGGACAGCCCGTACTCGCGGGTGAACGTGTCGTGGGCGTCGGCCAGCTGCTCCGGCGTCAACGGGTAGTGCGCGCCGTCGGCGGTCAGCACCGGCAGGCCGGCGTTTGGCATGCAGCTGATCAGCGGGCGGCCGTACTTGGACAGGTGCCGCAGGTGCTCACTCATCTCGGCCGGGCCGGTGGCGCAGTTCAGGCCGATCGCGTCGATCCCGAGCGGCTCCAGCGCGGTGAGCGCCGCGCCGATCTCGGTGCCGAGCAGCATGGTGCCGGTGGTCTCGACGGTCACCTGCACGAGCACCGGGACGTCGTGGCCGGCGGCGGCGATGGCCCGCTTGGCCCCGATGACCGCGGCCTTCGCCTGCAGCAGGTCCTGGGCGGTCTCGATGAGCACCGCGTCCACGCCGCCGTCCAACAGCCCGGCCACCTGGTCGGCGTACGAGTCGCGCAGCTCGGCGAAGGTGATGTGCCCCAGAGTCGGCAGCTTGGTGCCGGGGCCCACCGAGCCCAGCACGTAGCGGGGCTGCCCGGGCGTGGACCAGGCGTCCGCGGCCTCCCGGGCGATGCGGGCGCCGGCCTCGGCCAGCTCCCGGATCCGCTCGGGGATGCCGTACTCGGACAGGTTGGCCAGGTTCGCACCGAAGGTGTTGGACTCGACGCAGTCGACCCCGACCTCAAGGAACGCGTCGTGCACCGACCGGACGACGTCCGGCCGGGTCACGTTGAGGATCTCGTTGCAGCCCTCGAGCCCCGCGAAGTCCTCCAAGCTCAGCGCGTGCGCCTGGAGCATGGTCCCCATCGCCCCGTCGGCGACCACGACCCGCTCGGCCAGTGCTCGGCGCAGCCCGCTCGGGCCAGCGGCAAGCCCCCGCGCGGTCTCGGTCATGATGTCGATGAGGGTACCTGGGCGACCACGTAGGCTGACTGCGTACGGCCGGTCCACGACGAGAGCCACCGGGAGGTCTGGGGTGATCGAGCTAGACGAGCTGCCCGAGCTCACCGACCCGGTGCTGATTGCCGCGTTCGAGGGCTGGAACGACGCAGGGGACGCCGCGACGGCGGCGGTCGAGCACCTCGAGGACGTCTGGTCGGCCGAGGTCATCGCCGAGCTGGACCCCGAGGACTACTACGACTTCCAGGTGAACCGGCCGCACATCGAGCTGGACACCGACGGCGTCCGGCGGATCAGCTGGCCGGGCACCCGGATCTCGGTCGCCCGGCTGCCGAACCAGACGCGCGACGTCGTGCTCGTCCGTGGTGTCGAGCCGAGCATGCGCTGGCGCTCGTACTGCGACGAGCTGCTCGCCGTCGCTGCGGACCTCGGCGTCGAGATGGTGGTGACGCTCGGCGCGCTGCTGGCGGACACCCCGCACACCCGTCCGGTCCCGGTGACCGGCACGGTCACCGACCCCGGGTTGGCCCGCGCCCTCGACCTGGAGGAGTCCAGCTACGAGGGGCCCACCGGGATCGTCGGTGTGCTGCAGGCCGCTGGGGCGCGGGCCGGGCTGCCGGCCGTGTCGCTGTGGGCAGCGGTGCCGCACTACGTGGGGCAGCCGCCCTGCCCCAAGGCGGAGATGGCGCTGCTGCGGCGGGTCGAGGACCTCCTGGACGTACCGGTCCCCCTCGGTGACCTGCCCGAGGAGTCGGTGGCGTGGGAGCGCGGTGTCGACGAGCTGGCCGCGGAGGACGACGAGGTCGCCGAGTACGTGCGCACCCTCGAGGAGGCCCGAGACACCGCCGAGCTGCCCGAGGCCAGCGGCGACGCGATCGCCTTGGAGTTCGAGCGGTACCTCAAGCGCCGGGCCAGTGAGGGCCCGGACAAAGGCTTCGATCGGGGCTGACCGTTGCTGGCCGTCGGCTACCTGCTGATGATGGCGCTGACGCTGCGGGCGGTCCTACGTGGCGTACCACGCGCCGAGTGGGTGCTGCTCGTGCTGTCACTGGTCTGGGCCAGGGTGCCGGTGGCGCGCGAGGGCCCCACGCTGGTCCCGTTCTCGCACAGCAACGGGTTGACCGTGAGCGACCTGCCCGGGGTGGCCGGCCTGGTGTTCGCGCTCGTGCTGCTGTGGCGGGAGCGGCAGGCCGTGCTGGGCGCCGCGGACGCCGAGGCGGCTCAGGCCGGCGGGTCGGTGGACAGCGCGTCCAGGGCGTCCACGCCGCCCTCGCGGTAGACCGCCCAGTTCGAGTCCGGGTCGTCCGCCGTCCGCCGGGCCAGGTCCTTCGCCCAGCCGCCCCGCACCCGGGCCAGCACCTCGGCCGGGTGCTCGGGGTCGCCGGACAGCGCCCGCCGCAGCTCGCGCAGGGCGGCCACCTGGCCCTCCGGGTACTTCACCCCGGGGTGGCCGCGGCCGGACCGGCCGATCGAGCACAGCGTCGAGTCCCCCGCGGCGGCGGCGAGCACGGCGGTCGCCGCGGCCAGCCGCTCCTCGAGCAGCTGCGACAGCGCCGAGCCATGGGTCACAGCGCGACCCCGAGCAGGGCGTCGACCGCCCGCCGGATCTCCTCGGGGGCGGCCGCGGCGCTGCCCTGTGCGAGCCGCACCTGCTCGACCCAACGGTCCACCGCCCGCAGCGCCCGCGGGGCGTCCAGGTCGTCGGCCAGCGCCTCGCGCAGCGCGGCCACGACCGGTCCGGCGTCCGGGCCGGACGTCGTGGCCACGGCGGCGCGCCACCGCTCCAGCCGCGCGGTCCCCTCGGTGAGGGCCTCGGGGTGCCACTCCCAGTCGGTTCGGTAGTGGTGCGCCAGCAGGGCCAGCCGGATCGCCATCGGGTCCGCACCGTCACGGCGCAGCTGGGAGACGAACACCAGGTTGCCCCGGGACTTGGACATCTTCTCGCCGTCCAGCCCCACCATGCCCGCGTGCACGAAGCTGCGCGCGAACGGCCACTCCCCCGTGACCGCGTGCGCCTCGGCGGCGCACATCTCGTGGTGCGGGAACACCAGGTCGCTGCCGCCGCCCTGCAGGTCGAACCCGTTGCCCAGGTGGTGCAAGGCGATCGCGGTGCACTCGATGTGCCACCCCGGTCGGCCGTGCCCGAGCGAGGAGTCCCAGGCCGGCTCGTCCGGTCGGGCCGCCTGCCACAACAGGCAGTCCAGCGGGTGCTTCTTGCCCGGTCGGTCCGGGTCGCCGCCGCGCTGGGCGAACAGCGACACCATCGTCGCGTCGTCCAGCCCGCTGACCCCGCCGAACCGCGGGTCGGCGTGCACGGGGAAGTACAGGTCGCCGCCGACGTCGTAGACGTGGCCCTGCTCGCGCAGCCGCTCGATCAGCCGGACGACCAGCGGGATCGCCTCGACCGCGCCGATGTACTCCCGCGGCGGGATGACCCGCAGCGCGGTCATGTCCCCGCGGAACACCTCGGTCTCGCGGGCGGCGACGTCACGCCAGTCCTGGCCGGTCTCCAGCGCGCGGACGAGCAGCGGGTCGTCGACGTCGGTGACGTTCTGCACGTAGTGGACCTCGTGGCCGGCGTCCAGCCACACCCGCTGGACCAGGTCGAAGGCCAGGTAGGTGGCGGCGTGGCCCAGGTGGGTCGCGTCGTAGGGGGTGATCCCGCAGACGTACATCCGGGCGGTCGCCCCGGGCGCGATGGGGCGCAGCTCGCCGGTGGCGGTGTCGTGCAGGCGCAGCGGCGGGCCCTGCCCGGGCAGCGAGGGGACGGCGGGCGCGCTCCAGGACTCCACGAGGGGTGAGCCTACGGTGGGCCGATCAGAACGGGGGCCACGGGACGGCCGGCCAGTCGCTGCCGGGCTGTGGGTACCGGCCGGTGCTGAGCAGCCGGTCCACCCGCCGCCGGGTGGCCTGGAGCTCCTTGCGGGTGAGCAGCTCCCCCAGCCGAGCGCCCAGCTGTCGATCCAGGTCGGCCCGCAGCCGGCGCAGCACCTCCACCGCCTCGGCCGGCAGCCGGTCGTTGCTCCACTGCCACAGCAGGGTGCGCAGCTTGTTGTCGGCGGCGAAGCAGACCCCGTGGTCCACGCCGTACACCCGGCCGTCCGGGGTGGGCAGCAGGTGCCCGCCCTTGCGGTCGGCGTTGTTGATCACCGCGTCGAGGACGGCCAGCCGACGCAGGTCGCGCCGGTCGCTGCGGGCCAGCTGCACCAGGTCGACGGTCTCGTCGACGTCCACCCACAGCTGGCACATGCCCGGCCCGAACGGGCCGTCTCGGTGCACGGTCGGGGGGACCAGGTCCCAGCCGGTGGCGACCGAGACCTCGTAGGCGGCGACCTCCCGCGCGGCGAGGGTGCCGTCGGGAAAGTCCCACAGCGGCCGCTCCCCCGCGACCGGCTTGTGCACACAGGTCGCGGTCTCGCCGTCCAGGGTCACGGTGCAGTACAGAGTGGCGTTGGACGCCTCCACCAGGCGCCCCTGCACCTCGAGCTCACCGTCGCGCAGCAGCCGCAAGGTCTGCTCGACCGAGGGGACCAGCGCGCTCATGGGCCCCAGTCTGACGGCTGTCGTGGCGTCGTGCCCGCTAGCGGCGCCGGTGACCGTTCTGCCGCGGGCACAGGTGGCCGGCCGGGTCCAGCGGCAGCTCGCAGAACGGGCACGGCGGCCGTCCCGCGCCCACCACGGCCTGGCCGCGCTGGGCGAAGGCGCGGGCTGCCGATCCGGTGAGGTGCACCCGCAGCACGTCGGTCCGCGGCGGGGTCGGGATGCCCTCCCCCTCGTCCTCGGTGCCCTCGGCATCGGTGCCCTCGGCATCGGCGTCCTCGACCGCGAACGCCTCGATCACCAGCCGCTCGGTGTCGCCGTCCCACGCCAGGGTCAAGGTGCCGACCCGGAACTCCTCGCTGATCGGGGTGTCCAGCGGCGCCCGGTCGTCCAGCTCGGGCGGGGCGGACGGCGGCACGGCAGTGATCCCGGCGCCGCGCACCTGGTCGAGCAGCTCGTTGGTGCGCTCCACGAGCAGGGCCACCTGCTGCTTCTCCAGGGCCACGCTGGTCACCCGCCCGGCGCCGCTGGCCTGCAAGTAGAACGTGCGCTGGCCGGGCTCCCCCACGGTGCCCACGACGAACCGGTCCGGTGGGTCGAAGTCGAAGACCTGCGGCATGCCTCAACCCTAACGGCGGGTCGCTGCCTCAGCCGCTGCCGCCGCCCACCGCGGCGTCGCTGCTGGCGCGGCGGCGACGCTTGGGCTTGGGCACGAACGGCTCGAGCGGGCCACCGGTGTCGTTGACCCGGACGACGAACGGCCGCAGCGGCGCGTAGCTGATCACCGTGACCGAGCACGGGTCGACGACGATGCGCTGGAACTGGTCCAGGTGCAGCCCCAGAGCGTCGGCCACGACGGCCTTGATCACATCACCGTGGCTGACGGCCGCCCACACGGCGTCCGGCCCGAGCCGTGCGTTGTGCTCGCGGACCGCGTCGACGGCCCTGGCCTGCATGGCGCGCAGCGACTCTCCGCCGGGGAAGGTCACCGAGGAGGGATGGGCCTGGACCGCGGCCCACAGCGGGTCCTTGGCCAGCAGCTTGAGCTCGCGGCCGGTCCAGTCGCCGTAGCGCACCTCGCCCAGCCGGGCATCCACCTCGGCCGCCGGGGACGGGCGACCATCCAGCAGAGCGGCGGCGGTCTGCCGGCAGCGCTCGAGCGGGCTGGTGACCAGCGCGGCGAGCGGGACCGGGCGCAGCCGCTCGGCCAGCGCCGCGGCCTGGGCGCGGCCGGTGTCGTCCAGGTCGACGCCCGGGGTCCAGCCGGCCAGCACGCCCGAGGCGTTCGCCGCGGTGCGGCCGTGGCGGACGAGCAGCAGCGTGGTCACCCGTGCAACTTAGTGAGTCGGGGACCGGCACGGACCGGCGGCGGCAGAATGCACGGGTGATCGTCGACTGCGCGCTGTACCGGGAGGGCTCCCGCGCAGAGGAGACGCGCAACGTGCTGCGGCTGGCCTCGGAGGCCCGCCACGACCCGTCCGCGTTCGTCTGGATGGGTCTGCTCGAGCCCACCGAGACCGACCTGCTCGGCGTCTCGCGGGTGTTCGGGCTGCACGAGCTGGCCGTCGAGGACGCCGTCCAGGCCCACCAGCGGCCCAAGGTGGACACCTACCGCGACCACCTGTTCGTCGTGCTGCGGACCCTGACCTACGACGATGCCACGTCCGCCGTGGAGACCGGCGAGGTCGCGCTGTTCGTCGGGACCGACTTCGTGGTGACCGTCCGGCACGGGGTGGGCCAGGAGCTAAGCGCCGTCCGGCAGCGGCTGGAGGCCGATCCGGAGGTGCTCGCGCACGGGCCGGCCGCCGTTCTCTACGGCGTGGCCGACGCGGTGGTCGACACCTATCTCGACGTCGCCAAGGCGCTGCAGACCGACCTCGACGGGCTGGAGACGGCGGTCTTCTCACAGCACTTCTCCGACGCGTTCGAGCAGATCTACACGCTCAAGCGGGAGCTGCTGGAGCTGCGGCGCGCTGCCAGCCCGCTGGCCCAGGCGCTGCAGCAGGTGCAAGGCTCCCGGCTGGCGTTCGTGCCCGAGGAGGTGCGCCCGTTCTTCCGGGACGTGACCGACCACCTGGCGAGGGTCGCCGAGCAGATCGAGTCCATGGACCTGCTGCTGTCCAGCATCCTGCAGGCGCACCTGGCCCAGGTCGGGCTGCGGCAGAACTCGGACATGCGCAAGATCACCTCGTGGGCGGCCATCCTCGCCGTCCCCACCGCGATCGCCGGCATCTACGGGATGAACTTCTCGCACATGCCCGAGCTGCACTGGGCGTTCGGCTACCCGCTGGTCATGGCGGTCATGGTCGCGATCTGCCTGGGCCTGTACCGCGCCTTCAAGCGCAGCGGCTGGCTCTGACTGTCTGTCAGGGTGAGGACGACGTATGCGTCGTCCTCACCCTGGCAAGTCAGGCGGTGATGGTGCCGGTGCCGAGCAGGACGAAGACCAGCACGCCCACGCCGATCCGGTAGATGACGAACGGCAGGAACGAGTTGGTGGCGACGTAGCGGATCAGCCAGGCGATGACCGCGTAGCCCACCGCGAACGCGATCACCGTGGCCAGCAGGGTCGGGCCCCACGCCGTCGCGCTCGTGCCGCCGATCTTCAGTGCCTCGAAGAGACCGGACGCGAGCACGGCGGGGACGGCGAGCAGGAACGCGTAGCGGGTGGCCGCCGGCCGCGTGTACCCGAGGAACAGTCCGGCCGAGATCGTGCCGCCCGAGCGGGAGACGCCGGGGATCAGGGCGCAGGTCTGGGCCAGCCCGAAGACCACGCCGTCACGGGCACCGAGGTCGGCCAGCGTCTTGGCCCGGCGACCCACCCGGTCCGCCACGAACAGCACCACGCCGACGACGATCATCATGGCGGCGATCAGCCGCAGGTCACGCGCCACCGTCTCGATCTGGTCGCGGAACAAGAAGCCGAGGATCGCGATCGGCAGGGTGCCGATGATGACGTACCAGCCGGTGCGGGCGTCGATGTCGCCGCGCAGCTGCGGGCGGACCAGCGAGCGCGCCCAGGTCGAGACGATCCGGACCAGGTCCTTGCGGAAGTAGATGAGCACGGCGGTCTCGGTGCCGATCTGGGTCACCGCGGTGAACGCCGCCCCCGGGTCGGCCCAGCCAGCCAGCTCGGCGACGATGCGCAGGTGCGCGGTCGACGAGATCGGCAGGAACTCGGTGAGTCCCTGGACCAGCCCCAGGACGACGGCTTGCAGCCAGCTCACTCCGCGAGCCCGGCCAGCTCGAGTGCCTCCAGCACGGTGCGCAGGGTGGCCTTGCGCTCGTCGAGCGTCCCGGCGTAGGAGGCCACCGACAAGTTGGTGACCCCGGCGGCCGCGTAGGCGACCAGCCGCTCGGCGATGCGCCCCTTGGGCCCGATCAGCGCCGTCTGGTCGATGAACTCGAACGGGACGGCGGCCGCGGCTGCGGCGTACTCGCGCCGCAGGTACAGGTCCTGGACCTGCGCGGCGGCCTCGCCGAAGCCCATCCGGACGGCCAGCTGGTTGTAGAAGTTCTTCTCCCGGCTGCCCATGCCCCCGACGTACAGCGCGGAGTAGGCACGCACCGGCTCGGCGCAGGCCATCAGGTCCTCGCCGACGACGACCGGGACGGTCGGGACGACGTCGAAGTCGCTGAGGTCCTTGCCCGCCTTGGCCCGTCCGGCCCGCAGGTGGTCCAGCGCCTCAGCCGCGTGCTCCGGGCTGAAGAAGATGGCCAGCCAGCCGTCAGCGATCTCACCGGCCAGCTCGAGGTTCTTCGGGCCCACCGCGGCCAGATAGACGGGCAGGTGCTCGCGCACCGGGTGCACGGTCAACCGCAGCGCCTTGCCCGGGCCGTCCGGCAGCGGCAGCGTGAAGAACTCCCCGTCGTACCGCACCACCTTGCGGCCCAGCGCCATCCGCACGATCTCGACGTACTCGCGGGTGCGCGCCAGCGGCT
>Ga0208851_1000143_pt1 | contig 31401 bp, 28 predicted proteins | sample NGESurshal092012_FD_184481 | JGI IMG/M metagenome (GOLD analysis project Ga0208851, IMG submission 184481) | Arctic peat soil microbial communities from Barrow, Alaska - NGEE Surface sample 415-2 shallow-092012 (SPAdes) | ecosystem: Environmental > Terrestrial > Soil > Wetlands > Peat ... | reverse complement strand
ACCACCAGCACGCGCCGCGACCGGAGCGGGATCGTGTCGTCGAAGGCCACGGCCACCAGCACGCCGAAGAACACCAGTGCGATCTCCTGGCGCGTGATCGCGGGGAGCTGCTGCGAGAACGGGAGCTGCACGACGAGGAACGCGGCCGCCGCGAACGCGGCGAGGCGGGAGACCCATCGAGACGCGATCGCGTAGACGAGTACCGGGAGCAGCGCGAACACGAGCGGGAACACGATCCGGAAGACGGAGACGCCCGAGACTCCGCTCACCCGGGCGAGGACGGCCGGCAACGCGGTGATGCTGAGCATGGCGCGGTACGGGTCGCCGTTCGCTGCCGGGTGCCACGCCCCGGCGCCCATGGTCGCGGAGAAGGCGCGGAACTCCTGCTGGATGTCCCAGCCGAAGAGGTGATCACCGCGCAGCGCGTACGAGTAGATGAGCGCGACGCCGACCGTGTACAGGACCGCCCCCAGGGCCCACTCCGGGAGCCGATCGGCGCGGAGCGCGGTGACGATCAACAGGATGCCGACGCCGACGAGCGCGTCCCCCACGCCCACCAGCTCTGCGCCGACGTCCCCTCCCAGCGCCACGGTCGCGCCGACGGCCGCGCCGGTGCCGGAGGCGTCGTCGACCCCGTGGTGGCCGTATGCGCTGCTCGTCGCGGTGCTCGCGGTGCTCGGCGGCATCTGGGCCGTCGTGAGCGGCAAGCGTCGTCGCTGGGACGCCGCGTTCGCGAAGGATCTCGGCGAGGCGCGCTGGGCCGTCGACTCGCTCGTGCCCTCGATCACCAACCGCGCGCTGCCCGCCGACCAGGTCACCGCCCAGTGGCCCGACGGCAAGCGCCGTCTCGACGACCTGCAGAGCGACCTCTACCAGCTCGGCACCGACATCCCGAACACCGAGCGCGCCACCCGGCTCGGCGCGGTCTCCGGTGCGCTCGGCGGTCTGCAGCAATCGCTGGAGTCGGACGTCGCACTGCGCTCGACCGCGACCGGCCCCGAGGGCGAGACCGCTCTCGCCGCGTCGTTGCAGGAGGTCGTGCGCCGCCGCGAGGCGCTCATCACCGCGATCGCCGGTACGCCGCCCACCGGCAGCCACCAGGCCTGAGCACAGCCTCACCTTCGCCGGTCATCGGACGTTGCCCCCGCTCGGCTGCAACGCGCCGCGCGCGCGGCTAACGTCATGGGTGTCCGAGGAGTGCGGCACGTGGTCGGTGCACCGGCTCCCTGCACGCAGGCGTCGCCGACCTGGTCGGGAGGTGGGCCATGTCCCCGTCGTTGTCGGATCGAGTCCCGTCGGTGGATGTCACCGAGGCGATGGCCCTGATCGCGGGCGATGCCGTGATGTTCGACGTGCGCGACGGCCATGAGTGGGCCGCGGGTCACGTGCGCCACTCCGTCCACGTCCCGATCGACGAGGTGTCGACGGCGACGCCGTACACGACGCACGTGCGCCGCGTGGTGGTCGTCAGCCGCACGGGTCGCCGGGCGTCCGACGTGGTCGTGCACCTGCGGGCAGCGGGAGTCGACGCGGTCGTGCTGCGCGGCGGCCTGCGTGCCTGGCTCGACGCCGGCGGCGAGCTGATCGCCGACGACGGTCGCGAGCCACGGATCGTCGGCCCGCAGCACAGCCACGGCTGAGCAGCGGTTCCCGACGCACCTCGCGTAGGCGAGGCCGCTGGCGTGGCCCCGAGGTCCCCGCCTCGGGACGGACCCGCTCAGGTGAGCGACGCGCGGTAGATGCTGGCGATCGAGGCGTCGAGCGTGCGGTCGAACTGGTCGGGCGTCTGGTCGACGTCGAGGCCCTCGGTGAGCGCGCGGGAGAAGCTGGCCACGACGCCGTGCTGACGGGAGAGCCGCTCGACGGCCTCGGCGCGGGAGTAGCCGCCGGACAACGCGACGACCCGCAGCACGCGCGGGTGCGCCACCAGCGGGGTGTGCAGCCCGTCCTGCTCGGGCAGGGTGAGCTTGAGCATGACGTGGCTGTCGGCGTCGAGCTGGTCGAGGTGGCGCAGCAGGGTCTCGCGGAGCAGGTCCTCCGCCGCTTCCTTCTGGTCGCTGCGGATGTCCACCTCGGGCTCGATGATCGGGACGAGACCGGCGTCGATGATCTGCCGCGCCACGTCGAGCTGCTGGGCGACCACCGACTCGATGCCGATCCGGTCGGCGAGGCCGATCACCGAGCGCATCTTGGTCCCGAACACCCCGTGCGCGATCGCACGACGAAGGACGTCGTCGAGGTCGGGCATCGGCCTCATCAGGCGGGTCCCGTGGCTCTCCTCCTCGAGGCCGTGGTCGACCTTGAGGAACGGCACGATCCCCTTGTCCTGCCAGAGGTGCTCGGCGGTGCCCTTCCCCCCGACCGTGCGCTCCATCGTCATCTCGAACAGGATCGCCCCGAGGATCCGGTCGCCGGAGAAGGCGGGGCTCGTCATGATGCGCGTGCGCATGGCGTGGACCAGGTCGAACATCTCCGCCTCGTCGGCGTACGCCGTCTCCGGGATGCCATAGAGCCGCAGGGCACGCGGCGTGCTGCCGCCGCTCTGGTCGAGCGCCGCGATGAACCCGTGGCCGTGCCTCATCCGCTCGAGCTGCTCCTCGTTCATGACGCTCCCTCCTGAGGCATCGCGACGTGCAGGTGTGGCAGCGCCGCGGACGGCGCCGGCCGAGGCGTTCAGCCGGCCGAGGCGCTGCAGGGGAAGCACACGACGGTGCGCGGCGCCGGCGCGTCGGGAGCGTCGAGGTAGAGCTCCCACGGTGCGCCGGTCGGCTCGCGCCCCTCGGCCTCGAGCCAGGCGGTGACCGCGGTGTAAGCGGCCGAGATCGCGTCGTAGGGACCGACGTGCACGGTCTCGGCGATCTCGCCGCCCGGCAGCGTCGTCGGCACGACGCGTCCGGTCGGTGTCACCGGCCCCGGGACGGGGAAGCCGGCCTCGACGTCGAATCCTCCCGGCTCGAGCCGGTAGCGCGCGAGCGGCGGTCCGGTCGGGAACATGTTCTGCTGCGCGAGCACGACGCCGACCTCGCCGAACGCCGCCCCCAGGAACGCGGACAGGTCGTCGCGGCTGACCACCTCGTGCACGACGGCCGCGGGCTGCTCGGGCCGTGTCTCGACCGACACCTCGTAGGTCACGGTGCTCATCTCCTCGCCCGACCGTGCCGTCCGCGTGAGCGCGGACGGCCGTGCCGGTTCTGGTCTCACGTGCGGGTCACGGGAACCTTGCTGGGCGTCGATGCCGGCGTACCGGTCGGGACGCGCACCTCGAGGATGCCGTCGGAGTAGGTCGCCTTCACGTCGTCCTCGTGCACGCTGCTCGGCAGGCGCATGACTCGGCGGAAGCTGCCGTAGCGGAACTCCGAGCGGTAACCCGGCTTCCCGCGCTCGCCTTCCGTGCTCTCCTCGCGACGCTCGCCGGCGATCGTCAGCAGCCCGTCGCCCACCGTGATCTCGACGTCCTTGTCCGGGTCGAGCCCCGGGAGCTCGGCGCGCACGACCACGTCGTGGCCGTCGACGAACTCCTCGATGCGCATCGGCATCGTGTCCTCGAGGGTCAGGTCCAGCCCGAGCGAACGCAGCGGCCAGGCCGACAGGAGCAGGTCCTGAAGGCTGGGACGGTCGAACTTCTCCAGGGTCGTCATCGTCAGACACCTCCGTGTCGTGTCTCGTCGCAGGCGCGGTCGGAGCGCGCCCGCGCGGGGGTCAGCCGTGCGCGATCGCGCGCGGCCGGTGCGAGTGCCGGTGCGTCGTACGACGCGTGCTCGCGCGCTTCGCCGAGGTCGCGGCCGCGCGCTGCGCGTCGTACCGCGGGTCGAAGAGGAAGGCCGTCCGCCTGTCGTGGCGGGCGTCGGGCATCCACCCGGAGGGCATGGCCATCACCTCCTTCACACACCTCGATTGTCCCACCGCCGACGCGCCGCCGCGCGGCCTGGGCACGACGCGATCGCAGGCGTACCGTGGAAGTGACGGACGAGCGCCGGGCGAGCAGGTCGGCGCCCGGAGGTACGACGGTGATCGACACCGGCGCCCTCGCGGCAGCGAGTCTGGGAGCGTGGGTCATGAAGGCACAGGTAGGAGACCAGGTCATCGTCGCGTCGGCCACGATCGGCTCCCCCGCCCGCACCGGCACGATCGTCGAGCTGCGGCACCCGGACGGCACACCGCCCTACGTCGTGCGCTGGTCCGACACCGGCCACGAGGCCGTGTACTTCCCGGGACATGACGGACGGGTCGAGACCATCGACCTGCGCGACGCGACCGTCCCGCTGCAGCACTCCGCGAAGGCGCGCACGAAGACCTGGGTGGTCGACGTCGAGCTTGTCGAGGACGGCCCGGAGACCACGGCGCGGGCCGTGCTGCGTGTCGACGACGGCCGTCCGGTCGAGAGCCGGCACGGACGCGCGATGCGCGCACCGACCGACAAGGAGCTGCCGCACATCGGTGACGAGATCGCGGTCGCCCGTGCCCTGCGCCACCTCGCCGACACCCTGCTCGCGGACGCGAGCGACACGATGTCCGGCCTCGAGCACCGCGACGTGATCGTCTCGCACTGAGGCGTCGGACCTGCGACGACGTCGAGCGGCGCCCCGAGCGTCGGCGTGACGCCAGGTTTCGTGACGCAATGTTCATGACGACAATGCACCGGTGTTGACGACCGGTGTCACCTGGCTCTCCCCGCACAGGACCACCATCAGGTTGCTCACCATGGTGGCCTTGTGCTCCTGGTCGAGTTCGAGCACACCCTTGTTCTCGAGGTCGGCCAGTGCCATCTCCACCATGCTCACCGCACCGGTGACGATCTTGCGCCGTGCAGCGATCACGGCCTCGGCCTGTTGGCGGCGCAGCATCGCCTGCGCGATCTCGGGTGCGTAGGCCAGGTGCGTGAGGCGCGCCTGGTCGACCGTCACCCCGGCCGGCGCCAACCGCTCGCCGAGCTCCTGGCGGAGGGCCTCGGACACCTCGTCGACGTTGCCGCGCAGAGTCAGTTCCTCGGGCTCGTCGGCCGCGGACTCCGCCGGGTCGTAGGGGTACTTCGTGGCGAGGTGCCGCACCGAGGTCTCGCTCTGTGTGGCGACGTAGCTCTCGACATCGTCCACGTCGAACACGGCGCGCGCCGTGTCCTCCACCCGCCACACGACGACCGCGGCGATCTCGACGGGGTTGCCGCGACGGTCGTTGACCTTGAGCCGGTCACCGTTGAGGGTGCGGGCGCGCAGCGACACCTTGTAGCGACGCGGCACGGACGGTTGCTGCGGCGTCTCGGTGTCGCCCTTGCCCTTGCGCTGCGCGCTCGACTGCTGCTGCTGGTGCCCTGCGGAACCGTTGGCGTAGAAGGGGTTGCCCCAGGCGAATCCCGCGGCGCGCGCCGTGCCCTTGTAGGTGCCGAACAGGATGAGCACGCGCGCCTCGTTGGGCTGCAGCGTGTAGAAGCCGACGGTCAGGACGATGGCCACCAGCAGCACCAGGAACGAGAGAAGGAAGTAGGCCCACAGGGGGTGGGCGCCGTCGGCGGACATGTCGGTGCCGGCGAACGACCACCAGAACAGGACGGGCGTCGCGACGTAGAGGACGAGCGCGATCGGAAGGACCAACCACCCGCTCGTCGCGCGTACCTGGCGTTCCTGGGTCATGGCTCATCCCTCCGTCGGGTGCACAACGGAGCCACCACCCATCCTCGTCCGTCCGGTCGGGCGTTGCAGCGCCGGGCCGGGCCGGCCCGATCGGCGGAATCCACTCCGGATCAACGGTTCTCGGCCGTCACAGGTGAGCGAAGCCTGCCCTCGCGCCCGAGTGCTCGCCCTATCTCCCGAAACGTTCCCCGAGCATCGCGCGGCCCGCGGCGAGGCCCCCGATCGGGCGGAAGGCGCGTGCCTGCTCGGTGAGGGCGGCGACCTCGTCGTCGCTGAGCGCGATGTCGGCGGCGGCGGCGTTCGCCTCGACCTGCGCCACGCTCGACGCACCGGGGATCACCACGACGCCGGGGTGGTGGATCAGCCACGCGAGCGCGACCTGCGCGGGTGCCGCGCCGTGCGTCTCGGCGACGTCGCGCAGGGTGTCGAGCAGCGGGGTCGCGCGGGCGAGGTTCTCCTCGAGGAAGAGCGGGTTGGCGCGGCGTACGCCTCCGCTCGGGCGGTTCGCCGCGTCGTAGCGGCCGGAGAGCAGTCCCTGGCCGAGCGGGCTGTAGGCGATCACGATCCGCCCGCGGGAGGCGGCGTAGGGGACGAGGTCGTCGAGCGGATCGGCGTGGGCGAGGCTGAACAGCACCTGGTTGGACAGCACCGGACGGCCGAGCGCATGCTCGGCGTCCTTCCAGCGGGAGAGGGAGTAGTTGCTGACGCCGACCTCGCACACGACCTTCTCGTCCTGCAGCCCGCGCATCCCGGCCATGGTCGTGCCGTCGCGCACCACGGGGTTGGGCTGGTGGACCTGGTAGAGGTCGATGGTGCGCACGCCGAGGCGCTCGGCGCTCGCGTGCGCGCGCTGCTTGACGACCGGGGCGATCGGGAACAGCGGGAAGATCTTCGTCGCCACGAACGCGGTGTCGAGCACGCCGTGCTTCGCCAGCGCCGCGCCCAGGATCCGCTCGGACTTGCCGAAGGCGTAGGCCTCCGCGGTGTCGAACAGCGTGATGCCGACCTCGGCCGCGCGCGCGACGATCTCGTCCGCGCCGCGTCCGGCATAGTCCTCGCCGTAGCCCCACTCGCGGGAGCCGAACTGCCAGGTGCCCAGACCGATCCGGGAGATGGGCTTGTCGCTCGCGATGCCGTCGAGGTACTTCACGGCTGTCTCCTCACCTGGGTGGCGCCACCGGCGGGCGGTCGCCCCCGGCCGGTCCAGCCTCCCAGCCCGGCGCCGGCCGCGCGCGGTGGCGGGAATCTCGAGGCCTGCGCAGGTCACGCACATGCTCCGCGCGAGAGACCGTCGTAAGGTCGGCGGGTGACGGGTCGCGAGCTGATGCACCGGGACGATCTGGGGCATGTGGTGCCGCTGCCGACGACCGTGGGCCGGGTGGTGTCGCTCGTGCCGTCGCTCACCGAGGCGATCGCGGCCTCGGCTCCGGGCGTGCTCGTGGCGGCGACCGACTGGTGCGTGCACCCTCCCGACCTCGACGTCGCGCGGGTCCGCGGCACGAAGAACCCGGACTGGAGGGCCATCGTCGAGCTCGCGCCGGACCTCGTGGTCGCCAACAAGGAGGAGAACCGGGAGATCGACGTACGCCGGCTGCGCGATGCCGGCGTCCCCGTGTGGGTGACCCGGATCGAGACGGTGCCCGAGGCGTTCGCGTCGATGTCGCGGCTGTTCGTCGAGGCGCTCGGCGTCGGCGAGCCGACGTGGCTCGTCGAGGCCCGCTCGGAGTGGGACGCACCCGCGGTGCCGCTCGGGATCAGGGTGGCGGTGCCCGTCTGGCGAGACCCGTGGTTCGTGGTCGGGCGCTCCACCTTCGCCGGCGACGTCCTGCACCGGCTCGGGCTGATCAACGTGTTCGCCGACTCCCCCGAGCGCTACCCGAAGGTCGACGTGAGCGCGCTGACCTCGGGCGAGGTCGACCTCGTCCTGCTCCCCGACGAGCCGTACGTCTTCACCCCCACCGACGGCCCCGAGGCGCTGCACGTGCGCACGGCACTGGTCGACGGCCGAGCACTGACCTGGTACGGCCCGTCCCTGCAAGGCGGACGAACCCGCCTGCTGGCGACAGTCCTGGCCGCCTTCAAGACCCCCACCCCCACCACCCCCCGAGACGGTTCTTGACCGTCCCTTAGGGACGATCAAGACGTCGAGCGCCAGATGAGCTGGTAGGACTGGGCTTCGGACGGCGAGACGCAGACCAGCACGTGGCCGTCGGCGTCGTGGGAGATCTCGCCGCGCACCGGGCACGCAGCACCGGCCACCGCGACGGCCGGCGGACCGGGAGCGTCGTCGACCGGGTGGTGCATCGTCCCGTTCACCCCGCCGAGCACGAACCCGACCACCCACGGCACGACGGTCACAGCCACCACGACGACGCCCGCGGCGACCGCGAGCCGCGCCGGCACCGACAGCTCGCGCAGCGCTGCGACGAGCCGCGAGAACGGGGACCCGTCGCCGGTCGGCGACGGGGCCGAGACGCGAGCGGCCGCGTCGGCCCGCCGACCGAGCTCGAGGGCCGGGTGCGGACCGGCGTACGACGCGGCGGCGATGGGCATCGTCGGGAAGGTGCTCCACCGCGCGGAGATGGCCTCGCGTACGGCCGCGCGATCGCCGCCGGGGTACCACCACTGCAGACCGCTCTCCAGGTCTGTCGCCCAGGCGGGGCGTCCGTCTGATGCGAAAGCGAACACGAGGTCGCGGTCGGCGGCGAGCTCGCGGACGAACAGGATCTCGGCCACGCGACCTCCCTCCGACGACGCACACCCCCACCAGGCTCTCACCGCCCACCGACGCCCCACGACCGGATTCGGCAGCAGATCGCCGTCGGACTGCGTGGTGCGCGACGTGCCTGCCGCGGCCGATCGACGACCGCCACGGCGACGCGAGTCCCACACCCACCTGTCGCCCAGCTGCAGGCGGCGAGTCTAGGTCCGACGTCGACGCGTGGCCCGGCTCGCGATCCAGCCGACGAGCACGGCGGCGGACGCGATCCCGGCGTCCGCCGTCGGGAGCGCCACCGTGCCCAGCAGGTCCTGGAGCACCGGCAGGTAGACGCCGGCCAGCGCGAGGAGGAACGACCCGACGACGGCGACGACGAGCATCGGGTTGCTCGTCGTGAGCTGCTTCGGCCGCAGCCCTAGCGCCACCCCGAGCTGCACGGCGGTGAGAGCGAGGAAGACCATCGTCTGCCACTCCCGGCCGGTGTCCTCGGCCCACAGACCCAGCGCGACCGTGGCAGCGGCGAGCACGATGCTCACCACGACCACCCGCTGCCAGAGCCAGTCGCCAAGCACGCTCTGCTCGGGGGGCCTCGGTGCGCGTCGCAGGATGTCGCGTTCGGCGGGCTCGGCTCCGAGCGCGACGCCGGTGAGACCGTGCGTCAGCAGGTTGATCCACAGGATCTGCGCCGCGAGCAGCGGCACGGTGAGGCCCACGAACGGTCCGAGCAGCATGAGCAGGATCTCCGCGGCCCCGCCGGACAGGCCGAACACCAGGAAGAGCCGGATGTTGTCGTACACCCGTCGGCCCTCGCCGACCGCGGCGACCACCGTGGCGAGCTCGTCGTCGGCCAGCACGAGGTCGGCTGCCTGGCGGGCGACCTCGGTGCCGCGGTGGCCCATCGCCACGCCGATGTCGGCCCGGCGCAGCGCCGGACCGTCGTTGACGCCGTCCCCCGTCATCGCGACGACGGCCCCGCGGTCCCTCCAGGCCTGGACGATCGCCAGCTTCTGCTCCGGGGTCGTCCGCGCGAAGACACGGGACACCGTCAGGTCCGCGACCGATCCGTCGGCGACCTGCGGCCCGGTGACGACCGCGTCGGGTCGCCCCGCCTCGGACGCGGTGAGGATGCCGACGTCGAGCGCGACGGCGCGAGCGGTCTCGGGGTGGTCGCCCGTGATGAGCACCGACACGATCCCGGCCGCCCGGCAGGTCTCGAGAGTGGCGCGTGCGGCCGGCTTGGCCGGGTCGTTCATGCCGAGAAGGCCGACAAGACGCTGCTCGGCGTCCTGCCACCGGGTCGCGTCAGTCGTCTCGCCGATCGTCACGGCCAGCACGCGGTAGCCCTCGCCGGCCAGCTGGGCGGCGCGTGCCGACGCCTCGTGCCAGAGACGCGCACCCACCCCGTGCCCGTGCGCGGCACGCAGCGCCTCCACTGACCCCTTCGACACGACCAGCACGCGTCCGGGCACTCCCGACGACACCTCGTGCACGGTCGTCATCTGCTGCGTCGCGCTGTCGAACGGGATCTCGCCGACCCGTGGGTGCTGTCGGTCGAGGTCGTCCTTGTCGAGACCGGCCTTGGCGGCGACGGCGAGCAGCGCGCACTCCGTCGGGTCACCCAGCCCGGTCCATGTACCGCCCTCGGTGGCCGGCGCGACCAGCTTCGCGTCGTTGCACAGAGCGGCCGCGCGCACCAGGTCGACGACGTCCGTCGCGTGCTCCACGTCAATCGTGGTGCCGCCCTCCACGAGCTCGCCCACGGGCGCGTAGCCCTCGCCCGACACCCCCACCGACCGCTGCGGCGTCCAGAGCTGCTCGACGAGCATCTGCGCCTGCGTCAGAGTGCCCGTCTTGTCGGTCGCGAGGACGGTCACCGAACCCAGGGTCTCCACGGCCGAGAGCCGTCGCACGATCGCGTTGCGCTCTGCCATCCGTCGGGCGCCGAGCGCGAGGCTCACGGTCACCACGGCGGGTAGCGACTCCGGCACCGCCGCGACCGCGAGGCTCACGGCGGTGACGAGCATGAGCTCCACCGGCTCTCCGCGCACCAGGCCGAGCACCATGACGACGCCCGAGAGGACGACGGCCACGAGCGCCAGCACCCGGCCGAGCCCGGCGAGCCGCTTCTGGAGGGGGGTCGGCTCGACGTGGGTGTCCATCAGCGCGGCGATGCGGCCCATGGCGCTCGCGGCACCGGTGGCCTCGACCACCGCCACGGCGCGACCCTTCACCACCACGGTGCCCGACGACAACGGCTCCCCGGCGTCCTCGCCGCCCGCCGCGGTCTTCCCGACGGCCACCGACTCCCCCGTCAGCGCAGACTCGTCGACGAGCAGGGAGGTCGCCTCGAGCACCCCGCAGTCCGCAGGGACGATGTCGCCCTCGGCCAGGAGCACCACGTCGCCCACGACGAGGTGGGCAGCGGGGACCGACGACTCCGTCCCGCCGCGCCGCACGCGCACTGACGGCGCGCTCAGCGCCGCGAGAGCCGTCACCGCATGGTCGGCCTTGATCTCCTGGCGCACGCCGACAGCGGTGTTGACCACCACGACGAAGGCGATGACGGCCGCGTCGGTGAAGTCACCCGTGACGAGTGTGAGCACGCACGCCGCGAGCAGCACGAGGATGAGCGGGTCGCGCAGCTGCGCCCAGATGCTCGAGAGCACCGACACGCGGCCCCGCTGCTCGATCTCGTTGGGGCCGTCCTCGGCGAGACGTCGCCCGGCCTCCGCGATGCTGAGACCCGCCACGCGAGGGTCACCGACGAGCGAAGAACCGTCGGCGTTCGTCCGCTCTGGCAGACCGGTGGTCACTGCGTCGACCCCTCCCGCGGTGCCTGCGCTGCCTTCAGCACGCTGCACGCGCGGAGCGTCACCCACTTCGACGGTGCGCCCTGACGCTCGAAGTCCACGGTCGTCTTGCCTCGGTATGCATGACGATTGCGCCATCGCGCGTCGTCGTCACGTTGTGAGACGACCCACTCCAGCGCACCACGCAGGCGCGGATCACGCGCGTGACCGAGCTCCACCAGCGCCTCCAGCACCTGAAGGACGTCGGTGACGTAGGCCACCGGGAAGCCGAGCTGGAACCACGCGCCGGACGGCTTCGAGTCTCGCTCGGCCGTCGGGTACGCCGCCGTCGCCGGGTCGCACGACAGGAGGAAGTCGACCCCGACGTCGATGGCGTCGCGCACCGCCCGGGTCCGTCGGCGTGCCGGGATGCGAGCGAGGGCGAGCATCTCCTTGACAGCCCCCCACGCACAGGGGTTGCCGTCGTTCGCCGCGCACGCGAAGCGCGGACCGCTCGTGCCCGAGCGGTACCAGTTATCCACACCGTCGCCCGTGATCCTGGTCGCGGCCCAGGACACGGCGTGTTTCACGCGCGGGTCGTCGTAGCGACCGAAGCCGATGAGGGCGCGGAGCAGGTTGCCGTTGAGGCAGTGGATGACCATCGACGGAGGTGGCGGGCCGTCGCCCGCGGCGGGGCGCAGCCCCAGTCCACCGTTGGACGTCGGGTTGTGCGCGAGCACGTAGTCGCAGGCGCGCTGCACTCGCTCGTCGTGCGGGTCGGCGCCGAGCTGGTCCAGGAACATCAGCTGCCAGACGGTGCCGGTGTACTTCGGGTAGTAACCGGGGCCCGGTGGCCCCCAGTGGCCGTCGGGCTCCTGCGCGGCCAGGATCGCCCGGATCGGGTCCTGGTCCAGCGCTGCGGCGCGCGCGGCGACGACATCCGGGTCGTCGTGCGGCCGCCCGAGGAGGCGGATCAGCGTCGCCGCCCGCGCCGCGGCGTCCGATTCCTCGAGCAGCCAGTCGAGGACTCCGCCGCCGGCCGCGCCGTGGCGTGTCATGACGCCGGCCTCAGCGGCTCGCCGCGCAGCATCACCTTCTCGCCGTCCGAGGGGACCACCGCGAGCAGCTCGAGCTCATCGCGCACGCGCTCGGCGAGGGCGGCCGAGGCCGCAGGCTCACCGTGCACGACGTAGACGACCTCGGGCGGCTGCGGCGCCGAGCCGATCCAGGCGAGGAGCTCGTCGGCGTCCGCGTGGACCGAGAAGCCGTCGACCGCGACCACCTCCGCCCGCACCACGACGTACTGACCGTGGATCTTGACCGACGTCGCACCCTCGACGAGGTCGCGGCCCCGGGTGCCCTCGGCCTGGTAGCCGACGAGCACGACCGCGTTGTCGCGGCCCGGGAGCAGGTGCTTGAGGTGGTGGACGACGCGTCCTCCCGTCGCCATCCCTGACGCCGAGACAATGATGCACGACGTGCGGGATGCGTCGAGCGCCATGGACTCCTGGGCGGTGCGGGCCTCGTGCAGGTGCCCGGGGTCGAACACCAGCGCGTCGGGGCCGAGGTCGCCGCGGACGTCGGGGTCGTCGCGCTCCAGCGCACGACGGTAGACACGCAGGGCACCGAGCGCCATGGGGCTGTCGACGTAGACGGGGACCGGCGGGATCCGGTGCTCGAGCGCGAGCCGACGCAGCGCCATGAGGATCACCTCGGTGCGGTCGACCGCGAATGCGGGCACCACGACGACGCCGCCGCGGGCGATCGTGCGGGTGACGACGTCGGCGAGGACGTCGAGCCCGCTCTCGTCGTGTGTCCGGTCGCCGTAGGTCGACTCGACCACGAGGGTCCGGGCCGCGCCAGGGGCGTCGGGGGCGACGAGCAGCGGATGGTGCGGCCGCCCGAGGTCGCCGCTGAACACCGCGCGGCTGCCGTCGGCGTCCACGAGCACCGACGCCGATCCCAGGATGTGGCCGGCGGGGCTCAGCACGACGTCGATGCCGTCGGCGGCCTGGAGGGGCTCGCGCAGGGGCACGCTGCGGAAGAGGGGCAGCAGCGCCTCGACGTCGTCGGTGTCGTAGAGCGCGCGCGGCCTGTCGTGCTTGGAGTAGCCGTGCGCGGCGGCGTACTCGGCGTCCTCCTCCTGGATCTTCGCGCTGTCGCGCAGCACCAGCTCGGCCAGCTCGATCGTGGCGGCGGTGGCCAGCACGTCGCCCTGGAAGCCCTGGCGGACGAGGGCGGGAAGGTAGCCGGTGTGGTCGAGGTGAGCGTGGGTGACCACGACCGCGTCGAGCTCGGACGGCGGGAACGGCAGCGGCTCCCAGTTGCGGCGGCGCAGGTCGCGCAGCCCCTGGAACATCCCCGCGTCGACCAGGATGCGCCCGCGGGACCCCTCGACGAGGAACTTGCTGCCCGTCACAGTGCCGGCGGCACCGAGGAACGTCAGCGTCGCGTGCGTGGCCATCGTCGGCTCCCGCCCTCGAAGGTGGTCCGGTCGGTCAGCGGCCGGAGATGTCGCGACGGTGGAACACCACGGTCGTCCCGGCGAGCAGGAGGGCGCACACGCCGACCATGAGCCACGCGGCCCCCCAGTCGATCCCGTTGACGAGGGGGTCGGAGTTCAACGCCCAGTAGAAGGGGCTGGCCTTCTGCCACTGCACGAGCCAGTCGGCCATGGGGGCGAGGATCTGGAGCAGGAACGCGGCGATGGCCAGGGCGATTCCGCCCCCGAGCGCGGCGGCCCGTTTCCCTGTCAGGGCGCCGAGGAGGAGCCCGATGCAGCCGAACACGAGCCCGAGCAGGCACGTCATGGCACCGGCCGCGAGCACGTCGTCCGTACCGACGGACAGGTCGGCGAGCGGCGCACCCACGATGATCGTCAGCGCCGCCGCGAGCATGACGACGACGACGCCGAGCACCATGGCCAGGACCTTGGCGGCCAGGACGCGACCGCGCAGGATGGGCAGCGACAGCAGGAGATCGGCGGTGCCGCGCTCCTCCTCCCCCGCGGTGGCGGCGGCAGCGGCACCGAGCGCCACGGCGATGAGCACCAGCGGGAACATCATCGAGAACAGCTCGGTGTTGAGGAACCCGGGGCCGGAGGAGTAAGCGTCGAGCCGGAAGGCCACCTTGAAGGCCTCCGGCCACTGGTCGAGCATCGCCGTCCAGCTCTTCTCGGTCGCCGCGACCGAGGGATAGACCGCGAGCTCGATCGCCGAGATCCCGGCCAGGCCGAAGCACCACACGGCGAGCGAACGCCAGCGGTCACGCAGCGAGTGGTCGGCCACGACGGCGATCTGCCCGAGCGCGGTCGCCGCGGCCGGTGTGGACGTCTCGGCAGTCGTCCCGGAGTGCGCGCCCAGGTGGTGCTGCGTCTTGACGAGGTTCATCGCGCGCCTCCCGTCACGTAGCCGAGGAACGCGTCCTCGAGGTCCGGGTCGTGGGTATGGACGTCGATCACCCCGTGACCGACAGCGACCGCCATCAGCGGCCCGACGGGTCCCGCGACGGTGCAGATAGCGGTGTCTCCACGCACCTCCATGTCGCGCACCCCCGTCGCGTCGAGCAGGTCGCGCGGCGGGGCGCCCGGGAAGTCGAGCTCCACGCGCTTGGTCGCCTTCTCGCGCAGGCCGTCGACGGTATCGACGACCACGAGTCGGCCGTCGTCCACGATGGCCACCCGGTCGGCGAGCTGCTCGACCTCGGTGAGCACGTGCGAGGACAGGAAGACAGTGGCACCGAAGTCGACGGCCTCACGCACCAGATGCTGGAACTCCAGCTGCACCAACGGGTCGAGCCCGGAGGTCGGTTCGTCGAGCACCAGCAGGCGCGGCCAGTGCATGAACGCCTGCACCACGCCGATCTTCTGCCGGTTGCCCCGGGAGAGGTCGCGCACGCGCCGTGTCAGGTCGAGGCGGAGACGCTCGGCGAGGGACCGGTAGCGCTCCGCGGCGACCCCGCCGCGCAGCCGGGCCACGTACGACAGCAGCTGCTCGCCCGTCATGCGATCGTACAGGGCGAGATCGCCGGGCAGGTAGCCGATCTCGGCACGGCACCCGACCGCGCCGTACTCCAGCGGCGAGCCGAGGATCGTGGCCGTCCCACGGGTGGGGCGGATCAGGCCGAGCAGCATCCGGATCGTGGTGGTCTTCCCCGCACCGTTCGGCCCGAGGAACCCGAACACCTCCTCGGGGCGGACGTCGAGGTCGAGGTCCTCGATCCCGCGCTGGTCTCCGTAGAACTTCGTCAGCCCGCGTGTGCTCAGCGCCGTGTCGCCGTTCATCGCACGATCACCCTCTCGCGTCGCCTGCGACGGACTCCGGCGTCAGACCGGACCTCGAGCGCCTCCGCCCGCAGCCTTGGACTGCTCGACCAGGGCGTAGCCGCACTGCGTGCAGTGCGCCTGGGCCTTCTTCACCGCGGCGTGGCACTCGGGGCACTCCGGCGCGCCACCGAACAGCTCCTTCACCCAGGCCCATGCACTGGTCATCACGAGACTCCCTTCGGCCTCAATCCGGTACGCCGAACCTGCAGGCCCAACGCCGCAAGCCCGGCCGGCACCACCCCGAACACGGCCTGCAGGCCGCTCGGACCGACGAACGGGATCTGCACGCCGAGCTCGGTGGCGAGCAGACCGCTGGCCAACTGCGGGAGGGCGTGCGCCACGTCGGCGGTGGGGCCCGGCCCCACGAGCGGCACGGTCATCGCTCTCACCTCGGTCCGAACCGGTAGGGACCACGGCGCCCACGTGGCCCGAACGGCAGACGGACGCCCGACCCGGCGCCGGGTCCTTCTCCGACTGTGCCACTCGAGCGGCCTCGATGCAGATCGGGGGCCGGCGTCAGGATGCCGCGTGCTCCGCGATCAAGGCGAGGAAGGCGGCGCCGTACTTCTCGGCCTTGACCGGGCCGATGCCGTTCACCGCGAGGAGCTCCGCGGTGGTCGACGGACGCACCGCAGCGAGCTCCCAGAGGGTGCGGTCCGGGAGCACGACGTAGGCCGGGACGCTCTCGGCGTCGGCGATCGTGCGCCGCTCGGTCCGCAGGATCTCGAAGAGCTCACGGTCGGCGTCGCTCGCCGCGGACTCGGCGTCGGAGCGGCTCGCCCCCCTGCGCGCCTTCGTCACCTTGGCCACCGGCGCGGCGAGGCGGCGCAGCTCGACGCGCTGGGTGCCCTCGAGGATCGGCCGGGCCTTCTCGGTGATCGTGAGCGCGCCCATGCGCGAGGGATCGGGCGAGAGGACCGACCGCGCCACGAGCTGGCGGACGATGCTGCGCCACTCCGGGCCGGACAGGTCCGCGCCGACACCGAAGGTGGGCAGCTCCTGGTGGTCCCACTGCTCGACCTTGGGCGTGAGCTTGCCGGTGAGCACGTCGATGACGTGACCGGCACCGAAGCGCTGCCCCGTGCGCACGACCGCGGAGAGCACCTTCTGCGCAGGGACGGTCGCGTCCCACAGCTCGGGCGGGTCGAGGCAGACGTCGCAGTTGCCACAGTCGCCGGACTCCTCGTCGAAGTAGGCGAGCAGGAGCCGACGCCGACAGGTCGAGGCCTCGGCGTAGCCGAGCATCGCGTCGAGCTTCATGTGGTCGACCCGCTGGTGCTCGGGCGAGCCGTCGGAGCTCAGGATGAACGAGCGCTGCTGGACGACGTCGGCGAGGCCGTAGGCCATCCACGCGGTCGCCGGGTCGCCGTCGCGGCCGGCGCGGCCGGTCTCCTGGTAGTAGCCCTCGAGACTCTTGGGCAGGTCGACGTGCGCGACGAAACGGACGTCGGGCTTGTCGATGCCCATGCCGAACGCGATGGTCGCGACCACGATCACGCCGTCCTCGCGACGGAACCGCTGCTGCACACGGCTGCGCACCTCGGCGTGCAGGCCCGCGTGGTAGGCGACCGCGTCGTAGCCCTCCTTGCGCAGCATCTCGGCGATCTCGTCGGTGCGCTTGCGCGACTGCGCGTAGACGATGCCCGCGGATCCCTTGAGGCTGTTGCCGTCGTCGCCGGTCTGCAGGAAGCGCAGCAGCTGCGCCCGCACGTCGGTCTTCTCCTCGACGACGTAACGGATGTTGGGGCGGTCGAAGCTGGAGACGAACTCACGCGCCTCGAACAGGCGGAGCCGGTCGTGGATCTCGCGGCGGGTGATGGCGTCGGCCGTGGCGGTGAGCGCGATCCGCGGCACGTCGGGGAACTGCTGGGTGATCTCGGCGATGCGGAGGTACTCAGGACGGAAGTCGTGGCCCCACTGCGACACGCAGTGCGCCTCGTCGATCGCGAACAGCGCGAGGCCACCGCGTGCGTGGACCTGCTCGAGGGTGTCGAGGAACGACGGCATGAGCAGCCGCTCGGGTGCGACGTAGAGCAGGTCGAGCGTGCCGTCCATGAGATCGCGACGTACCTGGGCGGTCTCCTCCGCTGTGGTCGTGGAGTTCCAGAACGCGGCACGGACGCCGAGCAGGTGCAGCGCCTCGACCTGGTCGTGCATGAGGGCGATGAGCGGCGAAACGACGATGCCGACGCCGGGTCGGATGAGCGCCGGCAGCTGGTAGCACAGCGACTTGCCGCCACCGGTCGGCATGAGCACGACGGTGTCCTGACCTGCGAGGACGCGCTCGACGATCGACTCCTGAGCCCCCCGGAACGAGGTGAAGCCGAACACCTCGCGGAGCACCTGGGCGGCAGTGGTCGGTTCCCCCGGTCGGGCGGCTGCGCGTGTCGTCCCCGGCTGACTCATCTCGCCGCGGACCCTACCCGCCGCGGCCGACACGCTGCCTGCCCGTCCACCCCTCGACCCCGTGCCCGCTCCAGGTCGAGGCCCGGCCCGCCGTCAGGTCCCGGGCCTGGCGGACCGGTCCGGGACCTGACGCCTCGGCAGGTCGTCAGGATGTGGTCGTCAGGATGTGGTCGTCAGGATGTGGTCGTCAGGATGACGCCGTCAGGCAGACGTCGTCCGCCGGTCGACGCTCGGATGGGCGTAGTCGACCGCCCCCTGCCAGTCGAGCATCACGCGGGGCTCCGGCCCCACCACCCAGGCGTCGTGGCCGGGGGCCAGGCGTCGAGTGCCGCCCCGGTCGGGCGATCCGAACCCGACGATGCGATCGAGTGTGCGCCTGGTGCGGCCCTCGGTCGATCACCCGAAATGCCCAGTAACCGCATGCATTCCCGGTGGTCGGCGTCCCGGGTTCGTCCGCGACGGTGCCGCCCGCTCGCGATCGACGCGACGAGGACCTAGCGGCCGCGCAGCACAGAGATGATGTCCGCGAGGACGCCGTAGGCCGTCTGGCGCGGGGTGAGGTCGTGGCCGATGACCGTGAGACCGGGCACCAGGTCGCCCTCGAAGTGCAGGCCGAGGTCCATCGCGCCCATGCCCAGGAACGGGTCGCCGGGCTCGAGCCGCGTCGGCGCTACACGCCCGCTCACGACGCCGTCCATCCGCTCGACAACGGCGACGAGGCGGATCGGCGTGCCCGCGTGCCGCGCCGCGCGGACCTCGGCGGCGTCGATGTGGCGGATGCCGGTGACGTCGACGTCGGCGAGGCGCAGGTCGGCGTCCATGAGCACGTTCGCGATCGCGACGACCTTCACGGCGGAGTCGTGCCCGTCGACGTCGAGGCTCGGGTCGACCTCGGCGATCCCGCGCTGCTGCGCGATGCGCACGCCGTCGCTGAACGAGCCGCCGGCCTCGATCGCCTCGAGGATCACGCTGGTCGTGCCGTTGAGGAGCCCGCGCACCCGGTGCGGGCGCTCCAGCGGCAGCGACTCGCGGTAGAGCGAGTAGACCGGCAGGCAGTCGGCCGTCGCCGACTCGAAGCGGAACCGCACGCCGTGGGCGTCGGCCAGCGCGGTGAGCTCGCGGTAGGCGTGCACCACCGGACCCTTGTTCGCCGTCACGCCGTGGACCCCGCGGGAGAGCGCCGCGCGCAGGAACGAGCTCGCCGGCTCGCCCGACGCGAGGTCGACCGCGCTGAGCTCCACGAGCACGTCCGCGGCCGATGCCTCCAGCCACGCGCCCACCGCACCCACGTCGTACGCCGAGCCCGCCGGCAGCTCACCGCGGACCACCGACTCGAGGTCGAGCCCCGCGACGGCGGCCACCATGCCGAGGCGGCGCGTCATCACACCCGTGAGCCGCAGGTCGAGCCCGAGCTCGTCGCGCACCTGGTCGCCGCGCTCGCGCAGCAGCTCCACGAACGCCGAGCCGACGTTGCCGAGCCCCACCACCGCGAGGTTGCAGACGCGGATCTCGGGAGCGGTCGGGTCCGGCTGCATCGTCATGACGGTGATTGTGCCGCTGAGGCACCGGGTCGCGCGGGCCTCACGGCTCGCGGGCCGCCGCCTCCATCGCCTCGGCCATCGTGCGATGGGAGAGCACGCCGGCCTCCACGTCGGTCCAGCTCACCGGGGTCGCGGCCGTCGGCCGGGGTCCTCCGCGCAGCGACCACGGCACGATCGTGGTCTTCGCGGGGTTGTTCTGGCTCCAGTCGACGAGGACCTTGCCGGGACGCAGGTCCTTCGACATCGAGGACACCACGAGCTCCGGACGGTGCTTCTCCAGCGCGAGCGCGAGCGCACGGGCGTACTCCGCGGTCGACCCGGCGCGCTCGATGGCCTCGCCGCCGCGCGAGGAACCGGCGGGGATCGCGGCATAGAGGTGCATGCCCTTCGACCCGCTCGTCACGGCCATCACCTCGAGCCCGTGCGCGGCGAGCATGTCGCGCACGTCGAGCGCGATGACGGCGCACTCCGCCAGGCCCGCGGGTGCCCCGGGGTCGAGGTCGACCACGACGCGGTCGGCCGGGAGCGCTTCGCCGGTGTCGCGGTCGACGCGCCACTGCGGGGCATGCAGCTCGAGCGCGCCCGACTGGGCCAGCCAGGCGAGCGTGGCGCGCTCGTCGACCAGCGGGTAGTCCATGTCGCGCGCACCGCGGCCGCTCCGAGCGCCGGTGTGGTGCAGCGTGACGCGCGGGACCCACTCGGGCGTGCCCTTGGGAAGGTTCTTCTCGAAGAACGGGTCCGAGCCCACGCCGTGCGGCCAGCGCTTGCGCGTCACGGGCCGGTCGCGCACGTCGCGCAGCAGCAGCGGGGCGACCGCGAGGAAGTAGGTGATCACCTCGGCCTTCGTCGTGCCGGTCGCGGGGTAGAGCACCTTGTCGAGGTTGGTCACCCGCAGGGTGCGGCCGTCGATCTCCACGGCTCCCCCGGTGTCGGACGCCGGCGTCATGCCTTGGCTCCCTTCTCCACGTCGTCGGGCGAGAGGTCAGGACGCATCCGGGCGATCGTCGGCTGGCGCAGCAGGCCGTTGCTGGTGCGCCCGAGGTGCTCGACGTCGACGACGAGCACCGGCTCCACCCAGTGCAGCACGTGCTCGCGGCTCGGCTCCGGCGCCGGATAGGCGTGGAACGGGCTGGTCTCGACCTCGATCTCGCGCAGCACGCCGAGCACGGCCGCGACCTCGGGCTCGGAGAGCCCCGACCCGACCGCGCCGTCCCAGCGCAGCATCCCGTCGCCGGTGGGCGAGCCCACCACCAGCGAGGCGAGTCGCGTGGGCGAGTCGGTGCGCGACTTCCACCCGCCCACCACGTGCGACCGGGTGCTGCGGTGCGGCACCTTGACCCAGTCGCTGCTGCGCACCCCCGGCTGGTAGCGCGACGCGCGGCGCTTCGCGATCACCCCTTCGAGGCCCTGCTCGACCGTGCTCGCGAACAGTCCGGCCCCGTCGTCGAACGCACCGGGCACGACCACCCGCGGCGAGACGTCGACCGCGTCCTCGAGCAGCCGGCGCCGCTCGTCGTAGGGGCGGTCCATCACGTCGGTGGTGCCGAGCCGCAGGATGTCGAAGACGAGGAAGGTGACCGGCCGGAGCACAGCGGTGGTGGCGTTGCGCTGGATGCGTGGGGCCAGCAGCCCGAACGAGGGACGCCCCGCGGCGTCGAACAGCACGACCTCGCCGTCGAGCACCGACCCGGGCGGGAGGCCCTGCGGGACGGCCTCGACGAGCTCCGGGAAGCGTCCGCTGACGTCGTTCCCCGTGCGGCTGGTGAGCCGAAGTCCCCTGGCCGACGAGGTCGCCAGGACCCTCATGCCGTCCCATTTCACCTCGTACGACCACGAACGGTCGTCCGAAAGAGGGAGGTCGCCGGGACTGGCGAGCATGGGCTGCACTAAGTCATCATGGGTGATCCGGCACCTGCGCACCCCTGGGTCAGGTGACTTCCCCACCGGTCAGGAGTGCTCATGCGTGCGATGTGGAAGGGCGCTGTCGCCTTCGGCCTCGTGAACGTCCCGATCAAGCTCTATGCCGCGACCGAGGACCACGACGTCAAGTTCCACCAGGTGCACGCCGCCGACGGCGGCCGCGTGAAGATGCAGCGCACCTGCTCGATCGACGGGAAGCCGATCGAGTACAAGGAGCTCGCGAAGGGCTACGAGACCGCCTCGGGCCAGGTCGTGCTGATGGAGGACTCCGACTTCGAGGGCCTGCCCGTGCCGGGCATGCGCGAGATCGAGGTCGTCGAGTTCGTGCCGAGCGACCAGATCGACCCGGTGCTCCTCGACCGCAGCTACTACCTCGAGCCGGAGACCACCGCGCTCAAGCCCTACGTGCTGCTGCGTGAGGCGCTCGCGACCACCGACCGGACCGCGATCGTCCGCGTCGTGCTGCGCAACAAGACTCAGCTCGGTGCGCTGCGGGTGCGCGACGACGTGCTCGTCCTGCAGACGATGCTGTGGCCGGACGAGGTGCGCGCGGCGGAGTTCGACGTGCTCGACACCGAGGTCGAGGTGCGGCCGCAGGAGCTGAGCATGGCGTCGTCGCTCATCGACAGCCTGTCGACGGACTTCGACCCCGCCGCCTACCGCGACGAGTACCGCGAGGCGCTGATGGCCGTCATCGAGGCCAAGCTCGCGGGCGGCGAGGGCCGGGCACCGGTCGTCGCCGCAGCCGCGGGCGATGGCGGCGACGGCATCGTCGTCGATCTCATGGCGGCGCTGCGCGAGTCGGTCGAGCGCAACCAGGCCGCACGACCTGCTGCCGCTGCGGACGCGGCCCCGGCGGCGACGACGTCGGCGACCACCAAGCGGTCGACGGCGTCGGCACCGGCCGCGAAGTCGTCGGCGCGCGGTTCGGCCAAGCCGGCATCCGCCGGACGCGCAGTGAAGTCGACGTCCTCGGCGGCGGCGAAGAAGGCGGCCACGTCGGACGCCGGGGCCGCTGCCAAGCCGGCCCGGAGCCGCACCGCCTGACCGGCCCCTGCGCTCCGCACCGCACCACGGCGGGTCCGGCAGCGGGTCGCGCGGTGCTACGCAGCAGGCTCGCGCCCGCGGCGCTTCGTGGATGACCGCGCCGTAACGGCGACGTCGTGCTCGACGAGCTCCAGCAGATCCATCGGGTCGCCGACCAGGACGTCGTGGTCGAGCTCGTCGATCTCGTCGAGCTCGTCGATCTTGACGCTCGGCTCGTGGTCGTCGATCACCACGATGGGGTCGACGTCGGCCCGGGTGTCGAGAGAGACGACGGCGACGCCCTCGACCGCCAGCGCGGCATCGCGCACGGCGTCGTGGTGGGTGAGCACGACGACCTGCTGCTCCGCGCCGATCTCGGCGAGCAGCTCGAGCGCCGCAGCGCTGCGGTTGTCGTCGAAGGTCATGAGGACGTCGTCGAGCAGCAGCGGCAGCGTCTCGTGGCCGTCGGCGCGACGCTCCTGCTGCAGCTCCACGAGGGTGGCGAGCACGAGCGCGAGGTAGAGCTGCGTGGCGGTGCCCTCCGAGAGCTGACCGGCGTCGAGCTCGGTGTCGTCGGTGACGACGAGCAGGCCGCGCTCGGTGCCGTCGGTGTGGGCGCGGACGTGGGAGTAGCGGCCGTCGGTGAGCCGCGCGAGGTAGCGACCGGCCCGGTCGAGCACCGGGTTGGCGTGCGAGTCGGCGTAGGCGCGCACCTCGGCGGCGAGCAGGTGCTCCTTGATGGCGAGCAGCGCCCAGGCCTCGGCCCTGTCGGCGATCTGGGCGTCGAGGCCGACGAGCGCCTGGTGGCGCTGCTCGGCGCCGTCGGCCGATTCGAGCGAGAGCCGCTCCTCGTGGCAGCGCAGGGCCCGCCCCCGGAGCAGCTCCACCCCGGCCTCGAGTGCCTCCGCGTCGTCGGCCGCCCGCTCCACGGCCTCGACCAGCTCCTCGCGGGTGGTCGCGGCGAGCGAGTCGACGACGTCGTCGAGGTCGTCGAGGTGACGTGCGCGCAGCAGCGCGGTGGTGGCCTCGACCTTCGCGGTGAGCTCGCTCGCGCGCTGTGCCCGGTCGAGCAGCTCGGGCAGCTCCGCGATCTCGACGCCGTGGTGCGCGGCGATGGCGGCGAGGGCGGTGTCGAGCTCGAGGCGTTCTGCGTCGAGGACCGCGAGCGCGGCGACAGCGGCGGACGCGTGACCGCGGTGCACGGCGACGGCCTTCTGCTCGCGCAGGCTGTCGTCGATCGCGTTCTTGGTGCGGGTCAGGAAGGCGGCGGCGGTCGCGGGGGCGACGACCTCGTCGAGTGCCGCACCGAGGGCGACGACGCGCTCGGTCCACTGGTCGACCCGTGCGGCTGCCAGGGCGTGACGGCGCTCGTGGTCGGACGCTGTGGCGGCGAGGTCGCGGGCGGTCGCGAGGACGACCGCGCGCACCAGCCAGCCGGCGGCACCGATCGACGGCTCGAGGCCGGCGCCGACCGCCGCGGCCACCCACTCCTGCGCCCAGGTCTCCAGCCGTGCGACGGCAGCGCTGAGCTCCTGCTCGGCCCGGTCATGTGCGCGGCGGCGCTCGGCCAGGGTGGCCGCCGCGCTCGCGGCCGCCGCCACCGCCTCGCGCTCGGCATCGCCCAGCGCGCCGGCCGCCGCGGTGAGCGAGTCGGCCTCGGTGTCGGCGTCGACGACCGCGGTCTCGTAGGCGTCGGCGAGGGACTCGGGGGTGAGACCATCCTCGATCGCGCGCCCGAGCAGCCAGGCGGCGCGCACCTGCTGCCAGCTCTGCTCGCGAGCGTCGCGCGAGGTGGCGAGCCGGGAGTGGTCGAGGTCGGCGTCGGTCACGACGGGGCTGATCGCGGTGGACAGCTCGGCGACCGCGTCGGCCGCGACCCGCACCGCGCGCTCGGCGGAGTCGACCTCGCCCCGCAGCGACTCGCCGCGGGCGGCCCGCGCGTCGAGGTCGGCGGCGGTGTCGGCGGGTACGCACACCCGGGCCAGCGCCTGGCCGACGTCGTCGACGTCGTCGACGCCGAGGGCCGCGAGGGCGGTGCGCAGGCGGACGAGGGCGGCCACGGCGCTCTCCCCCTCCGTCACCGCGTCGGTGCGGGCGTCGTCGATGGCGCTGCGCAGGGACGCGAGCGTGTCGATCTCGTCGCGGTGCGGCAGCAGCGCCTCGTCGACCCGCAGCCGCGCGATCTCCTCGCGCGCCTCTGCGAGGCGCGCCGCCAGTCCCGCGGCCTCGCCGGCGACCGCGGCGAGGCGTTGCAGGACGGCGACGACCTGGGCGACCTCGGAGTCGTCGAGGCGGTCGCCCTCGGAGTCGAGCTGCACCAGGGCGCGTACGGCGTCCTCGCGGTCGTTCGCGAACGTCCAGGACTCCCGTAGGCGGGTCAGGCGCACGTGCTCGGCGCGCGCGGTGCGCACGTCGGCGAGTCCGGCGTCGCGAGCACGCACGGCAGCGGCCTCGACGGCGCGCGCGGCGGAGACCTGCTCGGCGGTGACGAGCGCCTCGCGGAGCTCGGCGTCGAGCTGCTCCCGCTTCTCGAGCAGGGCATTGACCTCGGCGTTGCCGTTCTTGCGCGGCTTGTAGATGCTCTCGGCTCGCGCCCTCAGGTCGTTCACGAGGGCGCGCACGTCGACACCGGCGCGGGCCTCGAACACCAGGTCGGCGACGTCGCCCGTGCCGCTCATGAGCGAGCGCCCACCGGCGACCAGCCGCTCGTGGTCGAGGCCGTAGCGGCGGGCCAGGTGCAGGTGCTCGGCCCGCAGCGCGCCGAACCGCACGAGGACGTCGTCGTCGAGCGGCTCGCCCGTGCCCTCGTCGACCAGGTCGAGCGGGGCGCGTCGGGAGCTGCGCACCACGCTCAGGGCGGTGCCGTCGTCGAGGACCACGCGACCGTGGATGCGCAGGTCCTTGCGCGCGGCGGCGAAGTCGAAGAGGGCCGGAACGCGGATCCCGCACAGCAGGTCGGTGCACGCGGCGAGCATCGTGGACTTGCCGCTCTCGTTGGCGCCGTGGACGACCGTGACGCCCGGGTCGAGCACGACGGTCGTGTCGGCGAACGCGCCGAAGGGGGCGAGGCGCAGGGAGACGAGACGCACCTAGATCCCCCCGCCCAGCTGCGCGGTGAGCTCACGACCCGCGCGCTCGACGAGCGCGGTCACCACGGCGTCGTCGTCGAGGTCGAGGTCGGCGCCCTTGGCCAGGCGCCACACGCCCTGCTTGCGCAGATCCACGAGCAGCGCGCGCACGGCGTCGGGGTCGGCCGCGAGCGCACCGGAGGCCCGACCGAGCAGGTCCGCGAGCTCCGGGTCGGCAGGAAGGGCCGCAGCCGCGGGGCGGACGTCGAGGCTCACCTTGTCCAGGGCGCTGCCCGCCCGGATGAACGCGCGCGCGTCGGCGTCGAGCCGCTCGGCGTCGCGCAGCAGGTCCGAGGCGGCCTCGGTCTCGCCGGCAACCTCGAACCGGACGACGAGGGGGCGGCCCTCGGCCGCACCGACCACGCCCTGGTAGGCCGTCTCCATCGCCTCGACGACGGACTCGACGTCGGCGCAGCCGCTGACGTCGGGGCGTAGGACCTCCCAGCGGGCGACGTCGCACTCGGCGAACCGCACCTGCGCCTCGCCGTCGATCTCGAGGTCGACCACCAGCGCCCCCTTGGCGCCGGTCTCGCGCGGGTGGCGGCCCTGCAGGTTGCCGCTGAACCACGCGGGTGCCCGACCGGCGACGACCCGCTGGCGCTGGTGCACGTGGCCGAGGGCGAAGTAGTCGTAGCCGCAGGCGGCAAGGTCGGACTCGGCGCACGGCGCGTAGCGCGCGTGACCCGCGATGCCCTGCAGCCCGGTGTGCAGCAGCCCGATGTTGACCAGGTCCCGACGCTTCTCCGGATAGTGCTGCACCAGGTTCGCAAGGGTGTCGCGCACCTCGTAGCCCTGCCCGTGGACCGCGACGCCGATGTCCTCGAACACGTGCGTCTCCGGCTGGGTCGCCGACAGCACGTGGACGCCCGCCGGCATGCTCAGCCGACGGGTGATCTGGCTTTCCGCGTCGTGGTTGCCGTGGACGATCGCGACCGCGATCCCGGAGTCGGTGAGCCGCCGCAGCCCGCGGACGAAGTACTCGCCCGTGGCGTGGGAGTCCCAGTCGCCGTCGTAGATGTCGCCCGCCAGCACGAGCAACTGCGCCGACTCCTGCTCGCAGAGCTCGACGAGGTTGTCGAAGGCGCGACGCGTCGCCGCGCGGAGGTCGTGCTCGAGGCCGCGGTCGCCGAGGCGCGCGAGCCCGCGCAGGGGGCTGTCGAGGTGGAGGTCGGCCGCGTGGACGATCCGGACCACGGGCGATCCCCCTTCCTGGACGGCGTACGGCGCTTGCAGCGGCACCTGCGCGCAGGACGCGCGCCGGACCCGCTCACCCAAGTCTCTCAGCCGGGTCCGACAGCGACGTGGCACCTCGAGGGCGTGTCGCCCGTCGTCAGCCCTCCAGGTGCCTCAGCAGGTCGTGGACGACGAACGCCGGCCAGACCAGCGCCTTGCCCACCGCGAGGGCACGCTCGGACGGGTCGTCCGCCCTGCGCCAGTAGTAGACGAGCGCCCCGACCAGGCCGAGGGCGTACACCGGCGAGGCGCCGCCCTGGGGACCGCGCCGCGGTCGCTTGTCCGCCGTGACCTCGCCCTCGTCCTTGCGCTGCACCTCGGTCGTCATCGCGTCCTCCCGGTTCGACTGTGCGATCCGTCCCGCGGCGGGGCCCGCCGCGGCCGTGCCGGCTCAGGCCTCGGCGATCGAGGCGAGCACGTCGAGTCGAGCCGCCCGGCGGGCCGGCAGGACCGCCGCCACCAGCCCCATCGCGCAGGCGAGCACGAGCACCACGACCAGCGTCCCCCACGGCACGGCGACCTCGGTGATCCCCTCGTCGCGCATCGCCCGGGCGAACGCCTGACCCACGAGCAGGCCCAGCGCGGCGCCGAGCACCGACCCGTAGAGCGCGATCACCAGCGACTCCCAGGTGATCATCCGGCGCACCTGGCGGCGGGTGGCGCCGACGGCGCGCAGCAGGCCGATCTCGCGGGTCCGCTCCACGATCGAGAGCGCCAGCGTGTTGACGATCCCGAGCAGGGCGATGATCACGGCGAGCGCCAGCATCGCGTAGACGAGCCCGAGCAGCTGACGGACCTGGGCGCGCATGGCCTCCTTCTGCTGGGTCGCGTCGCGGGCCACCACGTTGGGATACGCCGCGAGCGAGGTCGCCAGCGCGCTCGAGGTGGCCGCCGCGTCTGCTCCCGGCTTCAGCACGGCGAACACCGTTCCGTCCTGGTGCGGCCAGCCGAGGCGCTCGAGCTCGGCGCGGTCGCCGATCAGCCCCGAGGCCCCCAGGTCGGAGCGGTAGACCGCCGCGATCCGCATCTGCTCGCTGCTGCCGGGCAGGGTGACCTTGAACGTCGTTCCCAGCTTCCAGCCCTGGTCCGCCGCGGTCTTGTCGTCGACGGCGAGGCTCGCGCCGTGCACGTCGGCGAGGCTGCCCGAGACGAACTCGAGCGCGATCGCCTGGTCGACGGTGGACGGGTCGGCGCCGGTGATGGTCTGTGCGGCGCCGTCGAGCAGCACCGGGGCCACCGTGGTCGACGACACGAGACCGACGCCCGGTGCCGCGGCCACGCGCTCGGCGACGTCGGGTGCGAAGAGCTTTCCGTTGACCGAGCTCACGACGAAGTCGGCCTTGAGCGTGCGGCTGATCGCCGCGTCGCTCGAGGCCTCGCTCGACGCACCGAACACGCCGAACGCGCTCACGAGCATGAGCCCGATCATGAGCGCCGACGCGGTGGTCGCCGTACGCCGCGGGTTGCGCCGGCCGTTCTCGAGCGCGAGGTGCGCGGTGGCCGCGTGGCCCCGCGTGCCATGGGCGGCCCCGGCGAGCGTCGCCGAGACCAGCCACGGGCTCACCATCACGCCGCCGGCCAGCACGAGCACGGCACCGACGCCGACGAGGGCCAGCGAGCTGGGCGTCCGGGCGGCCGCGACGACGAGAGCAACTACGCCGAGGACGAGCACCACCGTGCCGGCGATCGAGCGCCCGCGCAGTGAGCGGCGCGCAGCCGTCGAGGCTTCGCGCAGCGCAGCCACCGGCTTGATCCGCGAGGCGCGCCGCGCCGGGAGCCACGCCGCGAGGACCGTGACGACGACGGCCACGGCGTAGGACGCCACGATCGCCTGCCACGAGATGGTGAGGCCGGCGTAGGGCATGTCCATGCCGATCGTGGCGAAGCCCTTCTGGATGCCCAGGGCCAGCAGCAGTCCGAGTGCCAGCCCGACGGTGCCGCCGATGAGCCCGACGATGAGCGCCTCGCCGAGCACGGAGTACGCCACCTGACGGCGGGTGGCACCGAGCGCGCGGAGCATGGCCAGGTCGCGGGACCGCTGGGCCACGAGGACGGAGAAGGTGTTGAGCACCAGGAACGAGCCGACGAGCAGCGCGATCCCGGCGAAGACCAGCAGGAACGCGGAGAGGAAGTTCAGGCTCTGGTTGATCTGCTGCTGCGCCTCGCTCACGACCTGGGCGCGCGTCCAGACGCGCAGGTTCGGGTCGGCGAGCGCCGTCGTGATCCGGTCGCGCGCCGCGTCGGGAGTCGTGCCGTCGGCGACGGTGACACCGACCGAGGTGTAGCCGGACCGACCCTGCAGCAGGAGCTGACGTGCGGTGGCCGGGTCGAAGGCGGTCATGGTGGCCCCGGCGAGGTTGCCCGAGGCGCCGTAGCGCATGAGGCCGACGACCTTCGCCGTCTGCGCGGCAGCGGGCGTGACGAGGTGCACCGTGCTGCCGACCTCGAGCCCGGCGCGCGACGCGGTCTGGGTGTCGAGGACGACCTCACCCGCGCGTGCCGGGACGCTGCCGGACGCGAGTGAGATGCCGCTCATGTCGGTGGGATTCCACGCCCATCCGAACGACGGTGCCTGCGTGAGCCCGACCGGGGTGCCGTTGGACCCGATGACCTGCACGCCGTCGACGAGCACGTCGCCGATCGCGGTCGCCACGCCCGGCGTGCGTCCGATCGTGGTCAGCTGCGCCTCGGTGAGAAGGGCGGCGCCGTTGTTCCAGGAGATGACCGACGCGTTCGGCTCGATGGAGATGTCCGCGATGCCGGCGTCCATGAGGCTGTCGAACGTGCGCTGCAGCGTCGCGGTGAACACGAGCGTGCCGGACACGAAGGCCGTGCCGAGGATGACGGCGACGGAGGTCAGCAGCAGGCGCGCTTTGTGGGTCATCAGGCTCCGCCACGTCAGGTGCCACATCACGGCACCAGAGCTTCGAGCTTCGCCATCCGCTCGATGACCGTCACCGCCGTGGGGGCGACCAGCTCGTCGCGCAGCCGCCCGTCGCCGAGAAACACCACCCGGTCCGCGCGCGCCGCCGCCGACGGGTCGTGCGTGACCATCACGACGGTGCGTCCGAGCCGGTGCGCGGCGTCGACCAGGATGTCGAGCACCTCCGCGCCGGACTTCGAGTCGAGGTTGCCGGTCGGCTCGTCGCAGAACAGCACGTCCGGGCGCCCTGCCAGGGCGCGCGCGCAGGCGACCCGTTGCTGCTGCCCGCCGGACATCTCCGCGGGGATGTGCTCGAGGCGGTCGCGGATGCCGAGGGCGTCGATGATGCCGTCGAGCCACGGCTGGTCGGGCTTGCGACCCGCGATGTCGAGCGCCACCGTGATGTTGTCGCGCGCCGTCAGCATCGGCAGCAGGTTGAACGACTGGAACACGAAGCCGACGTGGTCGCGGCGGAACCGCGTGAGGTCGTCGTCGCCGAGGTCGGTGACGTCGACCCCCGCGATCCGCACCCGTCCCGACGTCGGCTCGTCCAGCCCGGCCAGGCAGTGCAGCAGGGTGGACTTGCCCGAGCCGGACGGCCCCATGATCGCCGAGAAGAGTCCGGCCTCGAAGGCCACCGACACGTCGTCGAGCGCCACCACCCTCGCCTCACCGGTCCCGTAGACCATCGTGAGGTCGTCCGCGGTCACTGCGGGGACGTCGGAGGCGAAGGGTGTGGTCTGATCCGGCATGGCTCTCTCCCGCTCACGGGCGAGCCGCCATGAGCGAGCAGCCGGCGGCCCGCTTCCCCCCACGCTAGCCGTCGTGCACCGGCCGCGGATCGCAGACGACGCTCGCCGCGATGATCCTTACGTCACAACGGTGATCGCCGATCACCCTCGACCCTGCCGAGCCGCCGCGCGGCATGCCTTGCCTGGCCTAAGCCAGGGTGCCGGGCTCCTGGGTCACGGGCAGCAGGCGCGCGACGACGGCGCGATGGTCGGAGTGCGGGCCACCGGGGGCGTCGAGGTGCGCGGCGTCGACGACCTGCCACTGCTGCTCCGTGCCCTGCTGCAGGAACACGTAGTCGATGCGGCGCGCCGGTGACCAGCGCCGCCAGGGCAGACCCGACGCGTGGGTGCTGCTGTCGGCGCGGGGATGCACCCGGCGGAAGGTGTCGACCCAGGCAGTGCCGGTGCGTGCCATCTCCCGGCGGACCTCCGGTGCGTTGAAGTCCCCGCCGATGACGGCCGGTGTCCCCGCGCCGATCTCGGCCACCCACGCGCGCAGGGCGCGGAGCTGGGCGTCGTTGGCGCGCTGCGAGAGGCCGAGGTGCACGGAGACCGCGTGCAGCCGCCCCAGCGGCGTGATGAGCTCGGCGCCCAGCGCGATCCGGCGGGTCAGCGGGTTGTGGCTGCGACCCAGCTGGCGCAGGTGGACCCGCTCGATGGGGAACCGGCCGAGCACGGCCAGTCCCTCCTCGAAGCCGATCGCCTCGACCGCACCGTTGGCGCGCGCGTAGACCCGCGCCATCCCCAGCCGGTGGGCGAGCTGCTCGTCGGCGTGATGCGACGTGGTGCGCGCGACCTCCTGCAGCAGTACGACGTCGGCCCGCTCCTGCTCGATCAGCTCGGCCACCGCGTCGAGCCGCTGGGCCCAGCGATGCTGGCGCGGCCAGTCGTGCCAGAGGTTCGCGCTGAGAACGGTGAGCCCGTCGAGCGCCGTCGGGGGCTCGAGCGCCGGGGTGTCGACGAGGCTCGACCGG
>Ga0208851_1000142_pt1 | contig 31450 bp, 24 predicted proteins | sample NGESurshal092012_FD_184481 | JGI IMG/M metagenome (GOLD analysis project Ga0208851, IMG submission 184481) | Arctic peat soil microbial communities from Barrow, Alaska - NGEE Surface sample 415-2 shallow-092012 (SPAdes) | ecosystem: Environmental > Terrestrial > Soil > Wetlands > Peat ... | reverse complement strand
GGCGCGCCGCCGAAGCCACCACGGGACCGGGGCGGCCCCGACCGGGGACCTCGCTCGGCCCCGGCGGCTCCGGGCTCGAACCCGCGCGACCGCGGGGGCCCGGTGCGAGGTCCACGACCTGGTCCACGCGCGAAGCGGTCGCCCCCCGCGTCTCCCGGCGCGCCGCCGAAGCCACCACGGGACCGGGGCGGCCCCGACCGGGGACCTCGCTCGGCCCCGGCGGCTCCGGGCTCGAACCCGCGCGACCGCTGGGGCCCCGAAGGGGGACCTCGACCCGCGTCGCCCCCGGACGCGCCGTACCCCTGGCGCGACCCTGGAGGACCCGACCGAGGCCCTCGCGCACCACCGGTTCCGCCGAAGCCGGCGCGGGACCGGGGCGCCCCCGACCGGGGACCTCGCTGACTCGCGGCGGCTCCGCCCTCGAATTTGCCTCCTGCGCGCTGGAACCCGCGGACCGGTGCTCCGCCCTTGCGGTCACCGGCTGCGCCGCCCCATGCAGGGCGACCACGCCCCCCGCCGCCCTCGCCGTCGGAACGACCAACCCGGGGCGGTCGGGCGCCCCCGCGCTCGGCCCCGGCGTCTCCGGCACCCGCCGAGCGCGTTGCGCGGCCGCCTCCGCCCGCACCTCCCTTGTCGCGGCGCTTCGGCGCGCTCCCCTCGACCTCCGGCTCGATGTCCTCGTCAACTCCCGCTCGCCCGTGCCGTCGCGGTGGCAGGAACAGGGCGGGCTCGCCGACGTCCTTGCCTGCCGCGACTGCCTGGACGTGCGCGATCTCCTCGGGAGTCAGCGGACGCAGGTCCCCCGACTGGAGACCCGCGACTGAGATGCCCGCCTGCGCCGGCCGGAACAGGCGGACCACGGGGTGTCCCACGGCGGCGCAGAGCCGCTTGACCAGGTGCGGCCGGCCCTCGCCGACCTGGAGCACGAGCCAGGTGTTCTTCTCGGCCACCTCGAACCGATCGGCCCGGAGCGCGCGTGCGTCACCATCCTCGAGGCGAACCCCGTCCCGGAGCCGGGCGAGCGTCTCGTCGGTGGGCGTGCCCTTCACCTTGGCCAGGTATGTCCGCGGCACCTCGAAGCTGGGGTGGAGCAGCCGATGGGCGATCTCCCCGTCGTTCGTCACCAGCAGCGCGCCCTCTGCGTCCCAGTCGAGCCGGCCGACCGGGAAGACCCGCTGCCCCACGCCTCCGAGCAGCTCCGCCACGGTCGGCCGCCCCTCGGGATCCGACAGCGTCGTCACCACCCCCGGCGGCTTGTGCAGCAGGTACCAGGAGGTGCTCTCCGGAGCGGTCACCAGCGCGCCGTCCACCGTGACCAGGTCCGTCGGTTCCACCTTGGTGCCGAGCTCCGTCACCCGCTCGTTGTTCACTGTCACCCGGCCCGCGGTGATCAGCCCCTCGGCGTGCCTTCGCGAGGACACGCCCGAGCGAGCCAGGAACTTCTGCAGTCGTTCACTCACCTGTCGTTCTCCTCGGGCGCCGGACCCGGTGGGGTGGACTCGGCTCCGAGCGTCGCGGCCGCGGTCTTCGAGCGCGCCTCGGCCTCTTCCATCGCCTGCTCCAGGGCTTCCATCGCTTCCTCCGCCCCGGGCGCCGCGGCATCCAGGCCCTGCTCGAAGGCGGGGTCCGCCAGCTCCTCCACGATGTTCTCGGTCCCTGGCGGCGCCGGAGCTTCCTTGTCCACCAGGGTGCGGTGCTCCTCGGACAGCTCGTGGAACTCGCGCAGCGTGGGCAGAGCGGAGAGGTCCTTGAGGGCGAAGAACTCGAGGAACTCGCGGGTGGTGCCGTAGAGAATCGGCCGGCCGACCTCGTCCTTCTTGCCGAGGATCTTGATCAGCCGACGCTCGAGCAACGCCTTCACCACCGCGCCGGAGTCCACCCCGCGGACGTCCTCGATCTCCGGCCGGGTGACGGGTTGCCGGTAGGCGACGATGGACAGCGTCTCCAGCGCCGCCCGGGTGAGCCGGTGCGGCTTGACGCGGAGGAAGCGGCGCACGAACTCGCCGCTGTCCGGATCGGTGCGGAGCTGCCAGCCGCCGGCCACCTGCGCGAGCACGATGCCGCTCGCACCCTCCCGGTGAACGTCTGCCAGCTGCGCCAGCGCCGACTCGAGCCGCGGCCTGTCGATGCCCGTCGCCTCGTGCAGCTGATCCAGCGTCACGGGCTTGTCGGTGACGAAGAGAAGCGACTCCACCACCGTCCGGACCCGCTCGGGGGACAGCCGGCGTGCACGCTGCACCAGCCGCTCGAAGGGCTCGAATTCGACCGGCTGCTCCTCGATCTCCGCCGGCTCGACGTCGTCGAGCTCGGCATCGGCCGGCGGGGCGGCGACCGACTGGACCTCGGCCTCGCTGAACGGAACCGCCGAGGCCGGGCGGTCCGCGGGCTCGGCCGGCTTCTCAGGAGTACTCACGCTCGTCGACCTCCGGGGCGCCGCCCTCGAGTACGCCGGAATCCGCCGTCACCCAGATGTCCTTCGCCCCGTCGTCCTGGTGGATGCGGACCAGCCGCAGCTTCACCATCTCGAGCAGGGCGAGGAAGGTGACCACCACCGACCCTCGGGTACGCCGACCCTCGAACAGCTGGAAGAAGTTGACCGGCTCGCCGGGGCGCAGACGCCCGGTGATGCCCTGCATCGCCGCGGAGAGCGTCAGCTGGTCCCGGACGACCTCGTGTCCCACCCGCGGCTCGAGCGCCTTGAGAACGCGGTCCAGCGCCTCGATCAGCCGATAGACGCTGACCTCGGCCAGCGCCGCCGACTCGACCTGTGCCGCGGCCGCCGGGGTGACGCGGCGGGAAAACACGTCCCGGTCGAGCAGCGGGTTCTCGGCGAGCTGCCGGGCCACGTCCTTGTACTTCTGGTACTCGAGCAGCCGCCGGACCAGCTCGGCGCGCGGGTCCCCCTGCTCCTCGGCGACCTCACCGGCCTCGACGGGCACCTCGGTGCGCGGGAGCAACAGCCTGCTCTTGATGTGGGTGAGGGTGGCGGCCATCACCAGGAACTCGCCCGCGACGTCGAGGTCCAGCGCCGCCATCTCGGCGATCGACTGGTTGTACTTCTCGGCGATGAGGGCGATGGGGATGTCGAAGATGTCGATCCGGTGCTCGCGGATGAGATGCAGCAGCAGATCCAGCGGCCCCTCGAACGTGGGCAGCGCCACGCGGAACGCCGGGTGGAGCGCTGCCGCTCCCGCCGGTGTCGCATCATCCGGCTCCGCCGGAGTCTGGGAGTGCGTGCCCACTGTCGAGAGGGCCCTACCAGCCCGGTCCGCAGAGGGTCAACGCTCGATCCCCACCGCCTGGCGGACCCGTTCGATGACCGGAGCGGCAACCGCCCGGGCCCGCTCCGCCCCGGCCCGGAGGATGGCGTCCACCGCCCCGGGGTCCTTCTGGAGCGCCTGGTAGCGCGCACGGGCCTGGCCGAAGGTCGTGTGGTAGGCGGCCAGCAAGGTCTTCTTGAACTCCCCGTAGCCCTTCCCGCCCGCTCGCCAGGACTGATCGACCGCCGCGAACTCGCCCTCGGGCAGCACGATTTTGAGCAGCAGGTAGAGCGCGCTGTCGAGAGGCTTGGGCGCCTCCACCGGGGTGCTGTCCGTCTTGATGCCCATGATCCGTTTCTTTACCTCGCCCTCGTCCCCGAAGAGGTCGATGGTGTTGTTGTACGACTTGGACATCTTCTGTCCGTCCGTCCCGGGCACGGTCGCGGTCGCGTCCTGGACCAGCGCCTCGGGGAGCTTCAGGAGCCCTGGCTTGCCGCTCTTGCTGCCCGTGGGGTCGGCCGGGTCGTAGCCCGACACGTAGGTCAGGTTGAACTTGGTCGCCCAGTCGCGGGCGAACTCCAGGTGCTGCACCTGGTCGCGTCCGACGGGCACCAGGTCCGAGCCGTAGAGCAGGATGTCGGCCGCCATCAGCACCGGGTAGGCGAAGAGCCCGAAGTCCGCCGAGATGCCCTTGGCGATCTTGTCCTTGTAGCTGTGCGCCCGGTCGAGGTTGGACAGAGGGACCACCGTCCCGAGGATCCAGTAGAGCTCGGTGATCTCCGGGACGTCGCTCTGCCGAAAGAGGATGGCCCTCGCCGGATCGAGCCCCAGCGCCAGGAAAGCCATCGCCGTCTCGCGGGTCAGCGAGGCCGCCGCGGCCGGGTCACGCACCGTCGTCAGCGCGTGCAGGTTGGCGATGAAGTAGAGCGCCTCGCCCCGGTTCTGCAGCTCCACGAACTGCCGGAGCGCGCCGTAGTAGTTGCCGATGTGCTGCTTCCCGGAGGACTGGATGCCGGACAGGATGCGCATGGTGCGGAGCGCCGGACCTTAACCGCTCCGGCTCCGCGGGTGGGCCGCGTCGTACACCGCCCGGAGCCGCCGGCCGTCCACGTGAGTGTAGATCTGCGTCGTTGCCAGGTCCGCGTGGCCGAGCATCGCCTGCACGATGCGGAGGTCCGCTCCGCGCTCCACCAGGTGGGTGGCGAACGAGTGGCGGAGCTTGTGCGGGCTGAGCGGCTTCTTGATGCCTGCGGCCAGCGCGTGACGACGGAGCAGCTTCCAGACCCCCTGGCGGGTGAGGGCGCTCCCTCGGGGGCCGACGAAGAGTGCGCGGGACCTCCGCCCGTGCAGGAGCGCCGGACGCCCGCGGGCGAGCCACGCGCGCACCTCGGTGACCGCCCGCCGTCCGAGCGGCACGAGCCGCTCCTTGTCCCCCTTGCCTCGGGCGATCAGGAACCCGGCGTCGAGCTGGATGGAGTTCACCGAGAGCCCGACCAGCTCGCTCACCCGGAGCCCGGTCGCATAGAGCACGTGGAGCATCGCCCGGTCGCGGAGTCCGGCGGGGGTGGTGTCGCGCGGCGCCTCGAGGAGCGCCTCCACCTCGTCTAGGGTCAGGAAGATGGGCAGGCGGCGGGACTGCCGGGGCGTCTCGACCTGCTCGGTGGGGTCGTCGTTCGCGTGCCGCTCGGCGACCAGGAAGCGGTGAAACATCCGGATCGCGGCCAGGTGGCGGGCCTGGCTGCGTGGGGAAAGCCGCCGGCCAAGCGTGGCCATGTGCCCTCGGACGTGCTCCTGCCTGACCGCGGTGGGCACCCTGGCCCCCGTTGGCCGCAGCCATTCGAGGTACCCCACCAGGTCCCTCGCATACGCTTCGATGGTTCGCGGGGACAGGCCGCGCTCGGCACGCAGATGCGCGATGTACGCGTCGAGGTATGGCTCGAGCGGGCTCGGACGGCGGTCCATGGGGTGGGACTCTACAGACCAGGAACGACGCCGACGCCCTGGCGGATGAGCTCGATGCTGTCCGACATCAGCGAGAGGACCGTGCTGGTGTCGCCCGAGAGGGGGCCAGCGTCGAGAATCTGCGCGAGCGCGTGGCCGTAGACGTCACGCACCTCGCTCGCATCGTTGAGCGGCTCGCCTTCCACGTGGACCGGACGTCGCCGGCCGCCGTCCGGCTGCTGCTCGAGCGCCGTGGCGGTGGTGGTGACGAGCGGGCGGCCGAGCCCGAGGGCCAGCGCACGCGCCACCGGTGCATCCGGGATCCGCAGACCCACCTCTCGCTTGCGGTGGAGCAAGAGCTCCGGGACGAGCCGGGTCGCGGGGAGCACGAAGGTGAACGGGCCCGGAGCGAGCTGTCGCAGCACCCGGTAGGCGAAGTTGCTCACCTGGGCGTAGCGCGCGAGGTCCGACAGGTCGGCGACCAGCAGCGCGAACGGCTTCTTTGCATCCCGGTGCTTCAGCTGCGCGAGTCGCTCCACCGCACGGCGCTGGTGAGCGTCGCAGCCCAGCGCATAGGTGGTGTCACTCGGGTAGCCGAGGATCTCGCCGTCCTCGAGGGCCCGCACCGCGTGCCCCACCGTTCTCGGCTGCGGGTGTTGCCCGTCCACCGGAACGAGGGGCGCGGTCACGCCGCCCGAATATCAGGGCTTCGAGGGCTCGTGACCGCCAGTTGGAGGCGTTCCGGCAACGGGCGCCGCCGCCGCCGCCGCCGCCGCCGCGTCACGCGCCGCCCGCTTTCCTTCCTCGATGAGCTTCTTGACCTTCTGGCCACCCTTGCGGCCGATCTCCTCGTAGAAGTTGGGGCCGCGGGTGGCTTTCACCCGGTCGCCACCCTTCTTGCCGATCTCCTCGTAGAACTTCGCGCCGCGCTCGGCCTTCACCGTCTCGCCGCCCTTGCGACCGATCTCCTCGTAGAAGGCCCGCCCTCGCTCGGCCTTGACCGTCGCCCCGCCCTTGCGGCCGATGGTCTCGTAGAACTCACGACCGCGCTCGTTGCGGACGGTCTCGCCGCCTTTCCGGCCGGCCTCCGCCACGGTCATGCTTCCCTTGTTGTCCTTGTCTGTCATTGTGTTCCTGTCTCCCTTCGCGGCCACGCCAACCAACCCTGGCTCCGCTCCTTAGGACGCAAGGTGCGACAGCGCACGGTAAACGCAAGCAAGTCCCGTGCACAGCCAGGCATTCAACCGAGAAGCTGCTGCCTCCCAAGCCGCCGCGCCACTGAAAGTTCCGGAGTTTCGGGAACTTGACCGATGTACGGTCCCAGGGGTCCGAAGGCTCCTGGCTTGTCCTGCGGCCAACCCGTCGCACGTTGAATTCATTCCGTTTCGAGGGAGCGCACGGCCACGGCCCAGCGCATCCGGAGCATGCCTGTCAGGCTATCCCTCGAGCGAGGGAGCTGGGACCGCCGCGGCGAGTCGTTGGCGGAGCGCCTCGACCTCGTCCCCGTCGGTGAGCTTCGCGCCGCCACGGGTGACGTAGAAGGCGTCGACGGCGCGGTTGGCCTCGGTGGCCACCTTCGCCACCGCGATCTCCAGCCGCGCCTGGGCCAGCGCGTCCGCGAGGTCGTGGAGCAGCCCGAGCCGGTCCTCGCCGCGCACGTCCACCACGGTGAACCGCTGAGAGGCGCGGTTGTCCACGCTCACCCGTGTCGCCACGGGCGGCAGAGCGCGGTGGAGTAGCTTCCCTCCGCGGCGGCGGGCGAGGAGCGCGCGGACGTCCAGCTTCCCGCGGGCAGCCGCCACGAGGTCCGCCCGGGCCCTCCGCCACCGCGTGCGCTCCACCGGGCGCCCTGCCCGTCCGCGCACCTCGAAGACGTCGAGCGCGTAGCCGTCGACGGTGGAGACGATGCGCGCCGAGAGAATGTCCAGGCCGTGGGCGGCGAGAACGCCGCTCCAGGTGGCGAGGAGCCCGGGCGCGTCCCCGGCCGCGACGTGCACCTCGGCATGGCCTTCCAGCGTCCGTCGCAGCACTGCGGCGATGGGGAAGCGCCGGGCCCTCCGCAGCAGGAGCGCATGCCGGAGCGCGTCCGCGGGCGGGGTCGCATCGAAATAGCGATCCGGCAGCGCCGCGAGCAGGCGCGCCGCTGCATCCGGCCCCAGCGTCCGGGTCCACGCCTCGGCGAACGCCTCCCGGGCTGCGCGCTCGGTGCCTTCCTTGCCCGAGAGCACGGCGTGGGCCTTCCCGAAGAGCTCGTGGACCAGTCCCGAGCGCCACGCGTTCCACATGCCGGGCGCGACGGAGGACATGTCCGCCCAGGTCAGGAGGTAGAGCGCGGTGAGCTTCTGCACGTCGCCGCACAGCTCGGCGAACCAGCGGATCAGCTCGGGGTCCGACAGGTCCCGCCGTTGGGCCGTCTGGCTCAAGGTCAGGTGGTGCAGCACCAGGAACTCGGCCACCTCGCGCTGGCGTGCGCTGAGACCGAGTCGTTCGCCGAGGGCTGCCATGAGCTCGCGCCCGCGGACCGAGTGATCGCCCCCGAGGCCCTTGCCGGCATCATGGAGCAGCATGCCCAGGTAGAGCGGCAGTGGATCCTCGAGCTCGACGAGCATCCGCCCCAGCTCCGGCTCGACGTCCACCAGGTCCCCGGCGCGCAGCGCATACAGCCGTCGCAGCGCCCGGAGCGTGTGAACGTCGACCGTGTACACGTGGTACAGGTCGCTCTGGTGGTGCGCGGTGACCCGCCCGAACTCGGGGACCAGCGCCCCGAGCACCCCGAGCGCGTGCATCTCGTCCAGCACTGCACCTCGACCCGCCGGTGAGGTGAACAGCGCCTTGAGCGCCTCGACGACCTCCGGCTCCCCGCGGGCGGCGACCACGGCGGGCAGCGCCTCCATGATGCGCTCGCGGGCCCAGCTGTAGAGCGGGACGCCCAGCTCACCCGCGTGCTGGAACATGCGCACCACCTCGGCCGGGGAGCGCTGGAAGAGCGCTCCGTCGTCAACGGTGAGACGTCCCCGGAACACCTTGAAGTGCCCGATCCTTCGTTCGGACCGGAAGATGCGCCGCGGCGCGCGCTCCTCCTCCGCGCGCGCGACCAGCGCATCGCTCACCCGGCGCAGGGTTCCGGCCGCCAGGTAGACGTACCGCATGAAGCGCTCCACCGCCGCGCCCTCCGGGCCGTTGCGGTAGCCCAGCTCGTGCGAGAGGCTCGCCTGCAGCTCGAAGGTGAGTCGGTCCTCCTTGCGCCCGGTGGCGAGGTGAGCGGCGTGGCGGACCCGCATCAGGAAGTCGCGTGCCGCGCGCGCCTCCGCCACGTCGTGCCCCGGGAGCACGGCGCGCTCGAGTAGCTGGCCCAGGGTCTTCGCCCGGAAGCGCACCTGCGCGACCCAGAGCGCGGCCTCGAGGTCCCGGAGCCCGCCCTGCCCCTGCTTCACGTTGGGCTCGAGCAGGAAGACCGTGTCACCGAACTTCTCGCGCCGGGCGACGAGTTCGTCCACCTTGGCCTGGACGAAGGCATCCGCGTCGCGGGTGCGCTGGTCGGCGATCAGCGAGCGCCCCGCCCGGCTCCACAGCCGGCGATCGCCTGCGATGCGACGGGCGTCGAGCAGGGAGGTGCGGAGATCTCGGTCCTCGCGCGCCGCGGAGCTGGCCTCGGCGATGGTGCGGACGCTCCAGCCGAGGTGGACCCGCGCGTCCCAGAGCGCGGTGGCAAACGCACGGGCGAAGCTCGCGACCTCCCCCCGGCCGGTGTGCAGGAGCAGGAGGTCCCAGTCCGAGCCCGGGCTCATCTCCCGTCGCCCGGTGCCGCCCAGCGCCACCAGCACCGCTCCGTCGAGGCGATGCGCAGGAGCCAGGGAGGACCACAGGGACTCGAGCGCGAGGTCGGCGGCGGCGGTCACCAGCCGCGCAGTCGAGAGCCCCGCGCCTCCGCCGACATGAAACGCGCGGACTCGCTCCAGCGACGCGGCCCGGTGCTGCCCGAGCCGCTCGCCGAGGCTTCCGGTCTCCGGGAAGGGGGGAACGGCGGCGAGGAGCGCCCGGGCGCAGACGCGGTCGGGCGTGGGCGGCAGCGCGTGAGGATCGACGGACAAGGCTGCGGAAGACTACCCGCCCCGGCCCGTCAGTTCGCCTTCGCCAGCCGCTCCCGGTGACCCAGGAAGTCCTGGACCCCCGCGGCGATGGCCCGGGCCACGTCGTCCTGGTAGCCGGGGGCCCCCAGACGCTTCTCCTCTTCCGAGTTCGAGAGGAAGCCCGTCTCGACCAGGATGGCAGGCATCTTGGTCCCGAGGAGCACGTAGAAGAGCGCCTCCTTGGTTCCGAGGTCGCGGAACCTCTTGTCCTTGCTCCTGAGGCTCGAGACCAGGCCCGACTGGACCTGGGTCGCGAGCCGGACGGACTCCTCGGTGTTGGCCCGCGTGGCCAGGTCGGCCAGGAGGAACTGGAGGTCGGACATGCCCTTCTCGGACGTCGCGTTCTCGCGCGCGGCGAGGCGGATGGCGTAGTGGTTCGACGCGAGGTTCAGGGTGTAGGTCTCGATTCCCCGGATATGGCGCTGCGGCAGCGAGTTGCAGTGCACCGAGATGAAGAGGTCGCCCCGGGCGGCGTTGGCGATGCGCGTGCGCTCCTCGAGCCGGACGAAGCGGTCCGTGTCCCGGGTGAGCACGACCTCGAGTCCCTGGTCGGTGAGGACCGTGCGCAGCTTCTTGGCGATGGCGAGGGCGACATCCTTCTCTTTCACCCCACCCTCGCCGATGGTGCCCGTGTCGTGCCCGCCGTGGCCTGGATCGATGAGCACCCGGCGGAACTTGAGGCCGAGCTGCTCGGCGAGGGTCACCTCGCTCGGGCCGCGCTTGCCGATGGCCCGGAGGCGCTCGCGGACCTGGGTGGGAGGAGCAGCCGCGAGGAGCGCGCCCGCGTCGGGAATGCCGCTGGCCCTGCTCACCGGCATGGCCGGCGGCGGCGCGGGACCGGCCACGGGCCGCTTCCGGAGAGGCTCGGCCGAAGTCGCCGGCCGCGAGCTCTCGGCCACCGGCTCCGCGGCCGTGGAAGGCGCCGTCTCGTCGTCCTCGTCGGCGGAGCGGGCGTCGTCGGTGGCCGAGCCCTCGCGCTCGGTCGGCCCGGCCCTGGAGGTCGTGACCTCCTTCAGCCACTCCGGGGTCTCGACCGCTTGCCCCTGGCGCACCGTGACGATGGCGCGGGAGGCAGGGGCAGGTCGCGGGTCGCCGCGGGCGTCACGCTTGGCCACCGCGTCGCCCTTCCCTGCCTTCTTCGCGGTCTCCTTCGCCTCGGGAGGGAGCGTCGCCGCGAGCGCGCGGAGCTTCGCCGTCTGGTCGCCCTTCGGGAGCTGGGTCGCACGCTGGAGCACCTTGCGGGCGGCCTCCGGTTGCTCCCGGTCGAGGTACCCCTGGGCGAGCGCGAGCGCCGCGTCGTCGGCGAGCGGGCTGCGTGGGTACGTCTCGAGCAACGCCCGGTGGTCCTCCATGGACGCCGTCGCGTCCTCGGCCATCAGGCTGATGCGACTCAGGTCGGAGAGGAGCTGGGCAGCGGTGAACAGCGAGTCCGGCGCGCGGGCGCTCTCCGGGTACTTCTTCGCCACCGTCTCGAACCGGTGCGCCACGGCGAGCCAGCTGTCCCGGAATTTCCGGCGCTTGGGATCCTTCTTCAACGCGTAGTAGCCCTTCCGCGCGGCCTGGTACGACTGCTCCGCCGGATCAGGGGCGGCCAGCGCGGGCAGCACGAGCAGACAGAGGGCGAGGGCCAGGCGGGTAGGATTCACGACTACAGCCATGTGAACCCGGGCCGATCGCCTCGGCAAATTTTCGGTCGGCGGCCAGGCTGTGCTCAATCCTCGGGTACGCTTCACCGATGGGCTCGGGCCTCGCCTCGCCTGTGGCGGTTCGTGCCCTCCCGTGGGTCGTTGCAGTGGGCACGCTCGTGAGCCTTGCGCCGTTCATCTCGCTCGTCGAGGTCGGCGCGGCCCATGCGCCCGTGTTCCTGCTCCTCATGTTCGCATCGGTTCAGTCACGCCGGAACTTTCGCCGCGGTCTCGGGACTCCGGCCGTGCGGATCGCGAGGCTTTACGGCGCTTCCATCGGGGCTTCCGGGCTGATGGTCCTCCTGCACTGGAGCATCTTGACGGACCGCTCTTCCACCGCGGCGATCGCCTACTTCTGGACGCCGTGGTTGGTGCCCTTCGGCGCGCTCGCTGGAGCACTCTTCGCCTGGAGCGTCGCCGCGGCGAACGCCTGGCTGGGCAGGCGCTTTCCGGCCGGTACACCAGAGGATGCTCCGCGCTTCGGCGAGCCTCGCCGGTGAGAGACGGCATCGCGAGCAGGGACGCTGGCCGTGAAGATCCGCCTCAGCCGGCGCCGGCAAGATCCGTCTTGAGCCGCGCGAGCAGCTGTAGTGCCTGGAGCGGCGTCGTCTCGTCGAGCTTGGCCTGGCGGAGCGTGGCGAGGACCTCGGACTCGAGCGAGGACCCGTCCGGGGTGACGTCGTCCGGGAGCAGCGTGGGCGGACCGCCGTCCTCCAGGCGAAGCGGCAGCTGGCCAGGGTTCACTCGCAGCACCCCGGGCCGGGGAGCCCCTTCCGTCTCCAGACGCCGCAACAGCTCCCGGGCCCGACGGAGCACGCTCCCGGGCAGTCCCGCGAGCCGCGCGACCTCGATGCCGTAGCTCTTGCTCGCCCCACCCTCGACGAGCGTCCGCAGGAAGACCACCGTCCCGCCCGTCTCGCGGACACCCATCGAGAGGTTCCGGACACGGGCGTGCGTCCGTGCCAGCTCCACCAGCTCGTGGTAGTGCGTGGCGAAGAGCGTCCGCGCGCCGATGGCGTCGTGGAGGTGCTCGGCGACTGCCCAGGCAATGGACAGGCCGTCGAAGGTGGACGTGCCCCGGCCGATCTCGTCCAGCACGACCAGGCTTCGCTCGCTGGCGTGGTGGAGGATGGCCGCAGTCTCGGCCATCTCGACCATGAAGGTGGACTGCCCCCGAGCGAGGTCATCCGAGGCGCCGACCCGGGTGAAGATGCGGTCCACCCTGCCGATGCGCGCCCGCGAGGCCGGCACGAAGCTGCCGGCCTGGGCCAGGAGCACGGTGAGCGCGACCTGCCGGAGCACCGTGCTCTTTCCCGCCATATTCGGCCCGGTGAGGACCACCAGCTGCGACCGCGTCCGGTCCAGGACCAGGTCGTTGGGGACGAAGGGCTCGGCCGAGACCCGCCGCTCCACCACCGGATGGCGGGACCGCTCGAGCTCGAGCACGTCCGAGTCGTCCACCACCGGGCGGCAGTAGCCGTTCTCCGCCGCGACCCGGGCGAGCGAGGTGAGCACATCGGTGGACGCCAGCGCGTCCGCCGCCGCCCGCAGCGCCCCGGCCCGAGCCAGCACCCGGTCGCGGAGGCCATCGAACAGCGCCCGCTCGAGTCCGATCCGCTTCTCGTCCGCTCCCAGCACCTGGGCCTCGAACGCCTTCAGCTCCGGGGTGACGAAGCGCTCGGCGCCGACCATCGTCTGCCGCCGCTCCCAGCTGTCCGGGACCAGGTGCAGGTTGGCCCGCGTGACCTCGAGGAAGTACCCGAAGACGCGCGTGTAGCGGACCTTGAGGCTCGAGATGCCGGTCCGGGCACGCTCGCGCCGCTCCAGCTCCACCAGCGTGCTTCGCCCGTCCGTCGCCAGGGCCACCAGCGCATCGAGCTCGCCCGAGTAGCCGCGCCGGACGAAGCCGCCCTCCACCAGGTCGGCCGGAGGCGTGTCCACCAGGGCGCGCTGCAGCTCGGAGGCGAGCGGCTCGAACCCGCGCAGCGGCGCCGCGAGGGCGGGCCAGAGCTCCGCCCGGCAGCCCTCGAGCGCCAACGCGAGATCCGGCAGCACCGCGAGGCTCCGCCCCAGGCCCGCGAGGTCCCGCGGGGTGCCGAGCCCGGTGGCGAGGCGGCCGAGGATGCGCTCGATGTCCGCCACCTGCCGCAACAGCCCCGCCCACGCCTCTCGCCAGACTGCCTTCGTCGAGAGCTCTTCGACCGCGTCCTGCCGTGCGCGGATGGCATCCAGGTCCAGGAGCGGCGCGAGCAGCCACTCAGACAGCCGGCGCGCACCGAGCGCGGTGACCGTCCGGTCCACGACGCCCAGCAGCGAGCCGGTGCGGGAGCCGTCCCGGAGCGTCCGGAGGACCTCCAGGTTCGCCCGGGTGGTCTCGTCCAGCACCAGCGTTGACTCCAGCGGAAGCCGCCGGAGGGCGTGGACGTGCCGCGCCTCGGTGCGCTGCGTGTCCTTCAGATACCGGAGCGCGGCGCCGGCGGCGGCCACCGCCCGCGGCGAGCCCTCGACTCCGAAGCCTTCGAGCGTCGCGACACCGAAGTGTGTGCGGAGGAAGGCTCCCGCCCGCTTCGCGTCGAAGTGCGCAGGTTCGCGCTCGGTGACCGGGAGCCCGCGGAGCGTCTGTCGCACGGCGGTGCGGAGCGTCGCGGGCGCATCCGACCGGAGCAGCACCTCGCGCGGCTCGTGTGCGGCGACCGCGTCGAGCACGGCCTGCAACGATGCGCCCTGCACGGCCCGGAAGTCGCCGGTCGAGACGTCCAGGAGTGCTGCGCCGTGGGAGCCGTCCCCGGCGTCGACGGCGACGAGCCACGCGGCCCTCGAGGCGTCCAGCACGTCCTCGTCCAGCACGGTGCCGGGGGTGACGACGCGGACAATCTCCCGCCGGACGATGCCTGGTCCTGTGCCTGGCGCCTCCACCTGCTCGCAGATGGCGACCTTGTGGCCGCCCTCGAGCAGCTTCGCCAGATGACGGCGCGCCGCATGGAACGGAACGCCGCACATCGGGACGCGGTCGGCGCCCTTGCTGCGGGCGGTCAGTGTGATGCCGAGCAGCTCGGAGGCCCGGACCGCGTCCTCGAAGAAGAGCTCGTAGAAGTCACCGAGCCGGAAGAACAGGAAGGCGTCCCCGGCGCGCGCCTTTGCGTCGAGGTACTGGCGGATCATCGGCGTGACCGAGACGTCGGACGGCTGCTCGTCGCCCGTCACTGCCCGTGCTGTCGCCGCTGCGCTCCGGTCCACGGTCCCCCGCCTCGCCTCGGGTCGGTTGCCCCCACGACGTCCGGGGGGATCCGGTGGTAGCACCCTGGGCTGACCCCTTGAATCTCCAGGATCTCAACCGGCTCCGTCAGATCGCGACCATCGCCGCGCGTCACGGGTTCGCCGACCTGCTCGACCGCGCCGGCGTGTTCCGGCTCATCGGCCGCCGCGAAGCGGTGGAGCAGGCGCCGGACACGCGCGCAGCCACCGCCGCCCGGCGCTTCCGGCGGATGCTCGAGGACCTCGGCCCCACCTTCGTGAAGCTCGGCCAGGTGCTGTCCACCCGCGCCGATCTCCTGCCCGGCGAGTTCGTCATCGAGCTGCGACTGCTCCAGGATTCAGTCACTCCCATCTCGCTCGAGGCCGTCCGCGCCGCCATCCAGGCGGGGCTCGGCCGCTCGCCGGAGGAGGCGTTCGCCAGCATCGACCCGCAGCCGCTGGCGGCGGCGAGCATCGCCCAGGTGCACCGGGCCACCACCCGCGCTGGCGAGGCGGTGGTGGTGAAGGTCCAGCGGCCGGGGATCCAGGCCCAGGTCGGCTCGGACCTCCAGGTGCTCATGTCGGTCGCGCGACTGCTGGAGGCCGTGGTCGAGGAGACCGGCATCTACTCGCCGGTGGGCATCGCCGAGGAGTTCGACCGGGCGATCCGCGAGGAGCTCGACTTCGTGCACGAGGCCGAGAACGTCCGGGCCTTCCAGGAGACCCACAAGAACCGCGCGGGCATCCGCATTCCCCGGGTGCACGACGAGCTGAGCAGCGGCACCGTCCTCACGCTCGAGTACTTCGGCGGGGTCCGGCTGCTCGAGGCGGATCTCGATCCCGAGCGGCGCGGGGCGCTCGCGCGCACCGTGCTCGACACGGCGTTCCGCCAGCTCTTCGAGGACGGGCTCTTCCACGCCGACCCCCACCCGGGGAACTTCCTGCTCCTTCCGGACGGCACCATCGGCCTCATCGACTTCGGGCTCGTCGGCCGGTTGAGCCGTCAGATGCGCGAGCAGCTGGTCATCCTCATCGTCGCGGTCGCGCTGAAGGACTCCGAGTCGGTGGCCCGGCTGCTCTACCGGATCGGCGCGCCCGACGCCCGGGCGAACATCGCCGCCTTCCGGAGCGACATCGACGGGGTCCTCGGCCGGCACCTGCCGCGGACGCTCGGCGAGGTGAACGCGAAGCATCTGCTCGGCGATTTGCTGGACCTCGCGGTGAAGTACCGGGTCCGGGTGCCCCGGGAGTACGCGCTGCTCTCTCGCGCGTCGGTGTCGATGGAAGGCATCCTCCGTCAGCTCTCGCCCGACCTCGACATCCTCGGGGTGGCGCTCCCGTACGCCAAGGAGCTGCTCAAGGGGCGGTACGACCTGGGCGGGGACATCCAGGGCGGGCTCCTGCGGGCGCTGCTCCGGTTCCAGGGGCTCGCGGCGGATCTGCCGACGCAGCTCTCCCAGATCCTGCTGGATCTCGAGACCGGGCGCTTCGCGGTGAACGTGCGCTCGACGTCGCTGGACAAGATGAACGCGAGCCTGCGCGCCGCCGCGGTCATCACCTTCCTCGGCTTCTGCGCCTGCGGCTTCATCGTGGGCGCCTTCATCAGCTTTGCCCAGGTGCCATGGACGGTGCGCGGCTATCCCGTGCTCGGGCTCCTGGGCACCGCCGGCGCGGCCGCGCTCTTCGGAGCGGCGTTCACCTGGTACCTCTTCGGGAACCGGTTCGGGAAGATCAGCCTGCGCCGCTTTCTCCCGGCGCGCGGGCGAAGCGTGCACTGACCGCACCGAGAGGGCGGTACAGCGGGCCGCGCGGGCGGCCACCACAGCGCATCGATCCCGCTGGTCGTGCCTCCCTTCAGGAAGCACTCCTGGGAGGTGGGATGGACGTCTCGACGCGCGTGGTGACTGCAATCCGGGCCGTTCCGCTGGCGAGGTCGCGGCTGCTTCCGGTGGACTGGGTGCGCGGGCTGGTGATGGTGCTGATGACCGTCGACCACGCGTCGGCCTCCTTCAACCGTGGCCGCCTGGTCCTCGATTCGGCGCAGACCTATGTCCCCGGCACCGCCCTCCCCGCCGCCCAGTTCTTCATCCGGTGGATGACTCACCTCTGCGCGCCCACCTTCCTCTTCCTCTCCGGCCTCGCCCTCTTCATCTCCGTGGCGCGGCGGCGGCGCGATGGGGCCTCCGAGGCCGAGGTCACCAGGTTCATCGTCGCGCGTGGGCTGCTCATCGCGGCGCTCGACCCCCTGTGGATGGTGTTCGTCCACCGGGGCGAGCTGGTGCTCCAGGTCCTCTACGCCATCGGTGTCAGCATGGTGGCGATGGCCTTCCTGCGTCGCCTTCCCCCGGGGGTCTGCGGGGTGCTGGGACTGCTCATCATCGTGCTGCACGAGGCCGTGGCGGCGATGCTCGGGAGCGCCGAAGGCGGCGGTCGGGCGCTGCTGGTGCTCACCCTCGTGCCGGGCAGGGTCGGCCCGTTCATCGTCGGGTACCCGTGTCTCCCCTGGCTCGCAGTGATGCTGCTGGGGTGGGCTGCCGGAGACCTCGCACGGCGCGAGCCCGAGCACTTCCAGCGCCGGCTCGTGCTCGCCGGCGTCGCGGCCCTGGTCACGTTCGTCGTGGTCCGTGGGCTGGACGGCTACGGCAACGGCGGGGTGTTCCGCGAGGACGGCTCCGTCATCCAGTGGCTGCACACCGCGAAGTACCCGGCGAGCCTCAGCTACCTGGCCTGCGAGCTCGGCATCGCCTGGCTCGTGCTCGCCGCCTTCTGGACCGCGACCTTGCCTCCCTGGGCAGCGGCGCTGCTGACGCCGCTGGGCCAGAGCGCCTTCTTCTTTTACCTGCTCCACGCGCACCTGCTCCGGCTCGCCGCGTGGACGATGGGGCTCCTGCGCGGAACCGGGCTGCTGGCCACGTTCCTCGCGGCCGCGGTGGTGATCGCCCTGCTGCTGCCGCTCTGCGAGTGGTTCCGCAGGTACAAGCTCGCCCATCCGGAGAGCCTGGCGCGCTACATCTGACGCTCACCGAGCTGGAGGTCGAAATCGGCAGACCGCCCGAGCGTCCGCTGCCCATGGTCATTCGCCCCCACGCGGTCGCGCTGCAGGCATGCCAGGACTCATGAAGGAACTTCCTTAACCATCTCCCGGAAGTACTTAAGCAACTTCCTTCATCAGTCCCGAGCGGCAGCGCGGGCCCATCCGTCCGAGGCCCGGAAGGCGATCCGCGTGCGATAGGCGCCGCGCGGTCCCGTGCAGTCGGCCATCGCCTCGTGACCGGCGAGCCCCGCACCGGGCCCGGTCCACGCGCGCATGCGCTCGAGACGGGAGTCCGGCGTGGGAGCCGCGGCCAGCACGAGGAGCAGGAGGACTGCCATCGTGCCGATTCGACGGGGCAACAGTCCCAGCACGTGCAGCCAGCCCTCCTGCCGACGCAGCCACCCCGGGTCAGAGCGAGCGGCCGAAGCAGAGCGCGGCCAGCACCGCCAGCGGCGCTGCGACGCCCGACCATCGCCACGCCTCGCTCCGCCACGCCGCGGCCGCCGACTCCTGCTCGCTGAGCAGTACGACCGGGGCGGCCCCACCGAGGATGCCGACCAGCCGCCAGCCGCCGCGGGCGTCGGGCTCCAGCTTCCCGAGCGCCAGCGCCCGTGTCCCGAGCTTGCCCACCGACTCCCAGGAGAGCACCTCGACGCTCTCGCGCTCTCCCTCGGCGGGGATCTCGCCGCTGTCGGGCTCCAGTGGCACGAGCACACGCCGGATCGACACCGGAGCCGCCGCCCGCGCCGGTGAGAAGCGGACCCGGACGCTGCGGCTGAGCCCGCGGAGCTCGAGGGGCCGGCTCGCCCCGCGCTCGCGTGCGACGAGCCGCCCCGGCTCGCCCCCCACCCCGACGAGCCGCAGCTCGGCCTCGTAGAACGCGCAGACCACACCACCGGGAGAGGTCACCTCGCCGGCGGCGCCGAGCCGGCCGTGGACGAGGAGCCACTTCCTGCCGCGATCGGGCCCCGGCAGCGCCAGGGCATCATCGACGGCGCACGGCCGCGCGGACCGCAGCAGCTCGGCGTGGCGCCAGAGCTGCCCGGCGGTCCAGCCGGCGGCGAGGCAGCCGGCGAGCGCGGCGACACCCAGAGCCCAGCGCAGCACCGAGCCCGCCGTCGTGCCCCCGAAGAGCGAGACCGCCACCGCCGCGGAGAGCAGCATCCCTGCCAGCACGGGCAGCGGCGCCAGTGGCGGTGCGATGACCGGCACCTGCCGCTGCACCGCCGTCGCCCGCACGGCGAGCAACGCCCCGGACGCTCCGAGCCCCAGGGCAGGAGCGAGAACGGCGGAGAGGTCCAGCCCGGCCAGGTCGATCACGGCGCCGGAGCTTGGCAACCACCGTGCCAGCGCCTCCAGGCGGTCCGGCGTGCCTTTCGAGCCGAGGCTGAAAAAAGGACAGTCTGCTACCCGTTGGTCCCGGTCGACGTCGGCTCCTCGAGGCTCACCACCCGGAACGTCTGCACGGCGCGCTCCTTGCCCTTCACGTGGGCCAGGGGGAGCGCCTCGACGTGAAACCCCGCGCCGGCCTTGGACACGGTGGTGTCGGCCGCCAGCACCTCGTTCCCCTTGGCCACGTTGCACAGCCGCGAGGCGGTGTTCACGCAGTCGCCGATGGCGGTGAACTCGTGCCTGTCCGCCGAGCCCATGTAGCCGACGACGGCCTGGCCGGTGTTCACGCCGATGCCGATCTCGATGCGCTTCTGACCGTTCGCCTCGCGGGCCTCGTTCAGCGCCTCGACCGCGGCCTGCATCTCCAGCGCTGCCCGAAGCGCGCGCGCCGCATCGTCGTCGTGGGGCGACGGCGGACCCCAGACGGCCATCACGCAGTCGCCGATGAACTTGTCCAGGTTGCCCTCGTGGCGGAACACCACGTCCGCCATCGCGGAGAAGAAGGCGTTCAGCATCGACACCGTCTCCTGGGGGCTCTCGCCCTCGGCGATGGAGGTGAAGCCGCGGATGTCGGCGAAGAGGATGCTGACCTCGGCGAGGCGGCCCTGGCGCAGCAGCTCGACCTGGCCCTTCACCACCATGTCCGCCACGGCGGGCGAGAGGAACCGGGAGAGCTCCGCCCGGGTCACCGCCTCGGTCTCGATCTTCCGAGCCAGGTCCGCGTTCTCCAGCGCGATGGCCGCCTGGGACGAGATGCCCGAGAGGATCTTGAGGTCCTTCTCGCTGAAGGCGTTGGTCCGCTCGCGGGTGTCCAGGAAGAGCACACCCTTCAGCTCGCCCTTGGCCAGCAGCGGCACGGCCATGGCGCTCCGGATGCCCTGGGCGACGATGCTCTCGCTCCCGCTGAAGCGGCTGTCCAGGATGGCGTCCGCGGTCAGCACCGCCTGCCGGGTCTCGAGCACGCGCTTGAGCACCGTGTCGGAGAGGACGACCTCCTCGTCGCTCCCGGTCCGGTGGTGCACTGCCTGGGCGACGAGCTCGCCCTGCTCGTTCACCAGAAAGATGACCCCGTGGTCAGCGGCGAGCAGCTGGAAGCTGACCGCGAGGATCTTGTCCAGGAGGCTCTTCTGATCGCGCTCGAGCCCGACCTGCCGGTGGAACTCGTGCGCGATGCGGAGCTTCTCGTAGTCCTGGCGGAGCGCGGCCTGGTCCTTGAGCTGGTCGGCCGGACGGAACTCGGTCTCCTCCACGGCTGGCTGATCCAGCTGGGCGAGGAAGGCGGGCGCGGCCTGCGCCGAGGCGAGCACCGTCACCCCCGGGCTTCCCGTGCTGGTGAGCACGTCGCCGGTGTGGAAGACGAGCCGGCTGTTGCCGAGCGCGATCTCGTCGGCGTCCTTCAAGCGGAGCTCTCGGACCCGGCGGCCGTTCACGTAGGTGCCGTTCGAGCTCCCCAGGTCCTTGATGAGGTAGCCGTTGCTGACCTTCTCCAGGACTGCGTGCTCCTTCGAGACCTCGCGGTCGGCGAGTCGAAGGGTGTTCGCCGGGTGCCGGCCCAGGGTCGTCCGGGCGCCCAGTGGAAACTCGCTCAGCTTCCCGTCCAGGAGCCGTCCCGTGAGGTACGGCCCACGGGGGCTGGTCCGGACCGACGGGACCTGGCTCGACGAGAGCGACTCCCCACACGCCGCGCACCTCGGCGGGTTGGGCTGAGCCAGGGGCGTTCGACACCGTGGGCAGGCGCTGAGCATCGGACCGTCCGCCGATGTTACAAGGCTTGCCCCCGTGCGCATCAAGCAACGACCCGAGGACTTCAGCGTCAAGGAGTCCTACCGCTTCGACCCGGCCCCCGACGGACGCTACCGGGTGTACCTCATGGACAAGCAGAAGTTGTCCACCTTCGAGGCGGTGGAGCGCATCCGGACCCGCTACGGACTCCGGCCCGGGGCCATCAGCTTCTGCGGCCTGAAGGACAAGCAGGGGCGCACCGAGCAGCTCATCGCGGTGGACGGCGCCGAGGTGGACTTCCAGGAGCCCGACCTTCGCCTGAAGCCACTGGGTCGCACCGGTCGTTCACTGTCGGCCGAGAACACCACCTCCAACCGGTTCAGCGTCACGGTCCGCTCTCTCACCGACGAGGACCTTCAGGAGCTCCCCCGCGCGGCCGCCGAGATCAACCGCCTCGGGGTGGTGAACTACTTCGACAGCCAGCGCTTCGGCTCGCTGAAGCACGGCCAGGGCTACATCGCCAAGGACCTCATCCGGGGTGACTTCGAGGCCGCGCTCAAGAACTACCTGGCGAAGCCGTCCACGCTCGACCGCTCCGACGACGCCAAGGTGAAGCAGTTCTGGCAGGCCAACTGGGGTGACTGGACGCGGCGCGTCCCGTTCGAGGCCGCGCACAAGTACGACCGGGTGGTGCGCTCGCTGAAGGAGAAGCCCGAGGACTACCTCCGGGCTTTCCTGCAAGTCGACTCGGCGTACCGCGCGCTTCTGCTCTTCACCTATCAGAGCTGGCTCTGGAACGAGGGGGTGCGGCGGCTGCTCCAGATCGCGCTCCCGCGCACCTCGCTCTTCCCCCTCCGGTACCAGGCGGGGACCCTGCTCTTCCACCAGGACGCGGACCCCGACACCCTCCGCTGGCTCCGGGGACTCACCTTCCCGCTCCTCGCCCCCGACTCGAAGGTGGAGGACCCGCGGGTCCGCGAGTCCGTGGAGTGGGTGCTCGGCAAGGAGAAGCTGAAGCTCGAGCAGCTCCGCATCGCCGGCGCCGAGCGGATGCTCTACTTCAAGCACGAGGAGCGCCCGGTGCTGGTCCAGCCGAGCAAGCTGGTCCTCGGGCGGACCCAGGATGACGAGCTGAACCGCGGGTTCGGCAAGCTCAACGTGGCGTTCACCCTGCCGCCGGGAAGCTACGCGACCCTGGTCGTGAAGCGGCTGTTCCACCGGACCGCCCGGGAGGACACCCCGGACGAGATCCGGGCGACCCCCGGCAGCGGCCGGGCCGGGGCCGACGCGGAGGTCGGGGACGGACGGGCCCGGACCGACGGTCGGGCCGGACGCGGATCGCCGGTGCGCCCGGGCCGGCACGACCGCATGGGTTCTCCGCCGTCCGGCACGTCACGCCCGGGGCAGGAGGGCCGCCGGGGCCCGCATCACGGGCGGCCTGACGAGCGGGGCGCCCCGGATTCTTGGAATTTGCAGCCAGACGAGACGCGTTTGGACGGCTCGCGTGGCCGCTCGGTCCCTGTCCCCGCCGCCCCCGCGGACGAGACGCCCGGCTTTCTCGCTCGCGCAAAGGCCCGGAAAGAGGCGAAGGCAGCGGCCCGGGCACGTCAGAAGCCGCGGTAGAGTGCGCCGCTTCCGGAACGGGGCCGCCCCCGCTCCGGGCCATGCCCTGAGCTGTCGGGGGGCCGGGGCAATCGCCCAGCGAGTACGGGCGTATGGGTTCACGTGACCACCCTGCTCTCCTCGTGGCTTTCTTCCCCGGCGGCACTGGGGTCGATCCTGGCCGAGCCGACCGAGACCGTGCCGTACCGCGCCGAGGTGCGCGCCGCGCGTCGCGGCGATCAGTCCGCGTTCGAGGCCCTCGTCCGGAGCGTCCAGCGGCCCGTCTACGGCCTGTGCCTGCGGTTGCTCCGGACGGAGGCCGAGGCGGCCGAGGTGGCACAGGAGACCTTCCTCCGCGCCTACCAGCACCTCGGCCGCTACGACGACTCGAAGCCCTTCGACCTCTGGGTCCTGGCCATCGCCCGGAACCTCTGCCTGGATTTGCTGCGGCGCCGCTCGCGCGTCCACACCCAGGACGTGGACGACATGCACGAGTCCCTCCCCTCCGGAGAGAAGAGCCAGGAGGAGGGTGTCATCGCCGCCGAGGAGTACCGGAGCCTCGAGGTCGCGCTGTCCACGCTCGGCCCGGACGACCGCGAGGTCCTCGCGCTCTACTACGTGCAGAAGCGCACCACGAAGGAGATCGCCCAGGTGATGGGCGTGGCCCCGGGGACCATCATGGCCCGCCTGTTCCGCGCGCGTGAGAAGCTGCGCAAGCAGATGAAGACGGAGGACGCCCAGTGAACGCATGCCCCGATCTCGAGACGCTCCTGGTCGCCGCGGCGGAGCACGATGCGGACGCCCTCGCCCACCTCCGCAACTGTGCGGACTGCGCGTTTCTCGCCGAGGAGCACCGCCAGCTCGAGAAGGACCTCACCCGGCTGGTGGACCCGCTCCCGCCTCCGGACTTCGTCCACGCCGTCATGGCGCGCGTGGCGCTGGAGCCTGCGCCGGTCCGGGTGGAGCTCCGCACCGCCGTCTCCATCCTCGCGGTCACCCTGATGGGCGCCACGCTGGCCTTCGTTGCCACCCATGGCAGCCTCGGCCTGCTCGGTACCCATGCGGCCTCGGCGATCGTCGCGTGGAGGAACCTGTTCTTCGGCGCCTCCGAGGCCCTCGCTGCCATCTGGAGCACCGCGGCCCTCCCCGTGGTGGTCGCCATGGTGGGCGTCGTCGTGATGTCCACGCTGGGGGTCCGTCGCCTCGGTGCACACAGGGTCGTGGAGGCCCAGGTCAGGCCGTGAAGCGCTCCCTGGCAATCGTCCCGGCGTGCCTGTCGCTGGTCCTCGGAGCCGGAGCCGCCCGGGCCGAGCAAGCCGGTGGAACGGCGCCCCGCATCACCCTGAAGACCCATGGCTCGCTCCGGGACGTCGCGGAGCGGATCGCCAGCGAGGGCAAGCTCAGCGTGGTGGTCCGGGGCGACCTCGACGAGGACGCCGAGGTCTTCTTCCAGAACGTCCCGGCGGACGAAGCGCTGGAGACGCTGGCCCGCGCGTACGGCCTCTCGCTCGAGAAGCGGGGGAACATCTACAGCCTGCGCCCGCACGCCGAGGGCGCACCCCCTCCGAAGCTGGTCGCACCCATGCCGCCGCTGCCCCCGGTGGCTCCGGTCGCGCCGCTGCCGCCCATCCCGCCGATGCCTCAGCTGGGGCACTCGGCTCCGCCCTCGGACAGCAGCGAGGACGTGGAGGACGACTCCGACGCGGACGAAGCCGACCCGGACGCCGTTCCTCCACAGAGCCTCGAGGAGACGCTCGGGCAACTCAAGGGTTTGAAGGATCTCAAGGACCTCAAGGAGCTGAAGGAGGTCCTGAAGTTCCACCGCCGTGGCCATGGGTCCGACAGCTCGGACAAGCAGACGGTCGGCACCGGCAACGTCATCGTCGGGGACGACCAGGAGGTCGACGATGCGGTGGCCTACGGCGGCAGCCTCGTCATCAAGGGGCACGTCCGGAACGACGCCGTCGCCTTCGGTGGCAACGTCCAGCTCGGCCCGCATGCGGTGGTCGGCGGCGACGCGGTCGCCTTCGGCGGGAGCGTGGAGCGCGAGTCCGGCGCCAAGGTGCATGGCCAGACCCTGTCCTTCGGCGGCAAGTCCAGCGCGCTAGGCATCTCCGAGAAGAAGGCGCGACAGGCCGAGAAGCACGGCGGCTCGTCCATCTTCTGGCTGCTGGTGCAGTTCGCGGTCTACTTCGCGCTCGGCTTCGTCTTCATCATGTTCGCCCCGCGGCCCATGAAGCAGCTCGAGTCGGAGATTCGCCGGGACCCGCTGCGCTGCGGCCTGACCGGGCTCCTCGGATCTCTCGCCATCGCCGGGCTGGCCATCCTCCTGACCATCATCGTCATCGGGATTCCCTTCACCCTGGTGCTGCTCATCGTGACCGCGGTGGGAATCGCCATGGGGTTCTCGGCCCTCGCCTCGGAGCTCGGGACCAGGCTTCCGGTGCTGCGCGCCAGCCGCAAGACGCAGGCCGCTGTGCTGGCCCTGGGCATCCTCGTCCTGCTCGTCATCCAGCTCATCCCGGTGCTCGGCCCGCTGGTGCTCTCGGCCGCCTCCTTCATCGCGCTCGGCGCCACCATCCGCACGCGCTTCGGGACGCGGCCCCGGGAGTTCCCCGAGCCGGTCTGAGCCTCGAGGGGCCAGCAGAGCCGTCGGTTGAAGCTCGGCGGAGGGGGCGCTAGACGGCACTCACCATGCCCACGCTCGCCCCCTTCCCCCGTCTCGCCGAGGAGATCCAGGCCTTCAACGCCCGCGGGCAGCTCGGGAAGGACCCGGTGGCCGCGTACTTCACGGAGCGGCGGAACGCGCATGGACTCTTCACCAACCTCCTGACCGACCGCGAGCTGGATCTGCTCAAGCCGTACCTCTTCTGCTGGCGGGACCTGCCGCAGCGGAGCTCGGATACCCCGGTCCGGGTCACCAACCTCATCGACGGCGAGTGGCGCATGCCCGCCAAGGGCGAGATGGCCCTGCTCCGGAGCCACGCCGATCGGCGCATCCCCCTGATGGAGGTGCCCGCCTCCACCGAGGAGGACGTGGAGCAGGCGGTGAGCGCGGCCGATCGCACCTGGAAGTCGCTGTCCTGGGCGGAGGACGTGTTCACCTATCGCAAGCACGTCATCAAGAACTTCAGCCGGATGATGGATGTCTTCGCCGAGGACTGCATGCGGGAGATCCGCCAGCAGATCCCCAAGACCCGGCTCGAGGCGCAGAAGGACTTCTTCGAGGCCAAGCGCGCGGCGGACCACCTCGAGGGGTCGGCCGAGGCAGCGCTGCAGGGCGAGCTGCTCCCGCCGATGCTCCCGGGCCACAGCTACTGGCGCAACCCGTGGGTCCCGGCCGGGGTGTCGGTCATCATCTCGCCGATGAACTTCATCTGGGGAATCCCCGGCATCCACCTGGTCGGCGCGTACCTGGCGGGCGTTCCGTTCATCTACAAGGGGCACCCCTTCGCCGGGATCACCAACACCACGATGATCCGGATGATGATCGCCGCCGGCGCCGACCCGGCGTACGTCCAGAAGGTGGAGGGCTTCGGCAAGGGCATCTCCAGCCTGGCCACGGATCGGCGAGTCACGGTGGTCGCGGTCACCGGATCGTCCGAGACAGCGGCCAAGATCCAGCAGGGCCGCGGGCTCAACCGGCTCCGCTTCGAGGGCGGCGGCTGCAACTGGTCCTTCGTGGATGACGGCTACTCGCCCGACGAGCTGAAGAAGATCGCCGTCCGCCTGGCGTACTCGGTCTGCGGCTTCGGCGCGCACAAGTGCACCTCGCTCCACGGCGTGGCCGCCTCGAGCCGGACGCTGGATGCGCTGCTCGCGCTCGTCAACGAGGAGATGGCCACCTGGCGGGTGGCGGACCCGCGGGAGGCGACCGAGGACAAGGTCCTCAGCCCGCTGATGGTCCACAAGGCGCAGACGCTGGTGGACATCGTCGCCGAGGCCAAGAAGACGCCGGGGGTGACCGTCATCCGCGAGGGCGGCCGCGCGGACGGGCCCTACGGCGAGCACTCCGAGGCGGTGAAGCCGGTCATCCTCAAGATTCGCCCCGACAGCACGGTGAAGGTGAACTGGGACGGCAAGGGGATGCAGGACGTCCGCCTGGCCACGACCGAGTTCTTCATGCCGATCCTGGTCGGGATGGAGCTGCCAGACTTCGCGTCCTACGTGCGGTTCTGCCTGTTCGAGAACAGCCACGACCTCTCGACCAGCCTCTGGACCCGCGACGACCGGAAGCTACAGCTCGGACGGCGCACTCTCGGCGGGATGCTGAAGGAGAACGACGGGACCGACTCGGCGCTGGAGTGGGAGGAGTTCGGGGCCTCGGGCATCGGCGACTCCGGAAACATGGGCGTCGGCGAGGTGACGGCGACGTTGAGCATCTACACCCGGCGTCAGAAGGGCCGGCACCTGGTCTTCTGAGTCAGCGCGCCCGTCTCCGCACACGCGCGACGAGGCGCTTTCGTCGAGGCAGCGGTGACGCGCCTCGGATAGAAGGAAGCCATGCGACGCCTCGCTCCGTCCGGTCCGGAGCTCACCATCGAGTTCGAGGGGAAGTCGGTCCAGGCCCGCGAGGGAGAGCCGGCCGCCTGCGCCCTGCTCGCCGCGGGGGAGACGGTCTTCTCGCGGAGCATCAAGTATCACCGGCCTCGTGGCCCCTTCTGCATGGCCGCCTCGTGCTCCAACTGCCTGGTCCGGATCGACGGCGTGCCGAACCGGTTTGCCTGTCAGACGCCGGTCCGGCCGGGCATGCGGGTGGAGCGACAGAACGCGTACCCGAGCGTCCGGGTGGACGTGTTCTCCAGCATCGACTGGCTGTTTCCGAAGGGCATGGACCACCACTCGATGTTCGCCGGCGTGCCGGTGGCCGAGAAGGTGATGGCCACCGTCGCCCGCCACCTCGCCGGCCTGGGACTGCTGCCGGACAAGGCCCCCCCCGATCCGCGGCCCCCGGAGCGCCTGACGGTGGACGTGGTGGTCGTGGGTGCGGGCGCTGCCGGCCTCGCCGCCACCGAGGTCCTCGCGGCCTCGGGGGTGTCTCCGCTCGTGCTCGAGCAGGAGGACCGGGTGGGCGGCCGGTGGGTGCTCGACGCGTCGGAGGATGGGGCGAGCGGAACGCCGTCGTTCCCTGCCGGTGCCCAGCTCCGGCTCGGAACGTCGGTGCTCGGCCTCTACGACGACGAGCTGGGCAGGGTGCTGCTGGCCGTTCAGCGCGATGCGGAGGGCGCGCGCGTGCTGCTGGTCGAGGCGAGGTCGATGCTGTTCGCGCTCGGCGGCCACGCGTCCACCGTCCCCTTCGAGAACAACGACATCCCGGGCGTCTTCAGCGGCCGCGCTGCGGCGGACCTCCTCCGTCGCCGCCGGTTGCTCGTCGGTGAAGCGCCGGTCGTTCTCGGTGAGGGGCCGCAGCTCCTGGCACTCGCCCGGGCGTTCGAGGCGGAGGGCGCAACCCCTGCCCTGGTGCTCCACACCGGAGCTGGGGCCGCGCCGCCCGGCGCCGTCCGGGGTGCGCCGCTCCGGGCCCACGGGCGAACCTGGGTGCACGGTCTCTCCTACCGCGAGGCCGCCGGTCGCGAGCGCCGTCTGGCCTGCGATGCGGTGGTGATCTCGGTCCCACCCTCCCCTGCCTTCGAGCTGCTGCGGCAGGCGGGGGTGAAGATCTCCTTTCGCCCCGACCTCGGCACCTTCGCCCCCGACGTCGGTCCCGACGGGCGGACGCACGTCGCCGGAATCTGGGCCGCCGGGGACCTCGTCCGTCCCGGAGCGCTCGTCGAGGCTGCCGAGTCGGGCCGCCGCGTGGCGCGGGGGATGCTCCCACGATGATGCCCGAGATCGAGGTTCCCGGGCGGCTGCAGACTGCCAAGCGGCCAGAGACGCGCGCCCGACGTCTGGAGACCTTCGAGGTCCATCCGTGAGCAAGTCCGTGCTCTGCACCTGCGAGGACGTGACGCTCGACGACGTCCGTCACGCCATCGACAAGGGCCACCGGGACATCGAGAGCATCAAGCGCTACACCGGCTTCGGCACCGGGTTCTGCCAGGGAAAGACTTGCCTTTCAGCCGTCGCCCGGATGCTGGCCGAGCGCACCGGCGCGAGCGCCGGCGCAGTGCTCCCGTTCACCCCGCGGCCGCCGCTGCATCCTGCCGAGATGTCGCTCCTCGCCTCGGTTCCGGTGGACGAGTCTCGCGCGCCCAGCGGAGGGGTTCCTCCGGTCATCCAGGTGGGCTCGCACGCGCTCCGCCCCACCGAGCCCGTCCCGGCGAAGACCCGGGTCGTCATCGTGGGCGGCGGCATCATGGGCCTGGCCCTCGCCCACAACCTGGCGAAGCTCAGCTGCACCGACGTGGTGGTCCTCGAGCGCGGCTATCTGTGCGCGGGGGCCAGCGGGCGCAATGGCGGGGGCGTCCGGATGCAGTGGGGCACCGCGGCCAACATCGAGCTCGCCCGGCGCAGCATCGATCTCATGAAGCAGTTCGCCGGCGAGATGGGGATCAACGTCTGGCTCCGCCAGGGCGGATACCTGTTCCTCGCCCGCACCGAGGCGGTCGCCGAGCGGCTCCGGGCAAACGCCGAGCTGCACAACCGACATGGCGTGAAGACGCAGATCCTCTCGCCGGGCGAGGGCCGCGACGTCGTCCCCGAGCTGACCATGAAGGGCGTCGTGCTCTGCGCCTACCACCCCGAGGACGGGGTCATCTTCCCCTGGCCGTTCCTCTGGGGCTACGCGCAGTCGGCCCAGAAGCGCGGCGTCCGCGTCGAGACCTTCACCACGGTGACCGGGTTCGACGTCTCGGGCGGCCGGGTCCGCGCGGTGCAGACCGACCGCGGCTCCATCGCCTGTGACACGGTGGTCATCGCCTCCGGCGCCTGGAGCCCGGAGGTGGCGAAGCTGGCCGGGGTGAAGCTCCCCAACGAGCCCCACCGCCACGAGATCTGCTCCACCGAGCCGCTGAAGCCCTTCCTCACGCCGCTGGTGTCGGTGCTCGACTCGGGGCTGTACTTCAGCCAGTCGATGCGCGGGGAGATCGTCGGTGGAATGGGAGACCCGCATGAGCCGGCAGGCCTGAACATGGGGTCCACGCTGCGCTTCCTCTCCCGGTTCTCGCGCGCGCTCACCGAGCAGATTCCCCGGCTCGGGGACATCAAGGTCCTCCGCCAGTGGGCCGGCTGCTACGACGTGACGCCCGACAACAACCCGGTCCTCGGCCGGACGCCGGGGCTGCCGAACATGCTGCAGATGTCTGGCTTCGTGGGGCACGGCTTCATGATGGCCCCCGCCGTCGCCGAGCGGATGGCGGCCTGGATGGTGAACGACACCCGCGACGAGCTCTTCACCCGGTTCGATCTCGACCGCTTCCGCACCGGCCGGCTCGAGCGGGAGACGATGATCATTGGCTGAGCCCGCGCCGCTGGACTTCGAGCAGGCCAGTGCCGTCCGGGCCAGCGCTCCCGGGACCTACGAGGCGGTGGTCCCGGATGGCTGGCAGCAGGGGCGCGGCGCGTTCGGCGGACTGGTGTACGGCCTGCTCGCCCGGGCGATGGAGGCCGAGGTCGCCGACCCGACCCGCCGACTGCGAACCCTCGCCGGGGACATCGCCGGCCCGGTGGCGCCGGGGCCGGTCCAGCTGCGGGTGGAGCTGCTCCGGCGCGGCAGCAACCAGAGCAACCTGCAGGCGCGCGTCGTCCAGGGAGCGCAGACCCTGGCCGTCGCGAGTGGCGTCTTCGCGGCGACGCGTCAGGTCGAGCTCCCGCGTCTCCGCGGCGTCGAGTCCCCCGAGCGGGTGGACTGGGACCAGCTCCGTGTTCTGGAGGTGGAGCCGCCGGTCGGGCCCGACTTCGCTCTCGCCTACGAGTACCGGACGACGGGTCCGACGCCGCTCTCCGGGGCGCACGAGGCAGAGACGGCCGGTTACGTCCGGGAACGCACCGTCCCCTCCCGCCGGGACGCGGCGAGCACCGTGGCCCTGCTCGATGCCTGGTGGCCCACCCTCTGGTCCCTCATCACCGAGCCCCGCCCGGTCGCCACGGTCAGCTTCCTGGCCGAGCTGCTGATCGATCCCGCCCGGCTCGATCCCTCCGAGCGCCTCTTCCACGACGCCCGGATGCTGGGGCTTGCCGAGGGGTACTCCGTCGAGCTGCGGGCGCTGTGGAGCGGCGATGTCTGCGTGGCGATGAACCAGCAGATGTTCGCCGTGCTCCGCTGAGGTCCTAGCGGGGCTGGCGGATGGGCCGGGCTCCCCGCTCGACCCAGTGGAGGCACCACGGGCCGCCCTGGCCCGCCACGATTGGCGGCTCGGGCGTCCTCCGGAGCAGCGCGCCGTACTGGGTCATCGTTCCTTCCACGTCGTCCAGCGCACAGGAGGCGAGCACGACGCGCCCCGGACGAAGCGCATCCTGCAGCGCCGGGAACCGGTTGGTGTTTCCCTCGCGCCCGAGCGGGAGCAACGTCCCGGGTGGCGCGAGCGAGGCGGGCACGTAGACGTCCCAGTAATCGGCCAGGAGCAGCCGCTGTCCCGGGCCGACCAGGCGTGCCGCGAGGAGCCGCTCACCGGCGAGAGGATCCGCCGGGGACGCCGGGATGGTCATCACGAGCCCGAGCAGGATGAGCAGCCGGAGCGCCGGCTCCCGCTCACCCGCGAGGTGGCAAAGCAGCACCGCCGCCCCGTACACCGCCCCGGCGACTGCCCAGAACGCGCACAGCGAGAAGTACCTGCCGGCGAAGAGGTTGTCGCGGAAGTGCCGGACCAGCACGTACGCCGGCAGCGGGTACACCGCGAGGAGCACGAACGCGAGCTGGTGACAGCGCTCGGTCCGCGTCCGTCCAGGGACGGGCAACACGGCCACGCCGAGCAGCAGCGGAACGACGAGACCCACGGCGCGGGACGTGCCCAGCACAGAGGCGAGATTCGCCCCGAGGTGCCCCCTATCGAGCTTCAGCACCGTGAGGAACTTCTCGCCGAAAGTGCGCCTGCAGAAGGCGTTGTACAGCCGGCGGATCTGTCCCTCGGCCAGTGCCGAGAGGCCGAGCGCGACCACCAGCCGTGCGCTCCGGAGCGCCCCCGCCCGGGCCCTCGCCGCCTCGATGACGACGAGGATCAGGAGTGCAGGGATGCCGAGCGTGGAGATCCACGCCGACAGCGCGCCGAACAGCCAGAAGACCACCAGCGCCACCGAGCGACGCACGGGCGTCCGTCCGTCGACCGCGACGCGGCAGGCCGCCCAGGCCCAGATCAGCGTGGAGACCTGCCAGAGGTACGGCTGCCCCGACTGGAAGAAGTTCCACGCGACCTCGTGGTTGAGCACGATGGGGAGGAACAGCGTGGCCAGCGCCAGCGCCGGGGACTCGAGGAGAAGGACGAGCGGGAGCGCCGCCGCGCACCAGAAGAGCACCGAGAAGACATGGAACGCCTCGGGCGTGCCGAGGTGGACCGCCCGCGCGAGGAGGAACGG
>Ga0208851_1000141_pt1 | contig 31499 bp, 21 predicted proteins | sample NGESurshal092012_FD_184481 | JGI IMG/M metagenome (GOLD analysis project Ga0208851, IMG submission 184481) | Arctic peat soil microbial communities from Barrow, Alaska - NGEE Surface sample 415-2 shallow-092012 (SPAdes) | ecosystem: Environmental > Terrestrial > Soil > Wetlands > Peat ... | reverse complement strand
CGAGCCGTAGAAGTCGGCGAGGTCGCCCCGGACCGCGGGGATGTCGGGCAAGGAGTCGGGCACCTCGACGTCCGCGGTGTCGGCGGGCTCGTACCGGTCGTGCGGATAGGGCCGGTGGGTCTCGAAGAAGCCGGCCGTCAGCAGGAACGGACTGCCCTGCTCGATGGGGGCGCTCTCGGTGAGCCACTCCTGCGCGCGGTCGACCACGTAGTCGCAGTACGAGTTCGACACGTCGAATTCGTCGAAGCCGAGCCGGGCGGGAAACGAGGTCTCGTGCTGCATACCGAAAAGCGCTGAATACCAACCGTGCTGATGCAAGATCTGCGGGAGTGTGCGGACACCCGGGCGGTACTCGAAGCCGTGGTGAGCCAGCCCGACCAGACCGTTGCTGTGCGGGTAGCGGCCGGTGAACAACGAACCCCGAGACGGTGAGCACAGCGGCGCGGTGGCGTGCGCCCGGGTGAACAGGATGCCCTCGGCGGCGAGCTGGTCGAGCCCGGCGGCGAGCGCGAGGAAGGTCTCGCGCGGCGGCGCCGGGGTGCCCGGGCGCACGCGCCGGCGGATGCGCCGGTAGCCGTCGGCGAAGCGCTCGAGCGCCTCGCCACGCGCCTCGAGCGCCGCGTCGCCGGCCCGGTGGATCTCGATCAGGTAGGTGCGCGCGAAGCGCGGCTCCTCGCGGAACGTGTCCAGGTAGGCGACGTTCGCCGCGCGCACCTGGGCGCGCAGGCCCTGCGGGGCGGCGGCGCGCACGGCGGCGCGGATCCGCGCGATCAGGACGTCGACCCCGTGGCGGTAGGCCTCGACGAGGCACTGCTCCTTGCTGTCGAACAGCGCATAGAACGTCGTGCGCGAGACCCCCGCCGCGCGGACGACCTCGGCGACGGTGGTCGCCTGGTAGCCGCGCTCGGCGACGACCTGGGCGACCGCCTCGAGCAGCCGGGCCCGCTGGCCGTCGGTGACGAGGGTCCTCGGCGCCAGCGCCGGACCGAGGTCGGGATGGCTGGCGACGAGCGAGCGCTGCGGTTCTGCGGCGGCCACACCCGGGAGCGTACCCCATGAGTACGTCGCGCGTACTCCTGCGTCTACACCACGCCCACGGGCTCCGGCTCGCGCACGCTCGGCGGCCCGGGCTCGGTGGCCGCCTCGTCGCCGGGCACCTCCGGCGGGAGGTCCGTGCCGGGCGCCGTCGGCCACCAGCCGCGACGGCCGAGCACCGCGGCGGCGGCCGGCAGCATCAGCGGCCGGATGATGAGCGCGTCGATCAGCACCACGGCGGCGACGCCGATGCCGAACTGCTGGACGGGGACGAGGTCCGAGAAGGCGAACGGCAGGACGGCGGCGACCATGACGAGGGCCGCACCCGTCGCGGTGGCGGCTGTTCCCCGCAGCCCGAGGCGCATCGCCTCGTGGGAGTGGCCCAGGCGCAGGTAGTGCTCCCGCGCCCGCACGAGCAACAGGACCTCATAGGTGGCCGTGACGCCGAACATGATCGCGAAGATCCCGATGATCGACATCGGATCCAGATAGCCCGGGCCGCCGAGGATCCTGTCCGAGCCGCTGTAGAGCAGCGTCAGCAGGCCGAACGATGCGCCGACGGTCAGCAGGTCGAAGGCGACCGCGACGATCGGCAGCAGCACGGCGCGCAGCACGATCATCAGGAACAGCATGACGGCCAGCGCCACGACCGGCACGACGATCCAGATGCGCGACTGCGTGACGCTGCGGAAGTCCGAGAGGAACCCGGCCGGGCCGCCGACGGCCACCGTGGTGCCGCTGCTGCGGGCGAACTGCTTGCCCATGCGTCGCAGCTCGGCGCCGAGCGCCTGCGTGCTCTGTGCGCTGGCCCCCTCCTTGGAGATCACGACGATCTGACCGGCATCGCCCCCGCGCTTCAGGTTGACGGCGAAGCCTGCCTGCGCCTGGTCGGACGGCGAGGCGCCGGCGATCGCGGCGAGCACGAAGTAGCCGGAGTCGAAGAGGCCGGGCGACTGCTTCTTGAGAGCGACCAGGTCCTTCGTCGAGGGGATCTGCGAGCGTGCCTTGACGACCGCCGCCTCCATCGTTCCCAGCCCTGCTGCGAGCTGCCCGGCCGGCCCGATGCCGGAGCCGAGGCCCGACTGGAGCTGCCCTGTACCCGCGGTCAGCTGGCCGAGCCCGCTCTCCAGCGCGCCGGCGCCGGTGCGCAGCTTCACGAGGCCTGAGTTGAGGCTGCCGCCGCCGGCGTTGAGCTTCGTCAGGCCGCCGGCGAGCTGGCTGTTGCCGCTCTCGAGCTTGGCGATGCCGGCGGCGAGGTCGGTCGACCCCGAGTAGAGCCGGCTCAGGCCGCTCGCGAGCTGCGCTGTCTGGTCGGCGAACGCCGAACCGACGCTGGCCGCCGAGGATGCCGAAGAGGCCGCGCCGCCGAGGGTGCCCGAGACGTCGTTCGCCGCCGCCTTGGCGTTGTTCAGGGCGCCGATCGCGGCACCGTAGCCCGGATCGTTCTTGATCCCGTCGATCCCCTGGATCGCGGCGAGCGCGTTGTCGATGTCGCTGGCGGTCGCCGCGGCCTGGTTCTGGCCGGAGGCGATGGCCTTGCTGGCCGTGCTCGAGTCCGCTGCCATCTGGCGCACGAGGGGCAGGCCGGCCTGGACCGGCGTGTTGGCCGTTCCGAGCCCACCCTGCAGCTGCTTGGAGCCGGCGAGCGCCTGGCGGGCGCCGTCGCGCAGCGAGATCGCGCCCGCGAGCGCCGACTTGAGCCCGACGGAGATCGCGGACGCGCCGCTGCTCGCCTGCGTCAGCCCGCCGCGCAGCTGGCCGGCGCCGGACTGCGCCGCGCCGGAGCCGCCGTTGAGCTGGCCCGCCCCGCTGCTGGCGGCGGCGAGCCCGCCGCGCAGCTGCAGCGCGCCGGCTCCGGCGAGTCCGAGGCCGTTCTTCAGGCGCAGCAGATCCTTCTTGGAGCTCTTCGCGACGGCAGCCGACTGGTCCAGCCCGGCGGGCAGCTTCTTGAGGTCCTTCGTCTGCACGAGGAACGTGCCCGGCCCGACGACCGAGTCCACGCGCTCGTCAGCGGCGATCTGCTTCTCGAAGCGGCCGATGCGGCGCAGCAGCGCGGTCGTCGTGATCGGCTCCTTCTTGGAGACCACGAGCACGTTGTAGGGCGTCGGCCACCCCGGGCCCATGACGCGCGCCACCTGCTCGAAGCTCTGGCGCGCCTGCGAGGACGCCGGGAGCTGGCGGACGTCCGGCGGGCCGGTCTGGATGTTAAGCAGCGGGACGCACAGCACGACGAGCACGGCGGTCGCCAGCGCGCCGATCGCCACGGGCTTGCGCACGATCGCGTCGCCGACGGCCACGAGCCGCGCCCAGCCGCGCGCCATGAAGCCGACGCGGTGGAGGTTCCAGACGTCGAGCCGGTGCCCGGCCAGGACGAGGACCGCCGGCAGGACGGCGACCGCGCCGCCGACGCTGATCAGCGTGCAGAGCAGGACCCCGATGCCGAGCGAGGAGAGGATCACCGTCGGCGCGATCGCCACTGCCAGGAGGAGCGACAGCGTGATGGCGGTGCCGCCGTAGAGCACCGCCCGTCCGGTGGTCGCCACCGAGGCGGTGGCCGCGTGGGCCGCGTCGGCGCGCGAGCGCTCGGAGGTCTCCTCCTCGCGGAAGCGGCGCACCAGCATGAGGGCGTACCCGACCCCCAGCGCGAGCCCGGTCATCGACCCGAGCGCCACGGCGGTCGGGTCGACGTCGCTGACATGCCCGAGCAGCGTCATCACGCCGAAGCTCACGAACACGGTCGTGACGCCGAAGATCGAGATGACGAGCGCCGCCAGCGGCGAGCCCAGCAACAGGACCAGCAGCACGAAGAGGATCGGGATCGCGATCAGCTCAGCGCGCTTGGTGGTGCTGAGCGCCGAGTCGCGCAGCGCGCGGTCGAGCGTCGGCTGACCGGTGACGTAGGCGCGCACGGGGCTGCTGATGTCGCGGCGCACGAGCCGGTCGATCTGCGACTGCACGGTCTTGACCATCGCCCGCTCGGAGCGGGCGACCGAGACGACGATCATCGCCGTGTTCGGGCTCGGGCGCAGCGCAGCTGCGGCGCTGCCGCTGCTCCAAGCCGACATCACGCGGCTGTCCGGGCGCCGCGAGAGGTCGAGCACGAGCTTCGGCCCCTGCGCGTTCAGCTGGCGCGCCGGGCCCTGCAGCATGATCGGGACGAGCACGCTCGGCCCGAACCGCGAGTCGGCGAGGGTCTGGGCGCGCGAGGACTCCGAGCCTGCGACGACCGTCACCTGGGGCGACAGCCCGCCCGCGACGTTCAGGCCGACCGCGATCATCACGGCCGCGAACGCCACCCACCCGGCGAGCGTCGCCTTCGGGTGCCTGACAGCGATGCGGGCCAGATGCAGCACGGCGTACTCCTCCTCAGGTTCGTGGCCCGACGGTACGCTCGCCGCGCCCGTCGGGCATCCGTTGTTTCCCCCACCCTTGTGAACGTGATCACCCCCGTTGCGCCCGCGGCGGACCCGCGTGAGACTCGGCCGATGACCACGCTGACGGCCACCGCAGCTGCCCAGGCGCATCCGCTCCCCGCCAACCTCGCCGACATGGCCCTGACCGCCGTCGCACGTCACGACGGCTCTGCCGCGCTGCGCTACAAGCGCGACGGGCGCTGGGTCGACCTCTCCTATGCGGATTTCGGCGCCCGTGCGCGCGCGATCGCCGCCGGCCTGATCGCGCTCGGGATCGAGTCCGGGGATCGCGTCGCGATCCTCGCGAACACGATCCCGGAGTGGACGATCGCGGACGTCGGGATCCTCTGCGCAGGCGCAGTCGTCGTGCCGATCTACTTCACGAACTCGCCGCGCGAGTGCCTGCACGTCCTGGTGCATTCCGACGCGCGCGCGGTCTTCTGCGAGGACGCGGCCCAGCACGCCAAGCTCGCGCAGATCCGCACGGAGTGCCCGGACCTCGAGCACGTGATCGCGCTCTGCGACGAACCGCTCGGCGAGGACGCGCTGACGCTCGACGAGCTCATCCTGCGCGGGAGCGAGGTGCCCGCCGAGGACGTCGCCGCCGTTGGTGGCGTCCCCGTCGCCGGCGACCCCGCGACGATCGTCTACACCTCGGGCACGACCGGCGACCCGAAGGGCTGCATCATCACCCACGGCAACGCCCTCGCGACGATCGGCATGTACGAGGACCAGCTCCACCTCGCGAACGACGAGCACCCCGTCGTCTACATGTTCCTGCCGCTCGCGCACGTGCTCGCGCGCACCGTCGAGCTTGTGACGCTCCAGGAGGGCGGCACGCTCGCCTTCTGGACGCGCGACCCCTCGCACCTGCTCGCCGACCTCGCCGAGGTCCGCCCCACGCACTTCCCCTCGGTCCCGCGAGTCTTCGAGAAGGTCCACACGGCGGCGCTCGTCGGGGTCGAGGACGGGGGCGCGCTGCAGCAGCGCGTGTTCCGCTCGGCGCTCGCGCTCGGTGCGCGCCGCAGCCGCGCCGCGTCGCAGGGCCGTCGCCTCGGGCTCGTCGACCGCCTGCGGGCGCCGCTCGCCGAGCGCCTCGTGTTCGCCAAGGTCCACGCGCTGTTCGGCGGGCGCCTGCGCAAGGCGCTGACCGGCGCGGCGCCGATCGGCCCGGACGTGATCGACTTCTTCGACGCCTGCGGGATCCCGCTGCTCGAGGGCTACGGCATGACCGAGACCTGCGCCGCGGCGACGCTGAACACCGACGAGGCCCGCCGCACGGGCACGGTCGGCCGCGCCCTTCCCGGCGTCCAGCTGAAGATCGCCGCCGACGGCGAGATCCTCATGCGCGGACCGAACATCAGCCCGGGCTACCACCGCGACCGGAAGGCCACGGCGGAGCTGTTCGACGCCGACGGCTGGCTGTGCTCCGGGGACCTCGGCGTCATCGACGACGACGGCTTCCTCACGATCACCGGCCGCAAGAAGGACCTGATCATCACCTCGTCGGGCAAGAACATCGGTCCGACGACGATCGAGACCCGGCTCCAGGAGACCCGCTGGATCAGCCACGCCGTCGTCTACGGCGACGACAGGCCCTACCTCGTCGCGCTGCTGACGATCGACGCCGAAGAGGCGCCCGAGCTCGCGCGGAGGGCGGGAATCCCCGACGCCGATCCTGAGCTTCTGGCAGCCAACGACGCCGTACACGCGGTGCTCCAGGAGTCCGTCGACGAGGTGGGCGCCGACTTCGCCCGGATCGAGCAGGTCAAGCGCTTCGGCGTGCTGGATCGCGACCTGCTGCAGTCCGAGGGCGAGCTGACGCCGACCCTGAAGATCCGTCGCGCGACCGTCTACGACCGTTACCGCGCGCGCTTCGAGGCGCTCTACGAGGCCTGAACGGCGGGGACGCCCATCGCGGCGAGCTCGTTCTCGAAGGCGTCGACGAGCTCGGCCGGCTCGGGCACGAGCGTGCCGTCGGTCATGAACCCGACGGTGACGCGTCCGTCGTAGGAGAAGACGCTGACGCTCATGCCGACCGACCCCGAGCACGGGGCCCAGACCAGCACGCCGGCGACCGGGACGCCGGCGAGCGCGATCGGCGCGCGCGGGCCGGGCACGTTCGTGAGCACCATGATGGCCTTGGCGGCCATCAGGTCGACGATGCGCGCCTCGACGGCGGAGGGCATCCGCCCGATCGCGTCGAGGATTCCGTAGGAGACCTCGCCCTGGCGCGAGCGCTTGAGCGCGAGCATGCGCGCGGCGACCTCGTCGAGCCGCGCGGCGGCATCCTCGATCGCGGCGGGAAGACGCAGCACGACCAGGCCGAAGCGGTTGCCGAGGTCGCGCGGCAGCGGCTCGTCAAGCGGGCGCAGGTTGAACGGCACCATCGCGGCGGTGTCCTGCGCCGCGCCGTCGTGGGCGAGCAGGTACGACCGCACCGCGCCGGTGACGCCCGCCACGAGCATGTCGTTGACCGTCGCCCCGCGCAGGTGCCCCACCCGGCGGACCTCGCCGAGCGGCAGCGGCCGCGACCAGGCGGCGCGCCGCGTCGCCCCGAGCGGGCCGTGGAGAGCCGACCGCGGCTCGGCCGGCGCGCTCAGGAGCCGGAGCAGCGCGACGCCGTAGGGGCCGCCCTGGCGCGCGACGTCGGCGACGCTGCGGGGATGGAGCACGGTCTCGACCGCGGCGTGGACACCCGCTCCGGCGACCGCGCGACCGGCGGCCGCCCCGCTGCGCAGCGGGGCCACGATCCTCCCGAGCGCGCCCGGGCCGTCGCCGCCGGCCTCGGCGTCGTCGGCGATCTCGAGCGCCTCGCCATCACCCAGGTCGTCGGTCAGCGAGAGCATCACGCGCGCCAGCGCGATGCCGTCGGCGATCGCGTGGTGCATGCGCACGACGATCGCGCAGCCGTCGCCGTAGCCGTCCAGCAGGTACATCGCCCAGAGCGGGCGCGCGTGGTCCAGCGGCTGCGCCATGAGGTCCCCGACGACCGTCTGCAGCGTCGCCTGGTCGCCTGGCGCGGCGAGCGCGAGGTGGTGGATGTGCAGGTCGAGGGCGAACTCCGGGTCGTCCTCCCAGGCGGGGCCGGTGACGCCGCCCGCGACGCGCTGCGCGAAGCGCGGGAACGGGTCGACCAGGCGCTCCTGCACGATGTCGCGCAGCCGCTGCTCGTCGATCGGGGCGTCGAACCAGAGCGCCGAGGTGATCACCATGAGGTTCGTCGGGCGGTCCATCTGCAGCCACGCGGCGTCCGCGTGGCTCATCGCATGCTGCGTGCCCATCTGCGGGCTCCTCTCAGGACGGCGCCGGCACCACGAGCACCGGCGCGTGGGCGCTGCGCGTGACGTGGCCGGAGACGCTGCCGAGCAGCACCCGGGCGAGCGGGCCGTGCGCGCGCGAGCCGACGACGAGGAGGCCGACCTCCTCGGTGGTGGTGGCGATCAGCTCCCCCGCCGGGTCGCCGCTGCGCTGCGTGCCGGTGACCTCGATCTCCGCGGGCGCAAGCTCGCGGGCGAGCGCGACGCCATCATCGAGGTCGCCGCGCAGCCGCCCGATCGGGCGGTGCGCGAGCGTCGGGTGCACGTTGATGACGAGCAGCCCGTAGCCCGCGATGCCGGCGAGGTCGGCGGCGAGCGCAAGCGCGGCCTTCGCCGGCGCCGTGCCGTCCCATGCGACACCGATCAGCCGGGGCGCGATCGCCGGGTCGTCGTTGAAGTGCGGGGGCGCGACGGCGACCGGGCAGGGCGCGCCGTTGACGACCTGCTCGACGGTGCCGCCGAGCAGGACGCGGCCGGCGCCGCTGTGGTGGCTGGAGCCGAGGACGATCAGCGACGCGTCCTGGGTGCGCGCGAGATCGTGCAGCCCGTGGGCGACCGCGGGGTCCAGGACGGGCATCAGCTCGACGCTCGCGTCGGGCACGATCGCGAGCATCGCGGTGTGCGTCGACTGGACGATCTCCCGCACGTGCAGCTGCTCGGCGCGCGTGGCGCCGGGGTGGTCGGCCACGTCGGGGATGACGCGCGCGACGAGCAGGTCGCGGTGGGTCAGCTGCGCGAGCAGGTGCGCGAGCGCGAGGCCATCGGCGGCTTCGGGCGCGGCGTCGTAGCCGGCGATGACGAGGTTGCTGTCGGCGGTGGCCATGTGCGCAACGTAACGGTTGAGCGAACGCGCGCCATCCGGGATTTTCCGCGCTGGGCCGATCCGCCGCCCGCGGGCGACCGGGGAAACCGCGCGCGCACCCGAACCGAGCGACCGCCAACGTCAGGCGGGCACTGAGACCCGCTCCGGCGCCCGGAACCCGAGCGTGTAGTGCGCCACGTCGAAGTGGCGCGTCCTCGCGCGGTACTTCCACGTGAAGCCGGGCCAGACCGCGGAGTTTCGGCCGGACGCATCGAGGTAGTAGCTCGCGCAGCCGCCCGCGTTCCAGACGCTGCCCTGCAGCTCCTCGTCGACGTGCCGGATGAACGCGTCCTCGGCCTCCGCGCGCACCTCGATCGTCTCGACCCCGCCCGCGTCCATCACGCGCAGCGCGTCGAGCAGGTACGTGATCTGCGACTCGATCATGTAGACGATCGAGTTGTGGCCCAGGCCGGTGTTCGGCCCGACGAGCATGAACAGGTTGGGGAAGCCCGCGACCGTCGTGCCCAGGTAGGCCTTCGGCGAGCCGTTCCAGTGCTCGGCCATCGTCGTGCCCTCGCGGCCGACGAGGTGCTCGCTGATCGGCGGGTTGAGCGCGCGGAAGCCGGTCCCGAAGATGAGCACGTCGGCGTCCGCCTCGGTGCCGTCGGTGCCGACGACGGAGCGCGGGCGGACCTCGGCGAGCCCGGCGGAGACCACGTCGACGTTCGGTTGCGTGATCGCGGGGTACCAGACGTTCGAGATCAGCACCCGCTTGCAGCCGATCGTGTAGGTCGGCGTCAGCCGCGCGCGCAGCGCCGGGTCGGCGACCTGCTGCTCGAGGTGGCGCATCGCCAGGCGCTGCGGGAGCGCCATCACGCGGGGATGCATGAAGCCCATCACGGCCGCCTCGCGGGAGGCGTAGATCCAGCCGCGCATCGCCTCCTGCAGCTTGGGGAACGCACGGTAGAGCCCCCGCATGCGCGGGGAGATCCGGTGGTCGAGCCGCGGGATGACCCACGGCGCGGTGCGCTGGAAGAGGTGCAGCCTGCCGACCAGCGGCTGGATCTCCGGCACGAACTGGATCGACGAGGCGCCGGTGCCGATCACGGCGACCCGCTTGCCGCGCAGGTCGACGTCGTGATCCCACGTCGCCGAGTGGAACATCGCGCCCTCGAAGCTCTCGATCCCCGGCACGTCGGGCAGGGTCGGGTCGTGTAGCGGGCCGGGCGCGGCGACGACGATCTGCGCGACGAACTCGCCGCGATCGGTCTGCACGTGCCAGCGGCGCGACTCCTCGTCCCACGTGGCCGACGTCACGCGGTGGCCCAGGCGCAGGTGCGGCTCGATGCCGAACTCGCGCGTGCAGCGCTGCAGGTAGCGCTGGATCTCGGCGCCGGGCGAGAACATCCGCGACCAGTCGGGGTTCGGCGCGAAGGAGAACGAGTACAGGTGCGACGGGACGTCGCAGGCGATGCCCGGGTAGGTGTTCTCCCGCCACGTGCCGCCGACGTCGTCGGCCTTCTCCAGGACGACGAAGTCCTCGATGCCCTCCTGCTTGAGGCGGATCGCGGTGCCGAGCCCGCCGAAGCCGCTGCCGATGATGACGATGCGGTGCTCGTGGCGGCCGTCGCCGTTGCCGGTGACTGCCATCAGACGAACCGCTCGCGCAGGTCCTTCTTGGAGAACTTGCCGACCGACGTCTTGGGGACCTCCTCGATGATCTCCACCCGCTCGGGCAGCCACCACTTCGGCACGCGGTCCGCGAGGAAGGCGCGCACGTCGTCGGGGCTGAGCCCGTTCGCCGCATCCTTCGGCACGACGCACGCCAGCGGCCGCTCGCCCCACTTCTCGTCGGCGACCCCGATCACGGCCGCCTCCAGGACGTCGGGGTGGGCCATGATCTCGTTCTCGAGCTCGACGGAGCTGATCCACTCGCCGCCGGACTTGATGACGTCCTTCGTGCGGTCGACGAGCCGGATGTAGCCGTGGCGGTCGATCGTCGCGACGTCGCCGGTCTTGAGCCAGCCGTCGGCGGCGAACGACTCGGCCGAGCGCTCGTCGTCGTAGTAGCCGGCCGCGATCCACGGCCCGGCCGCCTGCAGCTCGCCGCGTGCCTCACCGTCCCATGGCAGCTCGTCCGTCGTCCCGGGCTCGACGATCCGGATCTCCACGAGCGGCACCGGCAGCCCCTGCGACGCGCGGATCCCGGCGAGCTCCTCCTCGGGCAGCCCCTCGAGCGTGCTCTTCACGCGCGAGACCGAGCCGATCGGGCTCGTCTCGGTCATCCCCCACGCCTGGAGGATCGGCAGGCCGACCTTCTCGCGGTAGCGCTCGGACAGGGCGCGCGGCACCGCCGAGCCGCCGCAGGCGATGCGCGTCAGCGCCGAGAGGTCGCGCCCGTCGAGCTCGTCGATCACGCCGTTCCAGATCGTCGGGACGCCCGCGGCGAGCGTCACGCGCTCGGACTCCATCAGGCCGGCGATCGCAGGCGCCGACAGGTCGGGCCCGGGCATGACGAGGTTCGCGCCCGCCATCACCGACGAGTGGGCCAGGCCCCAGGCGTTGGCGTGGAACATCGGCACGACCGGCAGCACGGTGTCGCGCTCGCTGACCGCGAGCGTGTCGGCGAGCATCGAGCCCATCCCGTGGAGGACCATCGAGCGGTGCGAGTAGACGACGCCCTTCGGGTTCCCGGTGGTCCCGCTCGTGTAGCACATGGCCGCCGCGCGGTTCTCGTCCGCGACGTCGAAGGTCGCCGGCTCGCCGCTGGCCAGCAGCTCCTCGTAGTCACGCACGCGCGGATCCGCGGGGATCTGCGCGCCGGCGCCGTCGTCCATCACGACGATGTGGCGCACGGTCTCGAAGGTCTGCACGAGCGGCCAGAAGATCGGCAGCAGCGAGCGGTCGACGAAGATCACCTCGTCGGCGGCGTGGTTGACCGCGTAGGTGATCTGCTCGGGGAAGAGGCGGATGTTCAGCGTGTGCAGCACGCGCCCGCTGCACGGGGCCGCGTAGTAGAGCTCGAGGTGCCGCGCGGTGTTCCACGCGAACGTGCCGACGCGCGCGTCGTCCGCAAGCCCGAGCACGTCGAACGCGCCCGCCAGACGCCGCGTGCGCGCCGCCCACTCGCCGTAGGTCGTGCGCTCCAGGCCCGCGGGCGTCGCCGTGACGATCATCTTCTCGGCGAACAGCTTCTCGGCGCGCCCGAAGACGTGCGGGAGCGACAGGGGGAAGTCCGACATGAGGCCGCGCATCAGCGCAACCTACACCGCGATCCGCTGCTACGCGGCCGCCTTGAGCGACTGCTCGTCGGCCAGCAGCGCACGCAGGTCGGCCGCCGCGACCGGCCGCGAGAAGAGGAAGCCCTGGCCCAGCTCGCAGCCCATCGCGCGCAGCCGCTGCAGCTGTGCCTCGTGCTCGACGCCCTCGGCGACGGGATGCAGCTCGAGCACGCTGGCGAGGTCGACGATCGCCGCCATCAGCGCCGTCTCGCTCCCGCTCTCCACGAGGCCGTCGACGAAGGACTTGTCGATCTTCAGGATGTCGACCGGGAGCTGGCGGATGTAGTTCAGCGACGAGTAGCCGGTGCCGAAGTCGTCGACGGCGATCTTGACGCCGATCGCGCGCAGGTTCTGAAGACGCTCGAGCGCCAGGTCCCAGTCGTCGATCAGCATGCTCTCGGTGATCTCCAGCACGAGCGCCGCGGGGTCCAGCCCGCTCTCCTGCAGCGCGTGGCGCACGTGATCCTCGACGTCGGGACGCTGGAGCTGGCGCGCCGAGAGGTTCACGGACACCTTCAGCTGCGGCGACCGCGGTGCGATCCGCTGTACCGCGACCGCCTCGCGGCAGGCCGTCTCGAGCACCCAGCGCCCGATCGGCACGATCAGGCCACTGCGCTCGGCGGCGGGGATGAAGTCTGCCGGTGACACGAACCCGCGCACCGGGTGGTTCCAGCGCACGAGCGCCTCGAAGCCCGTGATCTCGCCGGTCTCGATGACGACGATCGGCTGATAGTGCAGCACGAGCCGGTCGTCCTGCACGGCCGTCTGGAGGTCGGCGACGAGCTCGAGCTGCTCGACGACGGAGGCGTGCATCGCCTGCTCGAAGATCTGGAAGGTCCCCTTGCCGTGCTCCTTGGCGGTGTACATCGCCACGTCGGCGTTGCGCAGCAGCTCCTCGGAGCCGACCGCGTCGTCCTGCGCGGCGGCGAACGCGATGCCGATGCTCGCGCTGACCGACATGTCCTTGCCGTCCAGCAGCAGCGGCTCGCGCAGCGCGACGAGCAGCCGCTGGGCGACCTCCGAGGCGCGCCCCTCGCCGTCGACGTCCTCCAGCAGGATCGCGAACTCATCGCCGCCCAGGCGCGCGGCGGTGTCCTCGGCGCGGATCGCGTCGCTGACGCGCCGGCCGACCTCGCGCAGCAGCACGTCGCCCGAGACGTGGCCGAGGCTGTCGTTGACGTTCTTGAAGTCGTCGAGGTCGATGAACAGCACGGCGACCTGGTTGCCGCGGTCGCGGCGCCGCGCGAGCGCGTGATCGACGCGGTCGCGGAACAGCGCGCGGTTGGCCAGGCCGGTGAGCGAGTCGTGGAAGGCCTGGCGCGCGAGCTCGGCCTCGAAGCGCTTGCGCTCGCTGACGTCGCGCATGTTCAGCACGATGCCGCCGACGTTCGCGTCGCGGGTCAGGTTGCTCGTCAGCGACTCGGCCGAGAGCCAGTCGCCCCAGGCGTTGCGGATCCGGAACTCGATGAGCTCGGAGGCGCCGTCGGCGGCGGCGGCGACGGCGGAGATCGCGTGGAGCATCGCCGCGCGGTCGTCGCGGTGGACCATCTCGCTGGCGCGCGTCTCGATCACGTCGTGCGCCGGGAAGCCCAGGACGCGCTCGATCGACGGGCTGACGTACTTGATCGTCGTGTTCGGATCGATCACGAGCACGACGTCGGAGGAGTTCTGGACGAGCGAGCCGAAGCGCGCCTCGCTCTGGCTGCGCACGAGTTCCTCGGTCAGCACCGCGCTCTCCAGCGCCAGGGCGACCTGGTAGGCGAGCGTCTCGAAGCCCGAGCGCACGGCGCCCGGCAGCACGGAGGGCGAGGACGCGGCGAGCAGCCCGGCGAGACGTTCGCGGACGAACAGCGGCGCGAGGAAGGTCGGCTGACCCGCGGGCAGGTCGGCCAGCCCGACGACGGCGGGGATGTCCACCGAGCGCCGCAGCAGCAGCGAGGCGAACGCGGGGCCGGGCAGGCGCGAGAGCGGCGTCGCCTGCGTCCCCACCCGCGGAACGATGGTGGGCGTGCCGTCGCGGTCCTCGACGCGCCACGCGCGCACGGCGACGTCCGGGTCGGCGAGCTTCTCCGCCGCCTGGTGGGCGGCCTCGAGGATGCTGTCCTGACCGGTCGCGGTGACGAGCGCGGCGCCCGCCTTGCGCAGCGTCTTCTCGCGCTTGGCCGCGCGCTCCTGGGTCATCACGAGACCGGCCATGCGCGCCATCACGAGGATGAACATGAGGACGCCGGCGGCGGCGACGATGATCTGGTCGGCGCCCGCCCCGGAGACCTGGACGATCTGCACGATCGGCGCGGTCAGCGCGGCGACCCCGAGCGCGGTCAGGCGGAACGTGCTCAGGCGCTGCGGGCGCGAGCTCGTCTGGCTGACACTGCGCATCGACGGATGCAGGGCAGCCGCGCCCCACAGCAGGTAGAAGGTGATCCAGCCGGCGTCGAGCAGGCCGCCGGTGTCGTAGCCGCCGTTGAGCTGGAACCAGCCGTAGACGGCGTCGGTCAGCAGCAGCGCGACGATCGCCCCGACCATGAGGACGAAGGCCGTGCCGCGCTTGCCGCCGCCGACGGTCATGCGGACCGCGACGCCGAGCACGAGCACGTCCATCAGCGGGTATGCGATCGAGATGAGCTTCGTCGGCGTCGACAGCGTCGCGTCGTGCGCGTAGGGCGCCATCAGGAAGATCCACGAGAGGACGGCCAGGCCGGTCGTGATGATCAGCGAGTCGATCAGGCTCGCGGTGTCGCGCCCGCGGTTGCGCTGGCGGATCAGGATCAGCAGGCCCGCCATCAGCGCCGGGTAGACGAGCAGGTACGGGATGTCCGCGACGGACGGGAACGGCAGGGCGCTGCCGAAGATCCGCTGATAGTTGTAGGCGAGCGCGTCGCCCGTGACGAACAGCGCCTGCCCGGCGGCGAAGAGGTACCAGGGGCGCGGGTCGCTCGGCCGGTTGATCCGCGTGCCCACGATGATCGCCGCGACCCCGGAGAGCCCGATCAGGTTGAAGACCGGACCGGAGTGCAGCAGCGGCGGCCCGAACAGGTAGAGCAGGGTCAGCGAGCCGGCACCGACGAGGTAGACCCACCAGGCGCGGGCGGCGGCGACGGGCTGGGCTGTCGGCGCGTCGGTCATCGTCGTCTACGCGGCGCGGCGCTGGTCCTGCAGCGCGGGCTGCAGCTGGAAGCGGTCGGCGACCTCGCCGAGCACCGTGATCAGCCGCGTGACCTCCGCGTCGGTGTTCGCCGCCGTGAGCTGGACGCGGAAGCCGACCTCCTCGCGGGGGACGAGCGGGTAGGCGGCCATCGTCACGTAGATCCCGCGGTCGAACAGGTGGTGGCCGACCTCGTCGATCTGCTCCGCGTGCGTGAGCGGGATCTCGATGATCGGATAGCCGGAGGTGTTCGGCGTGTGCACGCCGAGCTCGGCGAGCGCGTCGAGCACGCGGTGCGTGAGGCGGTGCAGCTCGAGGCGCAGCTCGTCGCCGCGGCGGTCGTTGACGTTCATGCCCTCCCACGTCGTCGCCAGCGAGGCGACCGGCGATGGCCCGGAGTACAGGTACGGCGCGGCGGCCGTCTTGAGCGCCTGCTTGAGCGGCGTGGGAAGCGCGAGGAACGCGAGCAGCGACGAGTAGGCCTTCGAGAAGCCGCCGACGAGCACGAGGTTGTCGTACGAGCCGCCGAGGTGACGGATGATCGAGTTGCCGCGGCTGCCGTAGTCGCACAGCTCGTCGTCGCTGCGCTCGCCGATCACGCCGAAGCCGTGCGCGTCGTCGACGTACAGCAGCGCGTCGTACTCGGCCGCCAGCCGCGCCATCCTGTGCAGGTCCGGCGCGTTGCCGGTCATCGAGTTCAGGCCGTCGGTGCAGATCATGCGCGGGCCGATCGCCGGGCGGCGGCGCAGCAGCGCCTCGAGCGCCTCGAAGTCCTCGTAGGGGTAGCGCAGCACCGTCGCGCCGTGCGAGCGCGCCACCGCGCAACCGTCGAAGATCGTCTTGTGGGCGCGCTGGTCGAGGTAGATGGTGCCCTCGCCGGCGAGCGCCGGGATCACCGAGTTGTGGATGTGGGTGATCGTCGGCAGCACCATCGCGTCCTCCGCTCCCAGGAGACCGGCCAGGCGCTGCTCGATCTCCTCGTACAGGACCGGGCTGCCGAGCAGGCGCGACCAGCTCGGGTGTGTTCCCCAGCGGTCCAGATAGGCCGGGACGGCATCGATGACCTCACGGTCCAGGTCGAGCCCGAGGTAGTTGCAGGACGCGAAGTCCGCGAGCCAGTGGTCCCCGATCCGGATCATGCGCCCGTCGATCTCGTCGATCACGGCATCGACCATCGGGTGCGCGTACTGCAGGCGTGCCAGGTCGGCGGTGGTCTGGAGCCAGCGGTTCAGCCAGCCGTTTCCTGGAGCGGGGGTGAGAGTGGGATGTGGCATGCGGACCGTTTCGGATGAGGGGGCAGCGCAGACGGCTCCGCGCTCCTATCGGCCGAAAGACCGCAGAACATGACCCCGCAACTGCAGGATTTGGACCAATCGTCCGGCGGGCGGTGCGCGGCGCGCCGCGGACGGCAGGCGGCGGACGTCCGGTGGTCGTTCGCGCGGCGCTAGGCGACGGGTGCGGCGGTTCGCCCGCGGATCAGATCCGCCGCGCGCTCGCCGATCATGATCGCCGGCGCGTTCGTGTTGCCGCCCGGGATGACCGGCATCACCGCCGCATCGGCGACGCGCAGCCCCTCCACCCCGCGCACGCGCAGCTGGGGATCGACCACGGCCCGCTCGTCGGTCCCGATCCTGCAGGTCCCGACGGGATGGTAGATGAGCTCCACGCGGCGGCGCAGGTCCTGCTCGATGTCGGTGTCGGTATCGACGCCCTCGCCGGGGAACAGCTCGCGCCCGACGACCTCGCGCATCGGCCCGGTGGCGGCGATCTCGCGCGCCATGCGGATGCCGGAGACGAGCGCCGCCACGTCCTCGGGCTCCGTCAGCGAGTTCGTGAGGATCCGCGGCTTGTCCATCGGGTCGGCCGAGCGCAGGCGCAGCTCGCCGCGGCTCTGCGGCGCGACGAGGACGGGCCCGATCGTCAGCGCGTGGCCGTCGTAGGTCGCGGCGCCGTGCTCGTAGAAGTACGCCGGCGCGAAGTGGAACTGGATGTCGGCCGCCGCCAGCCCGGGACGGCTGCGCACGAAGGCGAACGCCTCGGCGACGGTCGAGCTGAGCGGCCCGGTGCGGCGCGTGACCCACTCGAGCATCGCCTTGGGCTTCTCGGCGTCCGCGAGCGAGCCGCCGCCGGGGACGTCCCAGATGCAGACGTAGAACGGATGGTCCTGGAGATTGCCGCCCACGCCGGGCAGGTCGACGCGGACCGCGACGCCGACCTCCGTCAGGTGGTCGGCCGGCCCGATGCCCGAGAGCATCAGCAGCTGCGGCGAGCCGATCGCGCCCGCCGCCAGGACGATCTCCGAGCCCGCGGCGGCGAGCTGCTCGCGTCCCTTGCCGTCGCGGTAGCGCACGCCGGTCGCCCGGGTGCCGTCCAGCTCGATCTTCAGCACCTGCGCACCGGTGACGACCTCGAGGTTCGGCCGCTTGCGCGCGGGCTTCAGGTAGGCGTCGGCGGTGCTCCAGCGCCGTCCGCCGCGCTGCGTGACCTGCACCTTCGCGGCGCCGTCCTGCTCGGGCCCGTTGTAGTCGGCGATGTACGGGATGCCCGCCGCCTCGGCGCCGGCCAGGAAGGACCTTGTCAGCGCGCGCGGCGAGCGCGAGTCCTCGACGCGCACCGGGCCGCCGACCGCATGGTCCTCCGAGGCGCCGCGCTGGTTGTCCTCCGCCTTGAGGAAGTAGGGCTTCACGTCCTTCCAGCCCCAGCCGGTCGCGCCCCCGGCCTCCCACATGTCGTAGTCGAGCGGACGGCCGCGAACGTAGAGCATCGCGTTCATCGCGCTCGAGCCGCCCAGGCCCTTCCCGCGCGGCACGTAGAGCGCGCGCCCGTCGCAGCCCGGCTCCGGCTCGGTCGCGTAGTCCCAGTCACGCTTGCTGTGGAACTGCTGCGCGAACGCCGCCGGGATGACGACGCTCGGGTGGCGGTTCGAGCCCCCCGCCTCGAGCAGCAGCACCCGCGTCCCGGGGTCCTCCGACAGGCGGGCCGCGACGGCGCACCCCGCCGAGCCGGCACCGACCACGATCACGTCATGGGAGCTCATGTCGCGATCCTAGTCGCGCGGATCAGTCCGCGCGGTGCACGATCTCGCCGACGGCCGCGAGACCGAGCGCACGCGCCTGGAGATGGTCCGCAGGCGCCCGATCCCGTTCCCGCCTGAGCCGCTGCGCTCGGCGGGCATCGAGATCACCCGCCGCGAGCTCGCGCGGGCCGATCGCAACGCGGGGAGGCGCGGGCTCTGGCTGCGAACGCTCGACCGCCTCGGGATGGGCTTCGACAGCTGAGCCGGGACGAACCGCGGCACCGATGGCGGCGAGCGTGTTCGAGCGTCGCGGGCGGGTTCCCGGCGCGGGCGTGGCGGGAATCGGGGAGACCGCGAGCGATGCTGGTGTCGCCCGCACTCCGCGGTCAACCATCATCAGCGACGTCAAGCGCGCGGGGACGGCGTCCCGCCAGCCGCGCCGGCACGAGCCGGCGGGCGACGTGGGTGCGGGGGAGCTCCGGCGGTTCGCCCGGCGGGCGGACTGCCGCCCCCGCCACCCATGTCGCGCGCCGGCCGACCACCAACGCCCGCCGACGACCACGACGGCTACCGTTGACAGGCCGATGGAGCTCGCGCCCGACACCCCGAACGTCGAGCTGCGCAGGAGCTCCGACGGCGAGCCGCTCGTCGTGCTCGCCTTCCCCTACGACGCGCGCATCGTGAACGCCGTGCGGCGGGTGCCGAACCGCCGCTTCGACTGGGACCGCAAGGAGTGGTCGGCGCCGGCCGACGACTGGAGCGGCGTGCACGTCGCCGAGGTCCTTGCGCAGTTCCCGGAGCTGACGACAAGCGCCGAGGCCGCGGCCTGGCTGGCGGCGATCGACCGCCGCTGGGTCGGCCACGTGAGCACGCGGCGCCACGACGGCCGCGGCTGGTTCGCACTGCGCACGCGTGCGGGGAGCCCGCCGCAGGAGCTGCTCGACGGCGCCGTCGAGCACGCGGGCCTCCTGCTCGTCCCGCTCACACAGGCGGCCGAGCGGGCGCTGCGCGAGCAGCGCTCGGCGCGCTTCGACGCCGGCGCGGACCGCTGCCTGGACGCGCTCGAGCTCGGCGACGACCCGCCGCCCGCGCGGCTGTCGGCGAGCGAGCGCGTCGACGGCGACTGCCTGCGCCTCGACGTCCTCTGGGACCCCGACGTCGGCACCGCCTTCGAGAAGCTCCCGGCCGCCGAGGGCAAGCGGACGGTGCCGACCGATCCGTGGCTCGTCGAGCAGCTCGACGCGTTCATCGCGCTGCACGACGTCGCGCTCACGGGCTCGGCGGCGACCGTCCTGCGCGGCCTGCGCGCCGAGGCCGACGCGGCGAACGTCGAGATCCGCCGCTCCCGCGCGACGCACGCCGAGCCGTTGCCCGAGGTCGCCGCCCGCCTCGGCGGCACGCTCGAGCCGTTCCAGTGGGCGGGTGTGCGCTACGTGCTCGACGCGCGGCGCGCGTTCCTGGCCGACGAGCAGGGGCTGGGCAAGACGGTCGAGGCGCTGGCCGCGCTCGAGGCCGACGATGCCTACCCGGCCGTCATCGTCTGCCCCGCCTCGCTGAAGCTCAACTGGCAGCGCGAAGCCGCGCGCTGGCTGCCGCACCGCAGCGTCGCCGTCGTCGAGGGCCGCAGCGCCGTCCCCCCGACCGGCGAGCTGACGATCGTCAACTACGAGATCGTCGCCGCCCACCGCGACGAGCTGGCACGGCTGAAGCCGCGTGCGCTCGTCGTCGACGAGTCGCACTACTGCAAGAACCCCAAGGCCAAGCGCACGCAGGCCGTCCGGCGTCTGGCGCAGAGCGTCAACGCCGACGGGCTGCGCCTCGCGCTGACCGGGACGCCGGTGCTCAACCACGCCGACGAGCTGATCGCGCAGCTGCGCGTCATCGGGCGCCTGGACGACTTCGGCTCGGGCGCGCGCTTCTCGCGCGAGTTCCGCGGGGCGCAGAGCGAGGAGCGCCTGCACTGGCACCTGCGCCGGCGCTGCTTCGTGCGGCGGCTGAAGTCCGAGGTGCTGCCCCAGCTTCCCGCCAAGCGCCAGGTCGTCGTGCCGATCGCGCTCGACAACGTGCGCGAGTATCGCCTGGCCGAGAAGGACGTGATCGAGTGGCTCCGCGCACAGCCACTCGACCTCAAGGAGCTGAACGCGAAGATCGCCGCGACGCTTCGCGCCCAGCGCCTGGCCCAGCTCGGGACGCTCCAGCGCCTGGCGGGCCGCGGGAAGCTGCACTCCGCGCTCGCCTGGATCCACGACTTCCTGGCCTCCGGCGAGGCGCTCGTCGTGTTCGCGCGCCATGTCGACGTGCAGGAGGCGGTGCTCGAGCGCTTCCCGGGCGCGCTGCACCTGCTCGGCCGCGACGCGGCCGTGGCGCGTGAGGAGAGCATCGCCGCCTTCCAGGATCCCGAGGGCCCGCAGCTGATCGTCTGCGCGACGCGCGTCGCCGCGCAGGGCATCACGCTCACGCGCGCGTCGAACGTCGCCTTTCTCGAGCTCGAGTGGACGCCGGCGATGCACGACCAGGCCGAGGACCGCTGCCACCGCATCGGCCAGCGCGACGCGGTCACGGCGTGGTACCTGCTGGCGGCCGAGACGATCGACGAGACGATGGCCAGGCTCATCCAGCGCAAGCGCCAGGTCGTCGCGGCGGTGACCGACGGGCGCGAGATGGAGACGGACGGCATGGTCGACGCCGTGATTCGCGAGCTGCGCGACGGCCGGCCGTTCCAGCACCTGCGCCCGGTCGCCTGATGACGCGCGCACAGTGGGGGGCGGCGGTGGTCGCCGCCCTGCTGGCGGGCTCGCTGTCGCTGCTGCTCGCCTCGGCGCCGGGCTACGACGCCTTCGCCTGGCAGGTCTGGGGGCGCGGGCTGGCGCACCTGCGCCTCGACACGACGGGCGGGCCGTCGTGGAAGCCGCTGCCGGTGCTCGTCGACGCGCCGCTGAGCGTGCTCGGGAACGCCGCACCGCTGATCTGGCTCGCACTCGTGCGCGCCGTCGCGCTGCTGGCGCTGCTGCTGGCCCACCGGCTCGCCGCGCGGCTCGCCGGGCCGGTGGCGGGCTGGGTCGCGGTCGTCGGGCTGGCACTGGGCGCCGGCCTCTACCGCACCGCCCTGCTCGGATCCTCCGAGCCCCTGCTGATCGCCCTCGCGCTCGGCGTCTGTGACTGCCATCTCGGCGGGCGCCGGCGCTGGTCGCTCGGGTGCATCGCGCTCGGCGGGCTGATCCGTCCCGAGGCGTGGCCGTTCCTGTGGCTCTACGCCGCGTACGTCTGGCGCGCCGAGCCCGCGGCCCGGCGCCTCGTCGCGCTGCTCGCGCTCGCACCGCCGGCGATCTGGCTCGGCCTCGACTGGATCGGCTCCGGCAAGCCGCTGAGCGCGGGCGCACGCGCGCACGAGCCCGCGGCGGGCAGCATCGCGAACGCGCGCCTCCCCGCGCTGGAGGTCCTGCGCCGCAGCTCCGAAGCCATGCCCCTCCCGGTGTTCCTGCTCGGCGTCGGGGCGGCGATCGCGGGCGTGCGGCGCCGCGACCGGGCCGTGCTCGAGATCGCCGCCGTCGCGCTCGCCTGGATCGCGATCGTCGCGATCCTCAGCCAGGGCGGCTACCCGGGCCTGCAGCGCCACCTCGCCGTCCCGGCAGCGCTGATCTGCGTGCTCGCCGGCGTCGGCGTCGCCTGGTTCTTCGCGGCGCTGCCCGGCCGCGGCTGGCGCGTGGCCGCCGCCTCGGTGCTGCTCGGCCTGGGCTTCGCGTTCGCGTTCCCGCCGATGCGCCAGGACGGACGCCTGCTGAGCGTCGCCCGCGCGCAGACCGATCAGCTCGGCGAGCTGCGCCGAGCGATCGGTCGCGCCGGCGGCGCCCACGCCGTCCTGGCGGCCGGCGCGCCCGCGATCAACCCCTGGCTCCAGACGGCGCTCGCGTTCGACCTGCATGCGCAGCTGCCGCAGGTCCAGGCGACCTGGGGGTCGACGCGCCGGCACCCCGGCTGGCAGCCGCCGGCGATGGTCTTCCGCGCCCCCGCGCGGCTGGCCGGCCCCGGGCCGGCGCTCGGTTCCTCCGTGGCCGTGCGGCCGGTGGCCGCGGCCGGCCGCTGGCGCGTGCTGCTCGCGAAGCCGCGGTAGCCGCGCGCCGACGCGATCGCAACCGAATGCCGTCGGGAAGCCGCGGCGCGGTCGCGTCCGGCCGACGCGGTCGCTCCAGGGCTCTGGCTCAGCGCAGCGCGGCGGCCTTCGCCGTGCGCGGGTCCGAGCCGATCTGCTGCGCGCCGACCCAGTCGTCGAGCTCCTGCCAGCAGCCGTAGAGCCAGGCGACGCGTTCGTCGTGGTCCTCGGGGATCTCGGCGCGCGCGTGGCGCCAGAAGCGCACGCGCACGGTCGTGCCCACGAGCGCGCCGCTCCACACGTCGCTGACGTACTCGAAGCCGTCGAGGCCGACGTGGCCGATCACGACGACGTCGGCGCCCGCGGCCTCGTCGATCAGCGCGAGCGGGCCGCCCAGGCGCGGCGGCAGCAGGTTGTGCAGCCGCGCCGCGAGCAGCCCGGCGACGGGATCGCTCGCGGCGATCGACGCCTGCGCGCGGGCGAGCTTCTCCGGCGTGTAGCGCGTGCCCTCGGGATAGACGAGCAGGCCCTCACGCGGCCCGAGGTCCTCGGCGAGCACGCGCACGCGCGCGGTCTCGGCCGCTGCGTCGCCGGAGGCCCGGCGCACGAAGCAGGTCGGGATCCAGTGGCCGCCGATGTCCAGCGTCGGCAGCTTGGCGAGCTCGGCCTTCAGCACGTAGCGCAGGTCGATCCCGTGGGGGCGGCTGACGAGCGCCGCCGGCAGCGCGTTGTCGATGATGCTCGCATGGCGGATCAGGAACACCGCCGGGACGGGCTCGACCAGGTCGTCGCCCTCGATCGTGAAGCGCAGGCCGAAGATCCGGCGCACGCCCGCCAGCTGCCCTGCCGCCCAGCCGGCCTGCAGGTCGTAGACCCGGCGCCGGCGCGCCGGGGAGTCGCCGCCCAGCGGGCCGCCGCTGCGCAGCCAGGCCCACCCGAGGCCCACCACGCCGAGCAGGTCGCGGAACAGGAACCACCACGCGAACGCGACGATCCGCACCGCCATCCAGGGCTTGCGCCGATGCACCCACAGCGCCAGGTCGGCGAGGGCGGCGCCGGCGAGCAGGACCGGCGAGAGCAGCGTCACGAGGACGAGCAGGAGGGTCTCGGCGAGGATCGTCGCCGCGAGCCGTGCGGCCCGGGCCCCGGCCGGCCCCTCAGGTGCGAGCAGCGACAGGGCGGCGCGTCAGTTCCGGCGCTCGGGTGCGATGCGGTGCGCCATCGACCACACGGTACTCCGCGCGCGGGCGACGCGCGACGGCCTCATCTCCTAGCTCGGCTCGGGCTCCATGCGGATCGCGCCGCACGGGCATTCCTGCGCGCAGATCCCGCAGCCCTTGCAGAAGTCCAGGTCGAAGGCGTAGCCGTCGTCGACGTCGACCTTGAGCACGGCGTTGTCCGGGCACACCCCGTAGCAGTTGTCGCAGCCGAAGCAGTTGCCGCAGGACAGGCAGCGCCGCGCCTCGAACAGCGCGTTCGACTCGTCGAGCCCGAGCGCGACCTCGTCGAAGGTCGAGCTGCGGCGGATCGCGTCGAGCTGCGGCGCGACGGTCTTCGGCGCGTCGGCGTAGTACCAGGGATTGAGCTGGTCGAACGTCGCGAGCTCGGGGCGCTCGGGATGGACGTAGTCCTCCCCGCGCAGCCACGCGTCGATGTTGCGCGCCGCCTGCTTGCCGTGCCCGATGCCGACGGTCACCGTCCGCTCGGCGGGCACCATGTCGCCGCCGGCGAAGATCCCGGGGTGGCCGGTCATCATCGTCGGCCCGACCTGGACGACGCCGTCCTCGATCTCCAGACCCGGCACGCCGTCCAGCAGCGAGAGGTCGGCCTCCTGCCCGAGCGCGAGCACGAGCGAGTCCGCCTCGAGCTCCTCCAGCTCACCGGTGGGCTGGGGAAAGCCGCTCTCGTCGAGCTCCATCTTCTCCAGCACGAGGCGCCCCTCGTCGGCCTGCCGGATGGTCGAGAGCCACTTCATCATCACGCCCTCGTCCAGCGCCTCCTCGACCTCGAAATCGTGCGCCGGCATGCGGTCGCGCGTGCGCCGGTAGACGACGATCGCCTCGGTCGCGCCGAGCCGCTTCGCCGTGCGCGCGGCGTCCATCGCCGTGTTCCCGCCGCCATAGATGACGACGCGCCGCCCGAGCAGCGGGCGCTCCTCGCCCTCCATGCTGCGCAGCAGCGCGACCGCGTCGAGGATGTGCGCCGCCTCGCCGGCCGGGATGTAGGCGCGCTTCCCGATATGCGCCCCGACCGCCAGGAACGCGGCGTCGAACCCGCCGTCGGCCATCGCCGCGCCGATGTCCGAGACCTTCGTGTCGAGCTCGAGCGTCACGCCCAGGTCGAGGATGCGCTGCACCTCCGCGTCGAGCACGTCGCGCGGCAGCCGGTACTGGGGGATGCCGAAGCGCATCATGCCGCCGGCCATCGGGCCGGCCTCGCGGATCGTGACCGCGTGCCCGCGGCGGGTCAGGTGGTAGGCCGCCGAGAGCCCGGACGGGCCGGCGCCGACGACGAGCACGCGCCTGCCGGTCGGCGGGGCGTCGGCGGTCAGCTGCCAGCCGCGCTTGATCGCCTCGTCGCCGAGGAAGCGCTCGACGGAGTTGATGCCGACGCTGCTGTCCAGCTGCGCGCGGTTGCAGGCGGTCTCGCACGGGTGGTAGCACACGCGCCCCATCACGGCGGGCAGCGGGTTGTCCTCGACGATCCGCCGCCAGGCCGCCTCGTAGTCGCCGGACTCGGCGTGGTAGAGCCACTCCTGGATGTTCTCGCCGGCCGGGCAGCCGTCGTTGCACGGCGGCAGGCGGTGCGTGTAGACCGGGCGCTCGTCGCGCCAGGAGCCCGTGTGGTTCGCACGGCTGGACCCGACGTCGAGCGTGATCGCGAACGGCTTGTGCATCAGGCATCGCCCCCGTCCACGTCGTCGTCGACCAGCCCGAAGCGGCGGATGTTGCGGTCCGCGCCGGCCTGGATGCGCGCGATCACCGCGGTGTTCTCCTGCGGCCTGAAGAGGTGGGCGAAGCGCTTCTGCGGGCGCAGGTACTCCTCGACGGGCACGCGCCGGCGGATCTTCGAGACGCCCGTGACCTCACCGTCGCGTGCCTCGAAGACCGGGAAGATACCGGTCTCCTTGGCCAGGCGCGCGATGCGGATCGTGTCCTTCGACGCGCTGCCCCAGCCGAGCGGGCACGGGACGAAGATGTGCAGGTAGCGCGCGCCGCGCAGCTCCATCGCCGTCTGGACCTTCGCCTCGAGGTCGTGCAGCTCGGCGACCGTCGCGGTCGCGACGTAGGGGATCTCGTGGGCCATCGCGATCAGCGGCGCGCTCTTGCCCTGCCCGAAGACGTTCCCGGGCTCGGGGCCGACGGCCTGCGTCGTCGCCGTGCGCGCGGCCGGCGGGGTCGCGCCCGAGCGCTGGACACCGGTGTTCATGTAGGCCTCGTTGTCGTAACAGATGTAGAGCACGTCGTCGTTGCGCTCGAACATCCCGGACAGGCAGGCGAAGCCGATGTCGACGGTGCCGCCGTCGCCCCCCTGGCCGACGACGCGCACGTCCTCGCGGCCCTTGACGCGCAGCGCGGCGGCGATGCCGGTCGAGACCGCGGGAGCGTTGCCGAACAGCGAGTGCAGCCACGGGATCTGCCAGGACGTCTCGGGGTAGGGCGTGGAGAAGACCTCGAGGCAGCCGGTCGCGTTCGCCGCGATCAGCCGGCCCTCGGTGGCGCGCATCGCCGCGTCGATCGCGTAGCGCGCACCGAGCGCCTCGCCGCAGCCCTGGCAGGCGCGATGCCCGCACGTGATCGAGTTCGTGCGCTCCTCCCCCGCCTGCAACGAGCGCTGCTCGGGATCGAGCAGGCGGTTGCCCACCGCGAAGCTGCCCGTCTGGTAGAAGCGAATCGCCTCAGGCTTCATGTCAGACCGCCTTCGAGGCGACGGCGCCGATGTCGCGCAGGATGTTCTCGGCATGCGGACCGGAGGTGCGCGAGGAGCGCGTGCGCTCGAGCTCGCGGTTCACGACGTCCCAGTCCATGTCCAGGAAGGTCAGCGGCTCGAGGCGGTCGGCGACCGCGTCGAGCAGGAGGGCGCGCAACGACTCCTTCGTGATCGGCCGCCCTCCGAGCCCGGCGATCACCGTCGAGCCGTGCAGCTGGATGCCCGACAGCGCGGTGCGCACGTTCTCCGAGACGATCCCGCCGACGCCGACGGCCAGCGCCTTCTCCAGCACCACCACGCGCTTGGCGTGCCCGAGCGCCGCGCGCACGGCCGCCAGCGGAAACGGGCGGAAGGAGCCGATGCCGACGACGCCGAGGCCGACGCCCTCCTCGCGCAGCTCGTCGACGACGTCCTCGATCGTGCCGAGCACCGAGCCCAGCGCGACGACGATCGTCTCGGCGTCGCGGGCGCGGTACTCGCGCACCAGCCCACCGGAGCTGCGCCCGAAGGCCTGCTCGAAGTCCGCTGCGATCTGCGGGATCAGCTCGAGCGCCTGCAGCTGCTTGGCGTGCGCGAGGTACTTGACCTCCATGAAGGCCTCCGGCCCGACCATCGCGCCGATCGACACCGGCTCGTCGGGGTCGAGCACCTGACGCGGGACGAACGGCGGCAGGAACGCGTCGACCTGCGCCTGCTCGGGGATGTCGATCCCCTCGAAGGCGTGCGTGAGGATGAAGCCGTCCATGCAGACCATCACGGGGGTCGAGAGCTCCTCGGCCAGCCGGAAGGCCTGGATGTGCAGGTCGACGGCCTCCTGGTTGGTCTCGGCGTAGAGCTGGATCCAGCCGGAGTCGCGCTGGGACATCGCGTCGCTGTGGTCGTTCCAGATGTTGATCGGCGCGCCGATCGCGCGGTTGGCGACCGTCATCACGATCGGCAGGCCGAGTCCGGAGGCGTTGTAGAGCGCCTCGGCCATGTAGAGCAGGCCCTGGCTGGCGGTGGCGGTGTACGAGCGCGCGCCGGTGGCCGAGGCGCCGATCGCCACCGACATCGCCGCGAACTCCGACTCGACGTTGACGAACTCGCACGGCGTGAGCTCGCCGGACTTCACGAGCTGCGAGAGCCCTTCGACGATGTGCGTCTGCGGCGAGATCGGGTAGGCGCAGATGACCTCCGGCCGGCAGAGCGCGACGGCCTCGGCGACCGCCCTCGAGCCCTCAAGCTGTCGCAGCATCCGCGAGCTCCGCCATCTCGTCGGCGACCCAGGCGTGAGCGGCGCGCGCCGCGGCGACGTTGCCCTCGCCGACGGCGCCCGCGAAGCGCTCGGTGATCGCGCGCGCGACCGCGTCGAGCGAGATCACGCCGCTGAGCGCGGCGAACCCGCCGAGCAGCGCCGCGTTGGCGACCGGCCGCCCGGTGTGCTCGCGTGCGAGGTCCCCCGCCGGCACGGTCAGCAGCCGCTCGCTGCGAAAGCCGGCGACGAAGTCGTCGAGCCCGAGGTCGCGGAACGTGCGCGCGGTGTTGATGAGCATGTAGCCGTCGGGGTGCAGGCCGTCGAAGACGTCGACCTGGTGGAGCAATGTGGGGTCCTGCACGATCAGCGCGTCCGGCGCGACGACGGGCTCGCGCACGCGGATCGGGCGGTCGTCGATCCGGCAGAAGGAGACCACGGGCGCGCCGGTGCGCTCGGAGCCGAAGCTCGGGAACGCCTGGGCGTGGCGGCCCTCGTCGAAGGCGGCGACGGACAGCATCTCGGCTGCCGTGACGACCCCCTGGCCTCCCCGGCCGTGTATGCGAACCTCGAACACGTGCGACGCATGCTCGCGAGCGCCGCCGGCGCGCGCAGCGGGGTGAACTACGGAAGCTCGGCCGGCGCGCCGCGAACCGCTGCAACGCCCACGGACATGCGGAGTATCTCTTGACGGCCCGCGCGCCGGATGCGCGCAGGCGGCGCGGCGTCCCGTCCGCTCCGTCAGAATGGCCGAGCCAGATTCCCGTCCCGAGGAGTTCCATGTCCCGTCGCATCCAGGCGCTCGCGCGCCCGGCCATCATCGTGCTCGCCGCCGCCGCCCTGCTGGCGCCCGCCGCGACCGCGCAGGCCGCCAAGCCGCGCACCGCACCCGCCGGGCTCGCGTTCTACACGCCGCCCAAGCCGCTGCCCGCGGGCCGGCACGGCGACGTGATCTGGTCGCGCACCGTCACCGGCGCCGACGCGCTGCCGCACGGCGCCAAGACGACGCTGGTGCTCTACCGCTCGAACGCGCTGAGCGGCAAGGCGATCGCCGTCTCCGGCACCGTCACGGTCCCGAAGGGCAAGGCGCCCAAGGGCGGCTGGCCGATCATCAGCTGGGCGCACGGGACGACCGGCTCGGCCGACGTCTGCGCGCCCTCGCGCGACGGCCTCGCCAACCCGGCGCACGCCTACATCTCGTACGTCAACCCGGTGCTCGACGGCTGGCTGCAGCGCGGCTACGCGATCGCCCGCACCGACTACGAGGGCCTCGGCACGCCGGGCCCGCACCCCTACCTGATCGGGCACTCCGAGGGTCGCGGCGTCCTGGACATCGCCCGCGCCGCGCGCAAGCTCGATCCGCGGATCGGGAACAAGCTCGTGATCGCCGGCCACTCGCAGGGCGGACAGACGGCGCTGTTCGCCGCTGCCGACGCGAAGACGTGGACGCCGGACCTGCAGCTGCGCGGCGTCGCGGCGTTCGCCCCGGCCTCGAACATCGCCGGCCTCGTCGCCGCCGCCAAGGTCCTGACCACGCCGAACGGCCTCTCGGGCCTGGGCGGCATGATCCTCGACTCGGCCGTGACCGCCTCCGGCGTGAACGCCGCCGACGTCGCCTCGCCCGAGGCCGTCGCGCTGCTGCCGCAGGTGCAGACCAAGTGCCTGCCCCAGCTGAGCGCCACCGACTCGTGGGGCGCGCTCGCCCCCGCGTCGATCATCCGCGACGGCGTCGACCTCTCGAAGCTCAACAAGGTCCTCGACGGCATGGACCCGACGCTGAAGATCGCCGCGCCGGTCCTGCTGATCCAGGGCGAGAACGACACGACCGTCTTCAAGGCCTACACCGACGCGCTCGACACGCGGCTCGTCGCCAAGGGCGACACCGTGAAGTACACGCCCTATCCGGGCGTCGACCACGGCGGCATCGTCACCGCCGGCGCCAAGGAGACGACCACCTGGCTGAAGCAGCGGCTCGGCTAGCCGCTCGGGCGGAGGTCCGGCGCGGCTACAGCCCGCGCTGGGCCTCGGTCCGGTAGTCCACGACCTCGCAGCCGCGCAGCTTCCAGCTGTTGCGGCCGCGATGGCTGAGGTAGACGACGTCGCGGCCGGGCCCGCAGTCGATGATGCCGTGCCCGAAATGGGCGTGGATGACATCGTCGCCCGGGCCGCCCTCGACGCGGTTCCAGCCGTGGCTGGCGTAGATGAAGTCGTTGCCGGCCCCGCCGTAGAGGCGGTCGACCTGCGTCGTCGGCTGGCCGCTGGGCTTGAAGTCGCCCCAGATCACGTCGGCGCGGCGCCCGCCCATGATCGTGTCGGAGCCGTGACCGCCCAGCAGCTCGTCGCTGCGGTGGGTGCCGTGCTTCGTGCGCTCGTGGTCGAGCTTGTTGATCCACAGCACGCCGTCGATCCGTGGCCAGCCGGCATGGCTGGCCATGCCGGACGCGCTGCCTGCATGGGAGAGGAGCAGCAGCGCGGCGAGCATGGAGACGAGCGCGAGGGCGACGGGGAACGTCCTCAACGTCATTGGCGCACACGGTAGCGGGCCGGCCGGAAGGATCAGCGCGCGCGCCGCCGAAGGCCGTGGTCTCGTGGCGCTTCGCATCGGCATCGATCTGGTCGCGGTCGAGGACGTCCGCGAGGCGCTGCGCGCCCACGGCGAGCACTATCTGCGGCGCGTCTACACGCCCCAGGAGGTCCGTGACTGCACGGTCCGCGGCGATGTGGAACCCGAGCGCCTCGCCGGGCGCTTCGCAGCGAAGGAGGCCGCGCTGAAGGTCCTGCGACCCGCCGGCTCGGCAGCGTGTCCCCTGACGGCCATCGAGGTCGTCCGGGATCCCGAGGGCTGGGTGTCGGTCCGGCTGACCGGCGCTGCCGCGGAGCTGGCCTCGCGGGCAGGCCTCGCGGACCTCGCCCTGAGCGTCTCCCACGAGGCGGGTTTCGCGACCGCGATCGTGATTTCGGAAAACCTCGTCAGCGGCCGATAATGCCCTCGTGACCGACACCGACACGATTCGCCGGGTCCTCAACGACCACGCCCGCCTCTCGGTGGACGCCGACGCGCTCGACGAGCACGCCGACCTCTATCAGGCCGGCATGACCTCGCACGCGAGCGTCAACGTCATGCTCGCGCTCGAGGACGGCTTCGATCTGGAGTTTCCCGACCGCATGCTCAAGCGCGACGTGTTCGAGAGCATCGCCAGCATCGCCGGCGCGGTCCGCGAGCTGCAGCGGGCGGCGGCATGATGACCGCTTCCGCCGCGATCGACGCCGACCGTGCCTTCCTGGACGCGATCACGCAGATCGCGGACGAGGTCGCGGCCCCCAACGCGGACGACGTCGATCGCAACGCCCGCTTTCCGGCGGAGGCGCTCGACGCGCTGCGCGCGCGGCGGGCGCTCTCGGCCTTCGTGCCCGCCGGGCTCGGCGGCGATGGCGTCTCCTTCGAGGCGATCGCCACGGGCTGCTTCGAGCTGGGCCGCCGCTGCGGGGCGACGGCGATGATCTTCGCGATGCACCAGATCCAGGTGATCAGCATTGTGCGCCACCTGGACGACGCGGCGTGGTTCGAGGAGTACCTGCGCGGGCTCGTCGCCGAGCAGCGCCTGATCGCCTCGGCCACGAGCGAGGTCGGGACCGGCGGCGACATGGGGCGCTCGGTGGCCGCCGTCACCCCTGCTGCCGACGGGCTGTGCACGTTGGAGAAGCAGGCGCCGACGATCAGCTACGGCGCCTACGCGGACGATCTCTTCACCACCGTGCGGCGCGCGCCGGACGCCGAGCCCGGCGACCAGGTCGTCGTGCTGACACGGCGCGAGCAGACGACGTTCGAGCCTACGGGGACGTGGGACCCGATGGGCATGCGCGGCACGTGCTCCCCCGGCGCCGTCGTGCGCGCCGAGTTCCCGGCAGAGCAGATCCTCCCGGCCCCCTTCCCGCGCGTCTCCGCGGAATCGATGGTCCCGGTCTCGCACATCCTCTGGTCGCAGCTCTGGCTGGGCATCGCGACGGACGCCTTCGACCGCGCCCGCGCCTTCGTCCGTGCGGCGGCGAAGCAGAAGCCCGGCGAGGTCCCACCGGCCGCGGCGCGCCTCTCGCACGTCATGAGCGAGCTCTCGCTCCTGCGCGGCGAGGCCTCCTCGGCGCTGTTCCAGTTCGCCGCCGCGTCGGAGGACCCCGACCGCGAGTGGCTGTCCACGATGGCGGCGGCGCTGCGCTTCAACAACCTCAAGATCGCCA
>Ga0208851_1000139_pt1 | contig 31809 bp, 24 predicted proteins | sample NGESurshal092012_FD_184481 | JGI IMG/M metagenome (GOLD analysis project Ga0208851, IMG submission 184481) | Arctic peat soil microbial communities from Barrow, Alaska - NGEE Surface sample 415-2 shallow-092012 (SPAdes) | ecosystem: Environmental > Terrestrial > Soil > Wetlands > Peat ... | reverse complement strand
CGCTCGCGCAGCCGGTCGCGGTAGGCATCCATCGCGCTGCACTCGGCGCCGCCCTGGTAGGCGTGCTGGAGGATGTACCGCGCCTGGAAGTTGCTCCGGTCCGAGGTCTCCTGGAAGACGAGGTCCTCCGGAAAGTGCGCGCCGTCGTACCGGACGTGGAGACGGGTGAGCAGCACGTTCACTCCGCCGCTCGGCGGACCGCGGCGGAAGGACGCGCCGGTCGGTGATGCGCCGTCCTCCAGCCAGAAGACGCCGAGCTGCTGGAGCTCCTCGCGGCCGAGCGGCTGCGCGGCGCACGGATCGCACCAGCCCATGTCCCAGACGTACTCGGTGAAGACCGCCCGCCGGTCCTCACGGTCCACCGAGTGTGCGAAGGCGTCCTGGTAGAACTTGCCGAAGTCGCTCTTCACGAAGGTCGGGACGTTCACGTCCGAGGGGATGCGGGTGGTCCGATAGTTGGTGGACTCCACGCGGCCACGCCGGGTGAGCGCATAGACGATGAGGTCCTGCGGTCCGGACGCGTTCGCCATCCCCAGGCGGATGGGGAGCATGAACTTCTTCGACTCGTAGGCGATCTGCAGCGGCCGGAGGTACTGCACTCCGCTGGACCTCTGGGCCTCGAGGTTGACCTTGGCCACGAAGAACTTCATGTCCTGACGGATGTACGGCTGGAGCGCGGCGGCAGCCTTCGCCGGGATGCGGTAGCCGTTCTCGCGCAGCCACGTCTCCAGCCCCTCGGACTGCTTCGCGCCGAGGATGAGGATGTCGTACTCGCCCACGCTGTACCTGGCCTCGATGCGCACGCCGAGCGCCTCGTCCCGCTTCTTCTCCGCGCTGGAGCGCTGCGCCATGTCCATCGCCATCGGCGCGCCAGCGGCCTTGGCCATCGGATAGACCATGCACGGGTCGGGATCGAAGTACTCGACCAGCCGCGGCGCGGAGTAGGCGTCGAGGTGCTCGAGCACCTTGCGGTCGCCGACGTGGATCTGCTCGCGCTCGAGCACCGTCGGCACAGGCACCACCAGGGCGAACTCGGTCAGTGGCCCTCGGTAGTCGTTGCTCATGGTGAGCACCGTCCGGTCGCCGTCGCGCACCAGCGCCACCTGCGACGAATCGTTGAACAGCTGGGTGTCTGCCTTGCCCACGTAGAACCCGCAGAACGCGAGCGCCGGGGCGGGGTGGAGCAGCACCAGCAAAGGCACGACCAGCAACGGGAGGACACGGCGGACGGCGGGGATGGGCACGGCGACGACTCCTTGGTTGTTCGAGGGATGGCCGGAGGGCCAGGTGAAGCGGGAGGCGGGGAGCAGCCGGTCCAGCACGGGCACCAGCGGGGAGAGCAGCAGCAGGGCCCAGACCGGCGCGTTCATGACCCAGAACTGGTGCTGTAAGACGAAGGCCAGCCCGGCGACGGCGATCCCCCAGCCGATCCGTGCCGCTCGGCGGTCGGGCGTGGTCTTCGGGTCGGAGATCATGAAGAAGGTGAAGAGGATGAGGCTCCCCACCAGCAACTGGTGCCCGAGCACCGCCGGCCGCTGGCCCAGCCACAGCACGCGCCCTAGCTTCAGCGCCACCCACGTCCCGAGGAATGCCAGGCTCACGTCGGAGCGGAAGCTGCGGTGCACCACCGCCAGCCCGAGCGCCGCGAACCAGGCAAGCATCACCATGCCCTCGCCCCACTGACTCGGCGAGCACCAGGCGTGACCGCTCAGCAGGATGCAGCTGGTGAGCCCCAGCATCCCGGGGTTGAAGACGTGCTTGCGCCGGACGCGGATCAGGAACTTCGACCCGATGGCGATCGCCGCCGCGAGCGGCGGAATCCAGAGCGCGTCGGTGCGGAGCAGCAGCGACAGTCCCAGCCCGGTGATGAGCGGCGAGCGAAGACCGCTCGAGGGAAGCCCGAGGAGCCGCTCGCAGACCCACTGCATGGAGCAGGTGCACGCGAGCAGGAGGGGAGGCATCCACGGCTCGATCTGCAGACCGAGCACCGCCACCCCGAGCACCAGGAACGTGGCGAGGAAGGCGATCTGGAGATCGCGCGGATCGCGAGGGAGCAGCCGGCGGAGCGAACGCATCGTCCGCCTTGAACGGGGCGCCCCGGAAAAGGATCTCCGGCCACTCCCGGCGCCCCGATCAGGTGGTACGTTCCCCCACCATGCCCACGCCCGACTACGCCGCCATCCGGCTCGGTGACCAGGTCTACACGGCGGAAGGTGCAGACCCGGTGGGCGCCGTCCGCGAGCTCCGGAGCGGCACCCATCCCGCGATCGTCGTCTACATCGAGAACGCCGGGGACATCGCCATCCCGGTGCCCGCGATCCGCGCGGTGCACGACGGCAAGGTGGTCATCGACCCCGAGAAGCTCGAGGACCCGGTGCGCCGGGCCCTCGGCCACGTGCGCGACAGCGAAGTCCCTGGCTGGTAGCTCCCGAAAAAAAAACCGGCGAGCCGCGGCCCGGAGGCCGACGGCTCAATCCGGCGGGCGCTGGACCGGGGGGAAGATCCAGCAGCCCGGCCTCGAAAACATTGAGGCTGAGAGAATCATTCCCCCCGTTCCCGCACCGCGCCTAGTTTTTTCCCCCCGCCCCGACTGCGGCCGCCTCGCTCTGGAGCTCGGCGAGCCGGCGGGCGAGGGCCGGGCGCAGGTACGCTCGACGCGAGAGCTGCCCGTCGAGCCACTCCGCCACGTCCGCCACCGGAGTCTTCTGCTCGAGCATCCGGTCCACGTGGGACCGAGCCGCGAGCACCGCCACCTCCACCAGCCGCGGGTCGTCCGGCTGCCGGGAGAGGCGGAGGTCCGCCTCCTCGAGCGCCTGGGCGAAGGCGCCCGCGCGGATCATCGCCACCGAGCGTGACTGCACCACCCGATCGGCGAGCAGTTCGCGCACCGCGAACGCCATCACCACCGCGAGCACGAGCACGCCCACCAGCACCCAGCGCGTCGCCGGGTTGGGCCGGAGGGGGGAAACATCGGTCGGAGCGTCCACGCTGGGAATGCCTCCTAACGCGGACTCGCCAGCGATGCGAACACCCCCTGCAAGGGCGGGCTCCCCTGCACCGCCGGCCCGAGCAGCTGCAGGAACCGACGGCGGGGAACGTTCGCCGCGCCAAAGCGCGCGAGGTGCTCGGTCTCCACCTGGCAGTCGATGAGCAGGCACCCGGCGTCGAACAGCGCCCGCGCAGCCGTGGCGAACGCCGCCTTCGAGGCGTCCGGGGCCGTGGTGAACATGCTCTCGCCGAAGAACACCCGCCCGAGCGCAACCCCGTAGAGCCCGCCCACCAGCGCCCCGTCCTGCCACGCCTCCACCGAGTGCGCGTACCCGAGATGGTGCAGCGCCACGTAGGCAGCGTGCATCTCGGCGGTGATCCACGTGCCGTCCTGCCCGGGCCGTGGAGCCGAGGCGCACGCTGAGAGCACCTCGGGGAAGGCGCTGTCGGCGCGGACCTGGTACGTCCCCCGGCGCAGTGTCCGGTGCAGGCTCCGGGGCACGTGCAGCTGGCCGGGGAGGAGCACGAACCGGGGGTCCGGCGAGTGCCAGAGGATGGGCTGCCCCTCCGAGTACCAGGGGAAGATGCCCCGCCGGTAACCCGCCAGGAGGCGCGCCGGGGTGAGGTCCCCCCCGATGGCCAGGAGGCCCGAGCGGTCCGCGCGCTCCGGGGGCGGAAAGGCCTCAGGATCCTGTCCGAGGAGGAACACCGTCACGGGCGTCACCGACCGACTTCTTGTAGCATCCGGGACGCGGCGTGCCCCCCTCGTCGAGGCTCCCCAACCTGAATCGAGCCATCCGCGCCCTCATGCGTGATCTCGCGGCGCGTTCGCCCGAGTTCGCACACCTGCTCCCGGCGAAGGTGCTCGTCGTCGCCGGTGAGGCGCGGCGGGCCTCCCGGGGCTCGGTGAAACCCCTGACCTTCGCCCGGGGAAAGAGCCGGGACGCAGGCGGCGCACGCAAGCCCGTGGTCCGGGTGGCGGGGCGCCGCATGCTCTACTGCATCACCCTGCGGCCACTCTTCTTCCGGCAAGCACGCCCCGAGCAGCGCATCGAGACGCTCCTTCACGAGCTGTTCCACGTGAGCTCGAGCTTCGACGGCACGCTGGACCCGGCCCGGCGACATGCCCGGCTCGGCCCGACCTTCGACCGCGCCTTCCGCCCGGTGGTTCGCCGGTACCTGCGGCAGTGCCCGCCCGAGGTCCTCGCCCCATTCGCCCACCACGGCCCAGTCCGTGTCCTCGCCTGGCTCGAGCGTCCTCCCGCCACCCACGCCGCCGGCCGCTCGCGGCGCGTCTACACCGAGGAGCACCTCTACACCGCCACGGTGCAGATGCTCACCCCGCGCCGGCACCGGCGCGCACCCCGGGAGGGAAGCCCCACCCCGGCCAGCGAGACTGGGCGGCGGGGGCCGGGGTAGTCTTTCGCCGCCTCGCACCCCCGTGTCCCTCTCCCCTGGCACCCCCGTCGGCCGGTACGTCATCCGGCGCAAGCTCGCCGAGGGCGGGATGGCGGAGATCTTCCTGGCCCAGTCGCACGGGCCGGAGGGCTTCGAGAAGCAGGTGGTCATCAAACGCATCCGCGCGGCGCTGGCCGATGACCCGAGCTTCGTCCAGATGTTCATCGCCGAGGCCAGGGTGGCCTCCAAGCTCAACCACGCCAACGTGGTCCACATCTTCGACTTTGATCGGCACGAGGACAGCTACTACCTGGCCATGGAGTACGTGCGCGGGAAGTCGCTCGCCGAGGTGCACCGGCGTTCCCGGAGCCTCGGGCGGCCGATGCCCCCCGTCCTGGCCGCGCAGATCGGCCTCGAGGTCGCCCGTGGGCTCGGCTACGCACACCGGCTGAACGTGCACGGCCAGCCCGTCGGCCTGGTGCACCGCGACGTCACCCCGCACAACGTGCTCCTGTCCTACGAGGGTGCGGTCAAGCTCACCGACTTCGGCATCGCCAAGGCCAGCAACCGCGCCAGCACCGCGGGGATGCTGAAAGGAAAGTTCGCGTACATGTCCCCGGAACAGTCCCGGGGCGAGCCGGTGGACGCCCGGACCGACCTGTTCGCCCTCGGCATCAGTCTCTGGGAGCTCCTCACCGGCGCGCGGCTGTTCGACGGGGACAGCGACCTCGCGGTGCTCCGGGCCGTCCAGGAGCGGGACATCGTCGCGCCCTCCACGCTCAACCCGGACGTGGAGCCCCCGCTCTCCGACGCCATCATGAGCGCCCTCGAGCGCGACCCTTCGCGGCGCGTCCAGAGCGCGGCCGAGCTCGAGCGGCGGTTGCTCACCTACGTCATCCACGCCACCCGCACCCCGGAGGACACCGACGTGGGCCGGTTCGTCCGCGCGCTCTTTCCGGACGACGCCGCTGCCGAGGAGGACACCGACCCCGCGGTGCCGCTCCAGCTCGTCTCCAGGTCGCAGCCCACCGCTGGCGCTCCATCGGCGCGCGGCGCCGCGGTGCAGGACACCCGAAGGGAGTCCGAGGGCAGGCTCCTGCAGCAGACCTTGCCGTCGGCCGGGAAGGCAGTGCCCGGAGACGAGGCCTTCGCTCCGACGCAGACCCCGGCTGCCCGGCGCTTCTCGGCTGCGACCGCCCCAGGGCAGGGCAGCGCGGTGACGCACGCCCCCGGCGGACCCGACACCCGGGAACTCGCTGCGGAGCTCGGAGGCGGGCGAGGCCGGCTGAAGCTCGCGGTCCTGGGAGTTGCCGTCGTCCTCGGCGGAGGGGCCATCGCGTTCGTGGCCGGACAGCGGGAGCCGCACTCCGACCCGGGACCGGCGGCCACCCCGCTGGCCGCCGTTCCCTCGCCGCCGGCGGTGCCCGCGGTGGGCGTCCCCGCACCTTCCCCCCCACCGGCCGCCACCGCGACCGCTCGCACCGCCGCCGTGGCCCCAGGCTTCCTCCTCGTCACCGCTCAGCCCTGGGGAAAGCTCTTCGTGGATGGGAAGTTCGTGGCGGACGTGGAGGAGCCCCGACAGGTCCCGCTCCCGCCCGGCACGCACACCGTTCGCGTCCAGAACGGGAAGAAGTCCAGGAGCTGGACGCTGGACATCGAGAGTGGCCGGACACAGTCCCGCCGGGCCATGTTCATCGAGGAGTGACCCCCTCCCACCGTGAATAAGTTCCGCGGGTTCGACGTCCAGTGAGCTGGCCGGGCTGGCTCCTTGCCGGGTCAGGTCCGTCAGGGAAGGATGCCGGTGATGGCGAGGCGGCGCGCACGACTGTTCCTGGTGACCGCGGCTCTCTTCTGGGGGCCGCTGGCTCTCTCCACCCGCGCCCTGGCCCAGGACGAGCCCATCCCCCAGCCCGAGGGCGACGCGGACGTCAGCACGTTCGACGAGCCCCTGTCGCCATACGGCCAGTGGGTGGACACGGGGGAGGGCCCCAACGATGGGCGCGCCTGGCGGCCCGATCCGGACGTGGTCGGCGAGGAGTTCCAGCCCTACGCGACGGGCGGCCACTGGGCGTACTCCGACTGGGGCTGGACGTGGGAGAGCGACTACCCGTGGGGGTGGGGTCCGTTCCACTACGGCCGATGGGCCCTGACCCCTTCCTGGGGCTGGGTCTGGTACCCGGGAACGGTCTGGGCCCCGGCCTGGGTCGACTGGCGCTTCGGCGGTGGATACATCGGCTGGGCGCCGCTGCCGCCGGTGGGGTTCGCGGTGGTGGTCCAGCCCTGGCGGCCATACTGGTGCTTCGTCCCGAGCAACGTCTTCGTCTACCGCGACGTCTGGGGCTACCGCCTCCCGGTGGACCGCATCCACTCGGCCTACGCCGCCACCGTCCCGGTGCACCAGGCGGTGAGCTACGGGCGTGCCCGCTGGTACGCCGGCCCGCCGCTTCCCCAGGTGGAGCACGCGGTTGGGCGCCCAGTGCCCCGGGTGACGGCGTTCACCCCACCGGCTCCCGGCCGGGTGCAGCCGGTGCTTCCCGGTGGCCGGCTCGCCCCGGGCATGCTGGCGCCTCGGCCCGCTCAGCCCTTCCCGGGCGTCACCGCAGTCCGCCCCTCTCCAGGGCCGGGACAGATGGCGCCGTCCCCCGGTGGGGGCTTCCGTCCGCCGGCCACGCCCGGCGCGCCGAGCCCCTACCGTGGCGCGCCGGTCGGTCCCGGCGTCGCCCCGCCAAGACCCGTGTCCCCCCCCGCTCCGTCCGGGACGTCCGCCCCGCGGCCCCGTTCGCTGGGGTACTGGACGCCCCAGACCCGTCCCCCCACCTCACCGTCCGGCTTCGGTGCGCCGCGGAGCTTCGCCGCCGCCCCAGCCAGCTCGGGCCTGCCCGCCCGGAGCTATTCGGTGCCGAGCCCGGGCGGATTTGCGACACCGCCGCGCAGCTTCGCGGCCGCGTCGACCGCGCGCACCTTCGCCGGTCCGTCCTCCCCATCCCACGGCTTCTCCGCACCGTCTCCCTCACGGGGCTTCTCCGCCCCGGCGCCGCACGGCGGGGGCGGAGGCGGGGCAGGGCACGTGGGCGGCGGGGGTGGGCACCCGGGCGGTGGCGGCGGCCACGCCGGGGGCGGGCACCGGTAGCGCTCGCGCGCCCACAGGGACGCCCGCCGGAGGTCCGGGCGTGAGCGCGGCAGAAGCGCCGGCGGCCCCGCGGCCCAGCGGCTGGCTCCGGGGGCTCCTCCAGCGCGTCCTCAAGTCCTGGGCAGCGCGCAGCCTGCAGATCGGGGCGCTCGCCACGGTCGTCGACATCGCGGTCCTGCTCGTCTGCGTGCGCGTCCTCAAGCTGCCCACGCCGGTGGGCGCGGCGATGGGCGTGGCCATCGGCTCCACCATCACCTTCTTCCTGAACCGGGCGTTTGCCTTCCGCGCCCAGGGCACTCCCGTCGCCGGTCAGGCCGTGCGCTTCATCGTCTCCACGCTCGTCGCCATGTCCGTTCACGCCACGCTGGTGGGCATCCTCGCCGACCGGTTCGACGTGGAGGTGGTGGTGGCGAAGCTCATCGCCGACGTGCTCGTGTTCAGCGTGGGTCAGCTGCTGGTGCTCCGCTTCCTGGTGTTCCGCAAGCGGCCCGGTGAGCCCGCGGCCTGAGATCCGACCGGAGCTGACGCGAGCAGCAGGTGCCGCTCGTCCTTCGGATGCCGTGGCCGTTGCTCAGGACGGACGCACAGGGCGCGGGCTCCCGGACGCTGTGCCCTCCCGAACGGCCTGCGCGCTTCTCGGGCGCTCCCCCCGGTTGCCCGTCTGGGTGGCAGCTCAGCCTCCCGGGCCCGAGCCAAAGCCCGGATGCCCGGGTGCCGCGCGGGCTCTACCGCGTCCCGGGCCGTCCGGCGCTGCCCTGGGTGGAGGCCTGCCCGGCGCCCTGTGCCTCGAGGCGCTTCACGCCCTCCACCGCCGCAGCGAGGTCCGCCTGGTGGGCAACCGCCTCGCGGTACTCGCGGAGCGCTTCCTTCTTCTTGTCCTGCGACTCGTAGAGCTGGCCCAGGTAGAAGTGTGGCGCGCCGAAGTTGGGGTCGACCGCCAGGCTCGCGCGGAACGCCTTCTCCGCCTCCGCCGGCTGGCCCTGCTCGAACAGCACCTGCCCCAGGTACATCTGCGCGAGCGGCTGGCGGCTGTCCGCGGCCAGCACCGCCTTCAGCGTGCGCAGCGCCGTGTCCGGATCGCCGCCGCGGAAGTAGAGCGAGCCCAGCTCCGCCCGCGCCTCGAGCTGCGTCGGATCACGGCGGACGAGCTGCTCCAGCTCGGGCAGGGCGAGGTCCGGTCGCCCGCGGCGGGAGTGAAGCACCCCCAGCCGTGACAGCAGGGCGGTGTCGTCCGGATGGCGCTCCTTGGCCCGCGCCAGCACCCGCTCGGCCGAGCCGTAGTCGCCCTTGGCGAGGTAGAGGTCGGCCAGGCCCAAGGCGGCGCCGAGGTCGTCCGGCTTCTCCTTGAGCACGGTCTGGTAGAGGGGCTCGGCCTTGGCGCTCACCCGCTTGCGCGCGTAGAGCGCGGCGAGCTCGAGCCGCGCCTCGCTGGAGGGGTCGAGCAGCAGTCGGCGCTCCGCCTCGACGATCGCCCCGTCGAGGTCGCCCATGGCCAGGTGGGCATCGGCCAGCGCGGCGCGGGCGCTCGCGTCCTGCGGGAACTCGCGGACCGCCTTCTCCAGCACCGCGATGGCCTGCTTGAACTGACCGAGGCCGACGTAGGCGATGGCCAGCCCGCGGTACGCCTCGGTGCTGCGCGACGCCTTCCGGTCCTCGGCCATGAGCGCGATCGCCTTCTGGAACGCGGCCACCGCCTGGGTGCGCTTGCCCTGCTTGAGATAGAGCTGGCCGAGCTGGGTGTACGGCGCGCTGGCGCTCGGGTTGATGCTCTGCGCGCGGGCGAAGGCCTGGTTGGCGCGGAGGTTGTCGCCGGTCCGGAAGTACGACAGCCCCAGGTTGAACCACGCCTCGGCCGAGCGGGGGTCGTCCCGGGTCGCGGCCAGGAACTCGCGCCGCGCGCCCTCGAGGTCGTCCTTCCAGTCCAGCGCGACCCCCAGGTTGTTGTGGGCCTCGGCGGAGTGCGGCTCGAGCTGGAGAGTGCGCTCGAACGCGCCGATGGCCCCGGGAATGTTGCCCTCGCGGAGCAGCAGCACGCCGAGGTTGTAGTGGGTGGCCGGATCGAGCGGGGCCGCCTGCGCCGCGGCGAGGAGCAGCTCCTTCGCCTCGCCGGTGAGACCCTTCTCGGCCAGCGCCTTGGCGAGGTTCACCTTGGCCACGGTGAGATCCGGGTCGAGCTCGAGCGCCTTGCGATCGGCGGCGATGGCCTCGTCGATGCGCGCGGCCCGCTGGAGCGACTCGGCCAGGTTGAACCACGCGGTCGCGTCCCGCGGCTGGAGCTCGGTCACCCGGGTCCAGGCCTTCACCGCGCCGGCGTTGTCGTCGAGGGAGCGGGCCAGGAGCGCGCGCTCCACGTGCAGCGCGGGGTCCGAGGGGTTCGCGGAGATGGCTGCGTCGAGGAGCGTCTTGGCCTCGGCGGCCTCTCCGGCGAGCCGGAGCGCACGGACCAGCAGCAGGGTGCTCTCCGGGCCGGGGCGCCGCCGCAACAGCTCGCGAAAGGGGGGGACCGCCCGGTCCGGCTCCTCGAGCGAGAGGTAGGCCATGCCCAGGCGCCGGAGCGCATCCGCATCGTCGGGCGAGTCGCGGAGCCGGGCCTCGTCCGCCTTGACCGCCTCGCGGAGCTTGCCCGCCTCCGGGCCGGCGAGGAGCAACAGGAGCGTGGGGAGGAGCGCGGCCCCGGACATCTAGAGCTTCTCCACGAACGGGCTCGCCCTGGCGTCGAAGGTCTTGCGCGCGAGCAGATCTCGCTTCTTCTCCCACTCGGCGCGGGCCTTCTCCATCCGCTCCTGCTCGGGCTTGGAGCCCTTCTTCTTGTCGGCGAGCTCGGCCTGGCAGGACGCGACCTGCTTCTCGAAGTCCTTCGGGTCGTAGCGCTCGCTGCCGGGCACCTTCACCTTGCGCACCGCCTGGAGCCGGGCGAGCTGGTAGCGGGCGACGGCGCAGGTGCGATTCAGCTCGTCCAGCGACCGGTTGCTGACGTTCAGGGCCTGCTTGGTGCGGAGGTAGTCGAGGCGGGCCTGGGCCTCGTCTCGGGCCAGCTGGGCCACGTCCTTGGTGGGCTGGTCCTTGGCCTGGCCGATCTCCTCGTTGGCCAGCGACTCGGACTTCTTTGCTCGCCGGATCTGATCGCGGGTCCGGAGGATCTCGTTCTCCGCCTCGTCCACCTTGTCGTAGGCGACGAAGAGGTCGTTCTCCGCCTCGACCAGGTCGATCTTGTTCTCGTAGGTGAGCTGGTTCACCATGTCGTTGGGCACGGTGCGGCCGTACTTGCCGCCGCAGCCCGCGGCCACCAGCACCACCCACAGACATGCCGTCGTGCGCAGGGTCATTGCACCTTCGCCTTGAAGTCGCCGAACACCGTCCGGCCGCAGCCGAAGTCCACGCATCGCTCGAAGGTCACGCTGAAGCTGCCGCTGACCACGCCGCCGTCCCTCGGGACGTCGTAGAGGACCATGAAGCCATTGGAGATGAGCGGGAACGTCTTGCGCGGGTCGCCGAAGACGTCCCGGCGGACCACCCCGCGCTGCTGGTCGGCGATGCCGCCGTCGGGGAGCACGCCGCCGTCGGGGACGCCCGCGTCCGCCAGGGCGAAGTCCGGGAGCGGCGCGGCGAGGTCCACCATGTCGCCCGTGCGCACCAGGAGCCCATCGAGCTTCTCGGAGACGATCAGCACCGCGTCCTCGCCGCTGCCCTTGGGACGGGTCCAGCGGACGGCGACCTGGTCGCCGGAGAAGCGAAGCTTGGTGTCGTGGTAGCTCAGGTCGATCAGCGCCTGGAGGCTGCCCTCCACCTTCTGAGGGCCACACGAGAGCAGCAGGGCCACCAGGGCCGCGGCGAGCGCTGGAGCGGCGTGCCTCATCGGCAGGACCTCCACTCCGGATCCACGTCGAACCCGGCCAGCGCGCCGTTCTTCACGCCCGCCATCTCCTTGCGCGCCCCCTCCTGGTCTCCGTACCGACAGCGGAGCGCGGCGAGGTTGGCGCGGGCCTTCTCGTTCGCCGGGTCGGACTCGATGGCCTTGGCGTACGCAGCGCGCGCCCCCATCGGCTCGCCCTGGTACAGCAGCGCCACGCCGAGCCCGTTCTGTGCCCGGGTGCGTGCCTCGCCGAGCTCGGTGGCCCGGGCGAGCGACAGCTGCGCCATGGGGATCTGCCGCGCCTCCAGGTAGGCCAGGCCGAGCGCCTCGAGCGACGCCGCGTCCTGGGTGGACTCGGCCTTCTTCTGCAGCTCGGGGAACCCGGTGGGGAGTGTCCCGGGCGGGGGGGGCGAGGGCAGCGGAGAGCGTGCGGTCTCGCTCCGGGCGCGGCAGCCGAGCACCGCCGCGCTGTAGACCTCGAGCTGGGTGGCGCGGGCGAGGCACGTCTTGAAGGCCTCGTCCGCCTGCTCCTTGATGGGCTGCACTTGCTGCTTCACCGCCGACTTGAATTGCTGGACGTCCGCGGCGGACAGCCCGGCCGGCGTGGGGGTGGCCTCCACCGACTCGGCCAGTGACTGCATCGACAGGCCCAGCTTCCAGAGCGAGGCGACCGCCCACTCCGAGCTGCCCATCGACGCCGCCTGGTTGTACACGCCCTGGAGCTGCTGGAGCGCAGCCACCTTCTGGTCGATCTGGTCGGCCGGGATGGCCTTGAAGTTCCGGTAGAGCAGCTCGCCCAGGTACCAGAGCGCCTTGGCGGTGTCCTCGCCCTGGCTGCTGGGCGCGTTCACCACCGGCGCGAGCACCTTGGCCAGCACCTCGGGCCGCTCACCCTGCGCCGCCGCCACCTCGGCCAGCACCGCCGCGGCCTGCGGGTTCGTTTTGTCCACCCCCAGCGCCTGCTGCGCCGCCGCCTTGGCGCCGTTCATGTCGCGCGCCTTGAGCTTGGTCTGGGCAAGCAGCGCCAGCGCCTCGCCCTTCCGGTTGCCGCCCACGCTGGCCGCCGACTGGAAGTCCTTCTCGGCGCCGGGCAGGTCGTTGAGCACCAGGCGGATCCGGCCCGCGGCCATCCAGCCGTCGTAGCCGGTGCTGTCCTGCCCCATGCGGGCCCCGAGCTGCTCGTACCACTGGGCGGCCTCGGGGAACTTGCCGGCCTCGGCGGAGTGGCGGCCCAGCGTGGCCAGCACGTCCGAGGTGTAGCCGGTCTTCGGGTAGTCGGTGAGCAGCTTGGCGCCGATCTCCCGCTCCTTGGCGTAGTCCTTCTTCTCCCGCGCAGCGGTGAACGCGCCGTAGAGCGCCTTCTCCGCCAGGTCCCCGCCCTTGTTCTCCGAGGCGACCTTGAGCAGGCCCTCCACCACGTCGCCGGTCTCGGCCGAGCTCTGCAGGGCCAGCTCTCCCAGCGCCTCGCCCTTGCTCTCGCCCTGGAACTTCCGGACCTCCGCCAGGAAGCTGGGGGGCAGCTGCGAGTTGGAGAGGAACTTCCGGGTGGTGTCCTCGATGCCCTTGAAGTCGTTCAGCTGCCGCAGGCCGTCCAGCGCGAGCTTGCCGGCCACCGGTGCGTCCTTCAGCGTCGGGTACTCCATGGCGAACGCGGTGAAGAGCTGGCTCGACCGCTCGAAGTCGCCGTCGTCGTAGTAGGCGCGGGCGATGTTGAACTTGACGGTGAGCGCGTTGGGGTTGCGCGGGTACTTGGAGATGAACTTCGAGCCGTCCAGCTTCAGGGCCTGGCGGGCGTCCGCCACCTCGAAGGCGGTGATCTTGTCCACCTCGCCGACCTTCAGCGAGTTGAAGTGGCTGAGGAGCGCACCGTACGCGGCGGCCTCGGCCCCGGCCGCGTTCTTGGCGCGGCCCTCGTAGGCCTCCAGCTCCTCGAACTGCCGGGCGGCCTCCGGATAGGCGTGCGCGGCGTAGAGCGCATCCGCCCGGTTGTGCATGATGTCCCGGACGTACTTCTCGGGCCGGAAGAGCGAGAGGTATTCCTTGTAAGCGCTCGCCGCTTGCAGGTACGTCTTCCGGTCGTCGGTCTTCTGGGCCAGCGCCTGCAGCTGGGTGGCGAGGTCACGGGTCAGCTCCTCGGTCTCCACCAGCTGCTTCCGCCGGGTGTTCTCGTCCTTGAACGGATCCACCTTCACGTTGACCGCGGCCCGGACCAGGTACTTGATGTCCTCCTGCTGCGTGGGCACCCGGCCCTTGGCGGCCTTGAGCGAGTCGTACAGCTTCTCGGCGCGCTCCAGGTCCAGCTCGGGGTCGGGCTGGATCTCCATCAGCTTGCGCAGGGCGGGGATCGCCCACTCGTACTGCTGCTTGATGAAGTAGCGGTTCCCCAGCTTGTCCAGGGCCAGGGCGTAGGTGGTGCGGCTGTCGGAGAGCTTCTCGAAGTACGCCAGGGCGCCCTTCGGCGGACGGGCCTCGGTGTAGCTGTAGACCAGGTCGAGCAGCGCCTCGCGCTTGACGTTGAGCGCCTTCTGGCTGTCCACCCCGGGGATGGGGTCGCTGCCCGCGGCGCCCTCGAAGAAGGTGACCGCGTCGTTGAACTTCTGCTGGTTCACCCGGATCCACCCCAGCTTGTAGCGGGCGAGGTCGTGCACCGGGCTCTGGGGAAACTTGAGAATCTCCTGGTAGTGCTTCTCGGCCTCGGCCAGCTCGGTCTTGTCGAAGTAGTAGTCGCCGATGATCTGCTCGGCCTCGAGCCGGAGCGGGCTCTTGGGGTACTTGGCGATGAGCTCGTTCAGGGTCTTCAGCATCTCGTCGAACTGACCGAGCTCGCGCATCTCGTGCGCCAGATAGAAGGTCACCTTGTCCGCGTCGTGGAAGTCCGGGAACTCGCGGAGCAGCCGGTTGTAGAGCTGCACCGCCTTCTGCTTGAGGAGTTTGGCCTCGGGGCTGATGATCGGCCCCTTGTTGTCGCCGCCGCGCTGCTCCACCTGGAGGAAGTACACGAACCGGCTCTTCTCCACGTAGAGCTCGGCCAGGCGGAACTGCAGATCCGGAAGGTACGGGGCGTTGCGGCTCTTGGCGATCAGCCGCTCGGTCTCGATGAGCGACCGGTCGACCTTGAAGATGTCCCTCTTCAGCTTCTCCAGATATTCGGTCTTTTCCCGCTGCTTGGTGACCACCGGGTTCACGCTCTTGTCGAGCGTGGGGAGGAGCGGCCCGCCCTGGGCGCTCTGACCGGCCAGCAGGAGGAGGATGAGGCCACCCGTCACTGGGCGCCCTCCTCGATGCAGCGGCTGGGGATGCTCACCCGGTAGCTGCGCAGCTCGTCGTTCCAGTACTCCCCGTCGAACTTGAAGTTGAGGTTGACCGAGGTGAGCGGCGTCTCCTTCTCGGTCTGGGCCAGCTTGGCCCCGCGCTTGACCCGCTCGTAGAGCTTGAGGCCGACCTCGTACTCCATCAGCCGGACCTGCTCGTCGGCGCGGAGGAGCTTGTCCGCTTCCTCGCGCACCGCTTCCTTCAGTCGCTGGCGGTAGATGCGCTCGCCCTCGGCGCGCTCCAGGTCGTAGATCTTGGTGAGGTGCTTGTAGAGCCGCTCGCCGAAACCGCCGGCGAAGCGCCCGAGCAGCTCGTTCTCCACGTTGAGCGACTCGAGGAAGCGCCCCGCCCGCTTGGTGCTGCCGTGGCTGGCCGCGGCCCGGCGGAGACGGAAGTCCTGGGTCAGGTCATCCCGGTCGCGGATTGCCTCGAGCGAGTCGCTGAAGCGGCGGTTCAGCTCCTTGGCGGCGCGCTTGGCCGGGAGGTACTGGCAGAGGTCCCGGTAGACCAGCGCGCGGAGGATGTACTTGTCGGGCAGGAACTCGTCCCGGAAGCTCGGCGCGTCCAGCGTGGTGAGCAGACCGATGGTGGCCCGGAGCTGCCCGAGGTTGTACCGGGTCCAGGCCTCCTCCAGGTACAGCGTGGCCCGGCCGGGATCGAGCGAGGGCAGCTGCACCATCGAGTAGGCCTTGAGCGCGCCCTCGTAGTCCTTGCGCTCGTAGCGGAGGCGGGCGACGGCGAGGCGGGCCTCGTTGCGGGCCTCGAGGGTGAGCTTCTCGTCCTTGGAGAGCTCGAGGAAGTCGTCGATCATCTGGTCGTCGACCGCCTTGGCGTTCTTCAGCCGGGTTACCAGGAGGGCGAACTTGGCGCGGCTGGCCTCGACGCTCTCCTCCTCCAGCTTGACGAAGTGGGTCTTCGCCCACCGCTCGTTGCCCACCCGGAGGTCCACCAGCCCCTGCTGGTAGTTGGCGTAGTCGCTCACGCTGTCCGGGAGGAAGCCGAGGTCCAGCGAGCCGAAGATCTGCTCGTCGATCAGCACCTCGTCATGCGGGACCAAGGTGAGGACCTTCAGGGCCTCGAGCGTCTTGGGGAGGACCTGGGGGTTGCTCCGCTCGTGGGCCACCTTGGCCAGGTAGACCGCGCCGGCGTGTCGGAGGTTCAGGTCGATGAGGGACCGGGCGAGGAAGTACTGCGCCCAGGCGTAGTTCTCGTCGGTCGGCGGCGTGGCCTCGATGAACGCGTAGAGCTCCCGGGCCGCCCGCTCCGGCTTGTTGTCGAAGTAATCCTTCAGCGCGGCATCGAAGGCGTTGGCGTCCAGCTTGGGCGGGGGCGCACCGTCCGCGGCCTGCGGCTGCGCCGGCGCGGTTGCTCCGCTGGCGGGGGCCGCCGCCGGGGGGACGGCGCCTGCCGGTGGACGCGACGGTGGTGCCGGCGGTGGGTTCTGTGCCGCGGCGGGGGGCGCGGCCGCAGCACCGGGCGCCCCGGGGGTGCCAGGCGCCGATGCGGCAGCAGGTGCGGCCCTGGGGGGCGGCGCCGGCTGCGACGCCGGAGCCTGGGCCAGGGCCGGGAGCGCGAGCAGGAGCGTGACCGCGGCCGCGGTCGCCGACTGCGTCCGGGCGCGACTCATTCAGTTCCGCCGAAGTTGAGGGCCAGCGCGAACTGGACGTCGAAGATGTTCTGCTCGATGCCCTGGTAGATGACGAAGTCGTTGGTGAAGTCGATGCGCCAGGAGATGGTCTTGCTGCTGAAGATCCGCGCCCCGATCCCGACCCGGATCGCCGGACGGAACACCGTGGTGCCGACCCCGCTGGCCACGTCTGCGCCGAGGCGCTCGTTCACCACCGACCCGCCGAGAGACCCGTAGACCTCGAAGTGGCCCACGCTGCTGTTGAGCCACGAGGTCTTCCCGTAGATCGGCGTCCACACCACGTCCGAGCCCACCATCCAGTTCAGCTGCGGGAAGGCGGTGGGGTTCACCCCGAACTGCGTCTCCAGCTGGTTCCGGAGCCCGGTGGGGATGTTGTACGAGAGCAGCCCCCGTCCCACCTGCCAGGCGAACGAATCGTTGAAGTGGTAGACGTAGCCGATCTGGCCGGTGATCCCCTTGTAGAACGCGTCGAGCGGGGCGAAGCCGATGCCGATCCACAGCTCGCTCGCCATCCGGTACGTGCGGTCCTGCACGGCGGACACCGTGCCGGGGTTCTCCAGTTCTTCGCCCTGGGCGTGAACCAGGAGCGGAGCAAGGCACACCAGGAGCAAGAGCGTTCGTTTCAAGTCGTGTCCTGAACGGTGGGGGAACCGGCTCCGCTCGATGCGAGCGTCGCCGCCCGGATCAGAAGCCCACCGCGTTGAAGATGAATGGATAGCTGATGATCACCGACGTGCCTCTGGCGGGCGGGAACTGCCAGGTGTTGAGCGACCGGAGGATGCATCCCTCGACCGATCCGTCCTTCAACGTCGAGCTCTTGGTCTTCGAGCTCACCACCGTGCCCGAGGTGGAGATGCTCCATTCCAGCACGACCTTGCCGGCCAACCCAGGATTCTTCAGCAGCGCGGCCTCGTAGCAGCGCTGGACCTCGGAAAGGTGGGAGTTGATCGCCTTCGCAACTGCTTCCTTGTCGATCTGCCCCTGCGAGCTCACACGGTCGGACGCTGCGCGCGCCACACCGGCGCGCACCGGACCTTTCCCCACTCCACCGGCGCCCATCGCACCGATCCCGCCGCCGCCCTTTCCGTTCAGGAGCTCGCGGCCGCCGCCCGAGCCCGTCCCGACGCCCAGGCCGGGCATGCCGGCGTTGCTCGCCACCGGCCCCTTGCCCACCAGACCGTTCAGCTTGAAGGCCGCGGCGTTTCCGCCGGGGCCGAGCTTGTTGATCGCCGCGAGCATCGACTTCATCGCCGGACCCGCCGCGGTCACCTTGGCCAGCGCCTTGGTCACGTTGGCCGGCGGCTGCGGGGTGGGGGGCACCGGCTGCGGCGGCGCCTTGGGCGGAGGAGCCTTGGTGATGACCTTCTTTTCGGGCTCCTTCTTCTTTTCGGGCTTCTTTTCTTCCTTCTTCTCGACCTTCTCTTCCTTCTTCTCCGGCTTCTTCTCTTCCTTCTTCTTTTCTTCCTTCTTCGGCTGCATCAGCCGGACGGCCACCGGGTTCAGGTTGCGCGCATTGAAGTCGGCCAGCTCCGACCCCTGCGGACCGAAGAGGATCCACCACACGGTCGGCGAGAAGAACGCCAGGAACAGGAGGATGAAGAACCAGGGCTTGCCCCGGAGCGGATTGACGAAGACCTTGGCCGGCGGTGGGGCGACGTAGACGAAGCACGTCATGTCGCCCTCGCGCAGGGCGACCGCGTTACCGCTCTGGAGCAGCACGCACTTCCGGCCGTCGAAGGTCTCGACCTCTCCCGGGCCCGCCTCCGCGAAGCGCCCGTCGCTGCGGCGGCGGTCCAGCTCGGCCTTGGGCGGCAGGTACACGCGGTAGGCGCCCCGGCCGGCGGACTCGGCCAGGGGGAAGCCCTCGGGCATGGTGAACCCGTAGAAGGGAACCATCGCCACGTCGGCGAGCCCGCTGGTGATGGGCTTCTTGGACGAGGTGGGCCCGAAGCTGCGGGCCATCTGCCGCGCGTCCTGCCAGTAGAGCTCGAAGTAGACCCGCGGCTTGCCGCGCCCGCCGGTGGTCGGGACCGCGAAAAGCTGCGGTCCGCGCGCGGTGGCTCCAGCCGGGCGGCGTGCCACCGGCGCCGGTCTGGCCACCTGCGGCATCGCGGCCGCGGGCGGTGGCGGCGGCACTGCGACGGGACGGCCGGAGTCGGGCGCGCGTGCGGAGACGGGTGAGACCCGCGGCTGATCGCTCCACGGCCGCTCCGGGGCGGGCCTCGCCGGTGCCGCCGGGCGTTCGTACGTGTCGAGCGGCGGCGCGAGAGGCTCGTCGTCGTGCGCCTTCGCCTTTCCCTTGCGCCGGCGCGCGGAGGGCATGGTGCCTCCGCCCTCGGCCTGGCCGTTCACCACCGGGGCCCGGGCGTACGGCGCGGGGGCGGTGGCCTCGGGCTCGGCAGGCGGCGGGGGCGGCGCGGCATGGCGACGCGGCGAGGAGATGGGCTGGACCTGAGGAATGGCAGCGGGGGCGACGCTGCCCAGGAGCGCCGAGACCTCCGGCGGAGGGGTGCTCTTGGGCGTGGTGCGGGGGCCGAGCACCCGAGTCTTCAGGACGAACGGTCCGAGCACCACCTCGTCCACCGAGCGAATCTCGCAGGCGGTGACCTGGTGCCCGTTGACGTAGAGCCCGCCCACCGAGCCCGAGTCCTGCACCGCCGCCTTCCCGTTCTGGAAATAGAGGACGGCGTGGTGCGGATCTACCGCGCCGTCGTCGAGGCGCAGATCGGCGTCGTCGCCGCTGCCGAGCACGTACGAGCCGGGGACGAAGACCTCCGTCCCCACCAGGAGCCCGTCGCGGAGGATGACGACCTGGAGGACTGCGGGTTGGCTCACGTCAGAGCTCGGAGTCGTAGACCACGCCGACGATCTCTTCCCGGAAGGATTCGCGCTTCTTGACCATGGAGCTCTGCTTCAGCTCCTTGCGGTCGTAGAGGTAGACCGCGCCGGACTTGTTGGTCTGGCCCTGGATCAGCCGATCGTCGAAGTCGATGCGGGTGGGGCCGCGTGGGCCGGGTGCACCCGCGGCCGCGGTCGCCGGCGCGCCGGGGATGGAAGGTGAGGCGGCCACCGGATCGTACGCCGCCTTCGAGGACGCGGGCACCGCGGTCTTGGGGGTCGCCGCGCTCTTGGGGCTCGCGGCGGTCTTGCTCTTGCTGCTCGCGCCCTTGCCGCTCGCGCCCTTGGACGCGGTGCTCTTCGCGCTGCTCGACTTCGCGGTGGACTTCTTCGAGCTCTTGCTCGACGACGTCTTGCTCGCGGTCTTCTTCGACGTGCTGGTGGTCGTGGCCGCAGCAGCGGCCGACGGCAGTGCAGCGGATCCCGCGAGCGTGGACATGAGCGCCACGACGCGGAGCGCAGTTCGGGCTCGCATGGGTCGACGATGAGTAAATCGAACGCTGTGGAGATCTGTCAACGCATCCACCGCAGCAGAACCGCTGACGAATTTCGTCAATCCCACTTGTGCTGTCCCACGCGCACAGCCGCTCACGTCACGGGACCCAGTCGCCGTAGCCGCCGTCGAGCGCGGTGGCACGGAAGTGACCCGAGACGCCGCGGCCACTCCCGTAGCTTCCGTCGCTCACGAACGAGACGTCGAAGCTGCCCGAGGTGTCCTCCCCCGGGCTTCCACCGGTGTCGAGCGTGAACTGCCCCACTGACACTGGCGGGAGCACCCGCGCCGGCTCGCCGGCGGCATTGTGGAGGAAGGTGGCGCGGAGGATGCCGGCGTCCGTCGTGCCGGAGATCCGCAGCGTCCTTCCCCGCTGGAGCGAGAGCTGATCCAGCGCCAAGGTGAAGCGCAGGACCAGGTCGATGTCGCGGCCGCGGTTGGCCTCGTAGCTCACCACCAGCGCATCGTCGTTCCGGATGACGTGCGCGGAGGAGACGTCGAGGGAGAAGACCTCGGAGAGGCTCCCGCCGAGGGAATTCGACCCGCCGCCGCATGCCACGGCGGCGACCACCACCGCGGAGGTCAGGACCGCCAGCGTCCCCCGGTTCATGGCTTCTCGACCGCGAGCTGCAGGACGCCGCTCACGCCGTTCCGGTATCCGATGACCCGCCGCTTGCCCAGGTAGACCATGCGGGTCTGGAACACCGCCCCGGTGTCCACCTTCACCTCGTGATCGCTCCACACCTGGCTCACGCCGCGGTTGGAGACCGCCAGGTAGTGGTCGGCGGTGCAGTTGTTCTCGTTGCGGCTGGGCTGCTTGGAGCAGACGTAGTACGCGACCGACGGATCTCCGTCGGGCGAGACGGCCACCGACGCGTACCATCCGCCGCTGCCGCTCTGGAACACTGGATCCGGGGTGTCCCAGTTCCCGGGCACGGTGCAGTCGGTGTTCGCCGCGCAGGAGGTGAAGTACGCGCCGTTCACGCTGCGGTTGGTGAAGGCGATGCCGTAGCCGAAGCTGTCCCGGTAATCGATGGAAGGACCGGCCTGGGTGTTGGGGACGAGCGAGGCTCCGTTCGAGCCGAGGATGCTCGGCGTGTCCACGTTGGTGAGCGGCTGGAGCGCGCCGGCGCTTTTCCAGGTCCCGTCCGCCTGCTGCTCGGAGAACTCGATGTCCTGACCGAAGGTGTCCGGGCCGCTGGGCGGCCGGTCGGAGACCACGGCGGCGGCGCGCGGGCCGGAGGCGAGCGTCTTCGCCCCGTAGATGATCCGGCTGTGGCCGCCGTAGGCCCGCTTGCTGTTACCGGCCTGAAGGAGCGCCACGGGAGTCCAGGCCGTGGGTCCGCCCACCGCCATCTCCAGATCGGCCGAGTTCCAGTCACCGGTGCCGGCGGACTGGCCGAAATGGCCATCGCGGTACGCGAGCACCGCGTTGTTCGCCTCGAAGATCAGCGCCGGGTAGAAGCCGACGATCTTTCCCTGGTCGGAGGGGCCCGAGTTCGCGACCGGCGGGGAGGAGCCCGTCGCTGCCACATGCTCCGTCCAGGTCGCTCCGCTCCGGTAGGAGATCGCCGCGTCGTTCTGGAACCAGAAGGTCTCGGTGAAGTCCGGCGGCCCGCCGAGGTACGCCACCGCCGGGTCGCCGTTGGCCTGGTAGGCCACGCTCACCCCGAAGAAGCGCTGCACGGTCTGCACCCGCTCCGCGCCGAAGCCGACGCCGGCGTCCACGTCGAACTCCTGGAACATGATGTCGTAATCCACGATCCCGGCATCAGGGAACATCTGGACCACGCCCGAGTCCTGGCGCGGGCTCTTCATGACGTAGGCGAAGCCCACCCGCGTGCTGCCGGGCCGCGCCACCATGTCGAAGGTGGGGATCGACGGGTTGGCGACCTCGAGGGTGGTGCGGTCGACGATGTGGAGGTCGAACTTCCCGGCGTCGGGCGCGCAGGCCTGGTTGAGATTCCCGCACAGGAGGCTGTCGTTGTAGATGAGCTCTCCGAGCTTCTGGCCGCAGCCGCCGATGGCGAGCGCAACGAGCGCACCGATCACCAGCGCCATCGATGTGGGACGCATCCCTTCCTTCACTTTCACCCCCGAGATCCGGATCGCATTCTATCCGAGTGCGTCGCATCGACCGTTGCGCATCGTCTTGCGAGCGTCGATTTCTCGGGGGACACTCCGCCTCCATGTCGGAGACACTTCCACCCACGTCTGAGGACACGCCGGCCCGCGACATCACCCGGCGCCATTTCATCGAGCACGTGGGCTTCATGTCCGGTACCGCGCTGCTCTACGCCGCGTGCAAGCCGTCCGAGCCGAAGAAATCCGAGGCCACGGTCGGGCCGGTGGTCGAGACGTCGCACCGATCGCTCACCAACGAGGAGTACGACACCGTCGCCGCGGCGGTGGAGCGCATCTGTCCCCGGGACGAGGAGCCGGGCGCGCTCGACCTCGGCGTTCCGGAGTACATCGACCAGGCGCTCTCCACCCCCACGCTCTCGCACGTTCGGGACGACTTCGTCCGCGGCACCGAGGCGCTGATGCGGCGCGCGCAGACCCGGAAGCAGAAGCCGTTCGCCGCGCTCGGCCCCACCGAGCAGGACGCGCTGCTCACCGAGTTCAAGGACGCGCCCCCGGGCAGCGGTGAGCAGCACTACTGGACCGTCCTCATCGGGCTGACGATGGAGGGTCTGTTCGGCGATCCGTCGCACGGTGGCAATCGCGGCGGACGAGGCTGGGAGCTGATCGGCTTCGGTCAGGGCCGGCGGGGGTGCGCCGATCCCTCCGGCCACCACCACGCCTGCGAGACCCGGAAAGGTTAGCGATGGCCTTCTCCGAGGTGGACGTGGTGGTGATCGGCAGCGGTGCGGGCGGCGCGCCAATGGCACTCCAGCTCGGCCGCGCCGGATACAAGGTGGTGCTGCTGGAGAAGGGACCGCGCTACACCGAGGCGGATTTCACCCACGACGAGATCTCGATCAGCCGCCGCAACTTCTTCATGCCCCTCCCCTGGGACGAACCGCACCTGTGGCGCACGGGGCAGAGCGGCAAGTACTCGCGCACCAACCACGCCTGGACCGCCAACTGCGTCGGCGGAGGCACGGTGCACATGAGCGGCTTCTTCTACCGCCTGAAGCCGGTGGACTTCCGGATGAAGTCGATGCTCGGCGCGCCCGCCGGCTCCACGGTGGTGGACTGGCCCATTCGCTACGAGGATCTGCTCCCGTACTACGAGCAGGTGGAGGAGGAGATCGGCGTTTCCGGGGTGGTGACCGACCACCCCTGGGCCGAGCCGCGCCGGAAGCCCTATCCACTTCCGCCGCTCGACGAGCACCCCATCGCCAAGGAGATCGACCGGGCGGGGAAGAAGATCGGCGTGCACCCGTACCCCACGGCCCGGGCCATCGCCAGCCGCCCGTACCGGGGCCGCCCGGGCTGCGTCTACTGCTCGCTCTGCGGCAGCTACGGCTGCGAGGTGGGGGCGAAGTCCAGCACCCAGGCGGCGCTGGTCCCGCTCGCGCTCGCCACCGGAAACGTGGAGCTCCGGACCCGGTGCATGGTGCGCAGCGTGGAGGTTTCTCCGGACGGCAAGGCGAAGAGCGTGGTGTACCTCGACGAGGCCGGCGCGCTGCAGGAGCAGCCGGCGAAGATCGTCGTCGTGTCCTGCACCGCCGTGGAGAGCGCCCGGCTCCTGCTCAATTCACGCTCCGCCCGGTGGCCCCGTGGGCTGGCCAACGACAGCGGGCTGGTCGGAAAGAACCTGACCTTCAGCGGCTTCGGACGCTCGCGGGCCTCGTTCCGGATCTCGAAGCGCAAGCAGAGCTGGCCCTGGCTCGACGATCCGGCTCCCTTCGTCCAGCGGAGCCTGTCGGACCACTACGTGCTCCCTGCCTCCACCAAGCTCGGAAGTCGGAAGGGCGGGGCCATCGGCTTTCTCTGGGAGCATCCCTCCCCGATCAGCTCGGGCATCGTGCTTGCCCAGGGCGGCAAGGGCGCCTTCGGCAAGGAGCTGAAGGAGCGCTTCCGCGTGTTCCGCGACAGCAAGGTGCTGCAGTTCGAGACCTACGCCGAGTGGCTGCCCACTGCCGGGACCTACGTCGGCGTGGATGACTCGGTGCTCGACCGCTACGGGCTCCCGGCTGCGGCGATCACGGTGGACCGCCACCCGGCGGACCTGCCGGTCACCCGGTACCTGATCGATCGCGGTGACGAGCTGCTGCGGGCGATGGAGCCGGATGCGGTGTGGCGGGTGACCGAGGCGGGAGAGACCACCATCCTCCAGCACGGCACCTGCCGCTTCGGCACCGACCCGGCGACCAGCGTGCTGGACCGGGACTGCCGGGCCCACACCGTGCCCAACCTCTACGTGGTCGACGGCAGCTTCATGCCCACCAGCGGTGGCAATCCCAACACGCTCACCATCATGGCCAACGCCTACCGGGTTGCGGACCGCCTGGTGCAGCGGATGAAAACAGAAAAAATCTAGGAATCAGAGAACGGTCGGGATGACCTCGACCCTCATCAGATAGGTCGCCTCGAGATCGCTCTTGAAGGAGACGAGGTGCTCGTCCTTCTCCAGCAGGCTGGCGCTCCGGGAGAAGACGCCGGTGGCATTGGATTCGGCGGCGACCGTCTTGCCCGGCACGTCCGCGCGGATGCTCGCGGTGCACCCGGTCTCGGACCAGACGACGGACGTGAGGTCGCCGACCGCGGAGATGTTGTCGAAGTAGAAGCTCACCTTCACCTCGCTCGGCTCGTCGAGGCGCACGATGATCTTTCCTGCGCCCGGGAAACGGCCCTCGATGTAGCTCTGGTCGCCGATGAAGCAGCTCGCGGTCTGGTTGCAGACCGGCCAGCTCCCGTTGCAGCTGTCCTTCACCCGCGCACCGATGAAGTCGCTTCGGCCGTTGCTACACCCACACAGCCACACCAGCAGCACCGCCGCGACAGCGGTTCGTCTCTGGTGGGGGCTCGATGGGACCGGTAGACTTCTTTTCATGATCAAACGCGTTCTTTTGTCTGGAGGAGTGCTGCTCGCTGCAGCTTACCTGGGTTGTGGCGGTGACTCGGGCACGAGCAAACCTCCGCTCACCCAGAAGCCCTCGGTGATCACCGACCGCAACCTTATCGCGGATACGCTCTGCAAGGGCGCACTCCGGCGACAGACGCTCATCGTGAGCAACGGCGGCGTGGAGGACCTGGTGATCAATTCGGTCACCTTGACCTCCTCGAACGCCTCCCTCGTCACTCCGGTGGCCCTGCCCGACGGCGGCGTGACCGCGCCGTTCCTGCTGCTGGCCAACGGGGTCCTCGCCTCCAATCCCGACGCCGGCTCGCCCACCATCGTGACCACGCTGAAGTCGAACCAGTCGGGCTTCGTCTCACTGCTGTTCACGTCGCCGGACGCGGGCAACTGGATTGCCTCGCTGAACCTCGCCACGAATGCCACCAATGTGGACGGCGGCGGCGCCAAGGCGGTGGAGCTCCTCATCATCGCTCCCGACGCCGGGACCCAGGGCTGCGCGCCGTAGTCGCGGTCAGTTCTTGGTGAACTGGCAGACCGTGGGGCAGCTCACCGTTGCCCCACCCTTCGCCACGAACGTGTACGGATAGGAGGGCGGGGCACCGAACCCCGTCTCCACCCGGTAGGGGATGTTGGTCACCCAGCTCTGGCGGTTGATGGGAAAGACCGAGACGAACATCTTCGCCGTCCCCGACGGGGGGACCAGCCGCTGCTCGAGGCAGCCGCAGGCGTAGTCGCGGAGCACGGTGAGCACGTCTCCGGTGGGCGGCGTGCCGGCGTAGGTACGGTCGTACGCCGGCTCCAGCGGAGTCGCCGAGCCCCCGAAGTTCCACCACGAGGTCACGTTCGCCGTCTCGTAGATCAGCCCGAGCTGGCTGCCGCCGTTGGTGGTCCGGGTCTGCACGGTGGGGCAGTCCATCCCGCCATCGGGCACGCAGAAGCCGAGGCGAATGCCCAGGTCGTAGGGCTGCTGGGCCACTGTTGCCGACGGGATTCGCCACTGGAAGAACAGCCGGGCGTCCGCCACGGATCCCAGCGGAACGTCGACCGCCCACGTGTCCACGTCGTCGCCGCGGCCATCGTAGTCCTTGGTGTCGGTGATCGGCGCAATCCCGAGCGAGGTGTCGGTGGCGCCGATGCCGTAGCTCAGGTACCCGGTGAGTGGCGTGCTGGCCGGGCCGGCGGCCATGGTCGCGACGCGCTGGATGTCCGGCACTGCCTCGGGAGCGTCCGGCTCGCCCATCCAGTCGACGCTGATGCTGTAGTCGGTGTCGTCCGCCCAGTTGTTCCCGTTGTCCTCGAACTTGAAGAAGTACTCGACTGGGCCGGGCCCGGGGTTCGGTGGCACCTGGAGCACCGACTCGAAGTTGGCGAGGTTCGGGAACTGCGGCGGGGTGTTGTAGTTCTCGTAGCGTGTGGATTGCAGGCACTGCGGCGGCGTGCTGGCGCAGAGGCTGGTGGCGTTGAGGTAGCTGTCGCTGCCCCGGGGCGCGCTGATGATGCAGACCCCCGCGTCGCCCGCGGTACAGGCGCTCTGGGCGGCCGCCGCCACCTCGGTGGTGACCGTGAGGACGCGATCCTTGATCCCCGGCACCGGCGGGAAGCGCGGCGTGGAACCGTTGGGAGTCATCTTGTAGTGGAGGAGCGTGGGCCCCGTGGTCGTCCCCACCAGGCGGACCCGGTAGAAATCCGGGTCCGGCACGAAGCTGATCCGGCCCTTGATCGTGCCGGACGCGCCCGGTGCAGCCAGTGACAGGTCCGGTGAAGCCTTGGCCTTGGCGTCGGCGATGCTGTTGTTCGGCTCCGCCGGATCCTGCAACGGGACGACGATGATCTCGACCTTGTACTTGAACGCGAGGTCTCCCGGCGGGATGACGGTCGAGTTGTTCGGATCGATGTAGGCCCGCACCTCGAACGTGTACGTCCCGCTGGTGGGGAGCAGCCGCGCGGTGCCGATCTGCACCAGCGCCTCGCTCACCGTCGAGCCGGCGCTCGACGAGTCGGTGGCGATGATGTTCCCGCCCTGGTCCCGGAGGAAGTATTCCAGCCGGTAGCGGTGAGGAGGCGGCGAGGGCGCGGCCGGATCTTCCCCCAACCGGATCCACATCACCGATCCCGCGTTGGGCGAATTGATGGAGTAGTAGTCGACGTCCCCGGGAGTGGCGAGATACCCGCCGCCGTTCCCCTGCACTCCACCGCCCGGCGCCGAGCTCAGCGTGATGGGAGTCGCCGTCGCTGGTGAGTCGTTGGGCTCGTTGGTGTCCGGATCGCCGATGACCTCGACCTTCAGACTGTACGGCGAGAGGTCGTCGGACTTCCTGCCGTTGTCATCCTGCAGCAGGATGAACAGGTCGTTGCTGGCGCGGCTGTACCGGAAGGTGACGTCGAGCAGGCTCGGAGAGTTCGCTCCGTGGGCGTCCGTCGCAGAGATGATGCTGGTTCCCAGCGACCCGTTGTTCGAGTCGAGCACGTTGAGCTGGAGGTTCACCGCGGTGTTGAAGCCGCCGGCGTCCTGCCCGGCGCCGGGCTTGTAGCCTGCGACCACGTGCACGATGGCCCGGGGGGGCAGCGCGCCGACGTTGACCACCCACCAGTCCTGGTCCCCCCGCTGCTGGATGTACTCCTGCTTCTCCTGCCCGAGCGTGAGCCGGCACTCGGCGTTCGCCTCGGCGTCGGCGGCGGTGTTGCAGTTCGGGTCGGGGTGGGTGGTCACCTGGGGCGCGAGCTCGCCCACCTGCCCCTTGCAGCCGCACATCCAGGCGGCCAGCACCAGTCCAGCGAGGAAGCTCGAGGCCCGGATCGTCCGGGCGCCGTGAACGGCACGGTTCATCGTTCCTCCTCGCGGGCCAGCACCGGAGTGCTCAGGGGCCCGCGTCGGAAATCCCGCCGTCCACGAGGGGCGGGACGTAGCAGGTGGGAATGAAATCGGGCGGGTCGACGTGGATGACGCCGTCGACCGTCTGCTTGATGCCCCCGACCGGGTATCGCGCGGCCCGGGTGTGGAAGGTGCGGAGGATGGTCCGCCCGGCGGGGTCGTCGGCGGGGAGCATGGCGACCGAGAGCTGGATCTCGTTGATGCCGGCACCGTAGCCGATGCCCCCGTCGGCGAAGAGATAGCCGCCGTCGGCCCGGAACAGCTGACCGCCATCCGGCAGCCAGACTCCTCCGTCGGGCCGGTAGTCGATCGTCGGCGCCAGGCTGACGTTCTCCACCCGGAAGCGGTAGCACTGCCGCCCCTGCTCGTCGACGGGTCCGTCCTCCTCGAGGACGTACCGGTAGCCGTTCACGCCCAGCGTGGCCGTGTCGGCGAGCAGCGGGTTGGTGTGCAGCCGGACCTCGTTGCGGTTCACCAGTCCGTCGTTGTCCGGGTCCTCGTCCATGTCCTGGGAGGAGGGCTGGGTCCCGAGCTGCCATTCGATGCTGTCGGGCACGCCGTCGTTGTCCGAATCGATGAGCGTCGAGTTGGTGCCGATGATCTGCTCGTCGCAGTCGGTGACGCCGTCGCAGTCGCTGTCCACCCCCCGGAGCGCCGGAGGGCAGCCCGGATCGAGCCCCCCACCGTCGGGGAGCATGAAGCCCAGCGGGTTGAAGCCGCCGCTGGCGAAGCGCACCTCGACGCCGTCGCTGAACCCGTCGCCGTCGGTATCCCGGTTGTTCGGGTCGGTGCCCAGCGCCAGCTCCTCATCGTCGGTCAGGCCGTCGAGGTCGCTGTCCCCCGCATCCGGAGGAGAGTCCGCCGGCGCCGACATATTGGAGGCGACGAACTCCTTCAGCACGTACGCCCGCCGGGTCTGGCCGATGTTGAAGTTGAGGAAGTTGACCTGCTCGTTGTTACGGAAGTCCCGGAAGTTGCCTCGGCCGAGGGTGGCCATCTTCTCCAGCCGCTCGGCGTCCTGGTTGATGATCAGCAGGGGACAGCCGGCGTCACCGGTCACGTCGCAGATGCTGGAGACCGGCTGTACGGGGTTGAAGACGTGGACGGTGTTGAAGATGACGTCGTCCACCAGGATCCGCAGCTGGCGGATGCGGCGGACCGCGTCGCCCTGGAAGAGCTCGTCGTCCTGGTTGAAGGTGGGGTGTCCGTCGGAGAGGAAGATCACGATGTAGCGCGGTCGCGCATCCGCCTGCGCCCCCACCGCTGCGTTCCGGTTCGCGGTGATGTCGGTGCTGAGGATGGCGTAGATCTCCGAGAGCGCCTTGATGAAGTCGGTCGAGTCCCGGTTCGAGTTGGGGTTGGTGAAGTTGAGGATCTGGTCCTCGAGCGTGGTGAAGTCCGCCGGGCTGAAGGAGAGCAGGGGCTCGAATTCGGCCAGGCCGCTCTTGGTCAGCGACGCAGTCGTGCTCCCGGCGAAGAGCATCACGCTGAACTCGATGTTCGGGTCGCGGGGCAGCGAGTTGAGCAGCTGGACCACCGCGAAGGCCCGGGTCCCGTTCGGATCACTGACCCGCATCGATTGCGAGGCGTCGAAGGCGAAGAGGATCTTGATCGGCCGGACCACGTCGTTGGTGCCGAGGGTGCAGAACCGGCCCTCCAGCACCAGGGTCCGATCGGTGGGCAGCTGGTCCCGCCGGCGTTCATCGTAGAGGTAACTTTGCGTGCAGGCGATGCCGAGGCCGAGCATTCCCGCCAGGGCAGCGGCAAGGAGCCGCGCCCGGTGCGTTCTCAAGGCGGGGTCCCCACGCAGCGAGTCAGGTAATCCGGATCGCTGATCAGGAGGTTGGGCGCGACGAACGCCGCATCATCGACCTGGATGTCCGGGCCCGCGGGTACGCGGATCCCGGAGGGATCGTATTGCGCCCAGGCGCAGGCCGCCTTCCACACTCCGTAATCCGATGACACCGCGCTCTCCGGGGCTTCCGCGAACCAGACCTTGAACAGATTGTATCCCGCCTGGGCCGCGCCCACGCCGTTGGGCGGGGTCACCAGCTCGAGGTTGCTCACCACGTAGTCGTAGCAGACGCTGCCGTCGGGCTGAACCTGCGCCTTGCTCGTGTACTGGACCGCGGTGAGGTCGTAGAGGTTCCTGTCGGGTTTGGTGGGATCCGTGCCGGCCTTGATCTCCTCGATGTCCGAGATCCCGTCGTTGTCGGTGTCCACGTTGTTGTTGCTCTGCAGCGGGTCCAGCCCGTACTGGGCCTCGAGCCCATCAGGGATCCCGTCGCCGTCCGAGTCCACCAGCCCGGCGCGGGTCTTGAGGTAGGCCTCGGCGAACTGGCTCAAGCCGTCGCCGTCGGTGTCGCGGCAGATGCAGTTGCGGGTGAGCGGCGACGCGGGGTCGCAGCCGCGGATGTCCTTCCTGCCCGCCTCGAAGCCCAGGTCGGCGTGGATGACCTCGAAGTTGTCGTCGAAGCAGTCACCGTCCGAGTCGGCGATGAACTGGTTGCTGCCGTGGACGAAGGGCTGGTCGTTGTCGTCCTTCAGCCCGTCCCCATCGCTGTCCACCGCCCGCCCATTCCCGTTGGGCACGCTCCGCAGGGAGCGGACCATCAGCGTCTTCAACACGTTCTTGCTGGCCAGCGAGGTGTAGTCCAGCGCGCCCAGGCCGAGGTTCTGGATGTCCTGGTTCCGGAACTCCTGGAAGACGCCGTTGCCTCGCTGCGCCATCTGCTGCAGCAGCCAGCGGGCCACCTGGCGCGCTGCCGCGGGGTAATCCGCCGGAGCGGTGTTCGGGTAGACGCCGTAGATGTCCTGGCAGAGCAGCCCGAGCGCGTTGCAGGTCGCCACTCCCTGGTCGCTGAAGAGCAGCACCGTGTGCATGCGGATGTCGCCCACGTTGTACGCGGGCTTCAGCTGCATCAGCTGATCGACGTAACTGAAGATCTGGTAGTTCTGGTTCCGGTCCGTCCCGGGGACGAAGCCGTCGATCGCATCTTTGCCCTGGGCGTTGGTGATGTTGCAGTAGTCCGGCAGCGAGTCCCCCCAGATCAGGTCGGGGCGTGACGGGTCGGCGTACTGGGTGAGGTTGTCGTTGGCCGAGCAGCGCGGGTACGGCGTTCCGTCGGTCAGCAGGACCACCACGTACCGGGTGCGGGGCAGGAGCTGCGGGTTGGTGCTGTTGAGATCCGCGATGTCCGAGGCGATGACCCCGTAGGCGTAGGACATCGCGCCCTGGAAGTCGGTTCCCTTGCCGAGCTCGGCCTGGAGGTTCTGGAGATAGGTGTCGATCCCGATCGGGCGGGCGAAGCGCTGACCCGTCGCCACCGGCGGCCAGACGTTCTTCACGTTGGTGTCCCAGGGCACGATGGTGACCTGGACGTTGGGCTGCGCGGCGAACTGCTGGGTCAGCGCCTGCAGGGCGCGAACCCGGGCCGGCGTCTTGATGCCCACCTGGTTCGCGAACGCCTCGCAGAGGCCGCCCGTGCCCTGGCTCCCCGGAGGGTCGCTGATGCACATCGATCCCGACTGGTCGACCAGCAGCACCACCTTCACCGGGAAGCCGTAGGGATCGGGTGGATCGGTGCACACCCGGCCCCGCACCGACAGGTGATTGTCGAGCGCGTTGACCTGCGTCGCCTTCTTCTCCAGCGACGCGTTGCTGCAGGACGACAACACCACGGCGAGCGCGAGGCTCGCCGTGGCGACGAACAGAGGGGATTTCGAGCTCACGTTGTCTTCAGTCGTGACGGTTGGACCTGAAATCCCCCCCCCGCGGTCCGGCGCCGGCTACTGCTGCCGGCGCCGGCGGACGAGGAGGCCGAGAGCGGCGAGGGCGAGGCCGGCGGCAGGAGCGCCGATGGGCAGGGCGGTGCAGCCGCTGCTCGAGCCGCTGGACTGGACCTTGACGTTCAGCGCGGCGGTGGACTGGCTGATGCCGGGGTAGCGGGCATCCGGCGTCACCATCCGGCCGACGAGCTGGATGGTGTAGTCACCGTCGGCGTCCGGGGTGAAGACCGGCCTGCCGATCGCGTCGGGGTAGGCGTAGCTCCAGTGGCGGCTGACGCTGGCGACACCGATGGGGTTCTTCACCGTGGCCGACGAGCCGGCAGGACGCCCGGAGACGGTCCAGGTGTAGCTGATGCCGACGTTGTTGCGGTTGGCGAAGAGCGGCAGCCGGAGCGCCTC
>Ga0208851_1000138_pt1 | contig 31839 bp, 28 predicted proteins | sample NGESurshal092012_FD_184481 | JGI IMG/M metagenome (GOLD analysis project Ga0208851, IMG submission 184481) | Arctic peat soil microbial communities from Barrow, Alaska - NGEE Surface sample 415-2 shallow-092012 (SPAdes) | ecosystem: Environmental > Terrestrial > Soil > Wetlands > Peat ... | reverse complement strand
ATTGAGACCTTAGACAAGACTCATTGTCCCTGCAGGACAGGCACTTTCGCTATCTCACACGCCGCGACACCCTCAAATGCGTGCAAGATCCAGGTTAATCACAGGCTCTTACTGGTACCAAGACCGTGGCAGTCACCGTCCTACCCGAACCGACTGCCGCGCCACATCCGGTCGCAAGCAGGCAGGCCGCAAGTGCAAAGCCGAAGCCTCGCACCAAAGTGCGTCCACGAACCCAGCGCGGTGCGATTTCCAACAAAGCAACCCGCACCATGATGGCCCCCAGACCTCGGGGTGAGTGTAGGGCAACTCCGGGTCGTCATCCCTGACTTGGCGACACGCTTGTGATCGGGCGCTGTCAGGGCGTCGGAACCGTCACGGGTTGAGGTGTGCGGGGACACATGCTCAGGCGGTGCAGTCGCCTCCGGTCGTATTCCACGTCACCCGGTCGAGGCGGAGGGCGGCGGTGAACGTAGCGGTGTAGGTGCCGGGCGGCCCGATGACGTTGAGGGTGACGCGGTCGGTGCCGGTCGCCTCGCCGCTCGCCGTGCCGTCGACTGTCACGGTGAGGACGCCGCTGCCGGTGCCGGCGACGGTCAGGGTGCCGTCGGCAATGACCAGGTCGCCGCCGGTCCACATCAGCCAGGCGCGGCGCAGCACCGGGCCCGGGCAGGGACCGCCGAAAAAGGGCCGGGCGGCCACGCGCCGACGGGCCCGAAGTGGGCCACGATACACAGGTGATGATCGACGTCCCCACCGGTTGGACCCTGCCGGCCCCTGCGTGCCAGGAGATCCTCGACGTGATCGCTGCGGTCGCCCGGCGGGCATCGGGGACAGACGACAAGCGGGTGGCCGGGTGAGGTTCGCGTTCTACGGAAGGGTCTCGACCGAGGACCAGCAGGACCCGGAGGCCAGTCGGGGCTGGCAGTTGCGTCGAGCCCGAGGCCTCATCGCACCGGTGAACGGCGCCATCGTCGAGGAATACTTCGACATCGGGCCGTCCCGCTCTCTGCCCTGGAAGCGACGACCGGAGGCCGCGCGGCTGCTGGCCGCGATCGCGAGCACCGGCCGCATGTTCGACGCCGTGGTCATCGGTGAACCGCAGCGGGCGTTCTACGGAAACCAGTTCGGACTGACTTTCCCGGTCCTGACGCACTTCGGCGTGCAACTGTGGGTCCTGGAGGTCGGCGGTGTCGTCGATCCCGGCTCCGAGGCCCACGACATGCTGATGATGTTGTTCGGCGGGATGAGCAAGGCCGAACGCACCAGGGTGCAGCTGCGTGTCAAGGTCGCGATGGCGGACATGGCCGAGCGCACTGACCGGTTCCTGGGTGGCCGACCACCGTATGGCTATGCGCTGGTCGACGACGGTCCGCACCCGAATCCGGCCAAGGCAGCCGCCGGGCAGGTCGCGCACAGGTTGGAGGTGGATCCGCTGGCGGCCCCGGTCGTGCAGCGCATCTTCGGACGTACGTCGACGAGGGCCGCAGCTTCCGGGCCATCGCCCAAACGCTGACGGACGAGGGAATCCCGTCTCCGTCGGCTCATGACCCGGCCCGCAACCGGCACCGCGACGGGCGCGGTTGGGCCTTCTCCGCCGTGCGGGCCATTCTTGGGAACCCGACGTACGCCGGTCGCCGGGTGTGGGGGCGGCAGGAAAAGTTCGAGACCCTCCTCGACCCCTCCGATGTCGCGGCCGGGAGTCAGACCCGGATGCGGTGGAAGGAGAAACAGGCCTGGATCCGGTCGGGGCAGGTCACCCACCCCGCGATCGTCGAGGACCATCTGATCGCCGCGGCGGAACAGCTGCTGTCGGCGCGAATCCGACCCGAACGCACCCGTCAGCGGGCGACCGACCACCCCTACGCCCTGCGGGGACTGCTCAAGTGCGGTATCTGCGGCTCGACGATGCAGGGGTCCTTCCGCCCGTCACGGGGCGACGGTCCCGGGCGGGTGTTGTACCGGTGCGAGATCCGCCGCGGCCGCGCGCTGCCGGCGGAGTTGCTCGGGCATCCGGCGACCGTCTACGTGCGGCAAGACGCAATCGTCGACAAACTCGACCAGTGGATCTCCTCGCTGGCGTCCGCCGAGGTGCTCGCCGCCGGCCAATTGCCGGACCCGGCGACCGACCAGCAACGGGCAGCCCTGGGCCGAAGGCTGACTGATACCCGGCACAAGATCGCCAGCCTGATCGCGGCCATCGAATCTGGCGTCGATCCGACCCTGCTCGGTCGGCAATTGGCGACCAGGACGGCGGAAAAGGAACGCATCCTGCAGGAGATCAGCCGCCTGGAACCGACGGGCGCCAGGTCTGCGCGCGACATCGGCGCCCTGATCGACATATTCGGCTCCGTGGCCGAGGCGCTGAAGTCGGCGACCCACGACGAGCACCACCGGATCTATACGGCATGCGTCTGATCTGCGAATACGACCCGCAGAAGCGCACCGTCCGTGCCTCGATCGTCGACCCGACGGAGAGCGCGTGGGGGTTTGAGCGTGTCCGAGGGGGGACTTGAACCCCCACGCCCCTTAGGGCACTAGCACCTCAAGCTAGCGCGTCTGCCATTCCGCCACCCGGACCAGGTGTTCACGCTGCCGAGGCACCGCGACGGCCCAGCCTACTCGATGCCCGCGCCGCTCCCAACCGCATCAGGCGACGGTTCCCGGCGGCACCCGGATGGTAGGAAGGTGGCCATGACCGGTCCGGACGCCACCTCCAGCACGCCCAACTCCGACACTGCGGCTGCGACGCCCGCTGTTGACGAGGCCAGGACCCCGGCCGAGCGCGAGGTCGTGCAACTGTGCAGCGAGTTGATCCGCATCGACTCGGTCAACACCGGCGACCCGGACACCATCGGTGACGGGGAGGCCAGGGCCGCCCGGTACATCCAGGCAAAGCTCGACGAGGTCGGGTACGAGACCACCTATCTGGAGGCCGTGCCGGGCCGCGGCAACGTGCTCTGCCGGCTGGCCGGCGCCGACCCGCACCGGGGCGCCCTGCTGGTGCACGGCCATGTCGACGTCGTTCCCGCCGATGCTGCGGAGTGGACCGTCGACCCGTTCTCGGGCGCGGTCCAGGACGGCTATGTCTGGGGTCGCGGCGCCGTGGACATGAAGGACATGGTCGCGATGATCGTGGCGGTCGCCCGGGACTTCAAAACCAGCGGCTATCTCCCGCCGCGCGACCTCATCTTCGCCTTCATGTCCGACGAGGAGGCCGGCGGTACTTACGGCTCGCAGTGGCTGGTCGATCACCATCCCGACCTGTTCAGCGATGCCACCGAGGCCATTTCGGAGGTCGGCGGCTTCTCCATCCCGATCGGTGACGACCAGCGCGCGTACCTGGTCGCCGCGGCCGAGAAGGGCGTGGCCTGGGCGCATCTCACCGCGACCGGCCGGGCCGGGCACGGGTCGATGATCAACGACGACAACGCGGTGAGCCGCATCGCGCAGGCCGTTTCCACCCTCGGATCGCACGAGTTCCCGATCATCCACACCGCGACGGTCGACGCCCTGCTGGCGAAGATCACCGAGCTGACCGGGCTGGATTTCCCCGAGCAGGACCTGGAGAGCTCGGTTGCCAAGGTCGGCCCGGTTTCCCGGATCGTCAACGCGACGCTGCGCAACACCGCCAACCCGACCATGCTCAAGGCCGGGTACAAGGCCAACGTCATCCCGTCGGTCGCGACGGCGACCGTGGACTGCCGGGTGCTGCCCGGATCCGAGGAGAACTTCCGCAGCCAGGTCGCGCAGATCGTCGGCGACGGGATCGACATCGAGTGGACCTGGCAGCCGCCGCTGGAGTTCCCGTTCGAGGGTGACCTGGTGGAGGCCATGGAGGCCGCGCTGCACGCAGAGGATCCGGCTGGCACCGCCGTGCCGTACATGCTGTCCGGCGGTACCGACAACAAGGCGTTCGCCCGGCTGGGCGTTGCGGGCTACGGATTCTCGCCGCTCCGGCTGCCGGCCGACCTCGACTTCACGGCGCTGTTCCACGGCGTCGACGAGCGGGTGCCGATCGATGCTCTGCTGTTCGGTACCAGGGTGTTGAGTCGGTTTCTGCGGTCCTGCTGAGCGGACTGTCGACACCGGTCAGCTGCCGGGCACCCACATCCGGACGAGCGCGGTGGTGAACGCGGCCAGCGCGACCACCACCAGGAACGGCCAGCGCCGCCACACGGCGAACCCGGCGACCGCCAGCCCGGTGGCTCGGGCATCCAGCACCAGCGCCGACCCGACGGAAAACGTCTGTACCGCAACGAGTGCGGAGAGCAGAACGATCGGCAGCAGCGCCGCGACCCGTTGCACCTTGGGTCGTTCCAGCAGTGTCCGCGGCACGGACAACCCGGCGAGTTTGAACGCGTAACAGCCCAGGCAGCCGACGACGATGCCGATCCACAGGGTCATGACGTGGCCCCACCGGCCGGTTCGGCGTCATCGGGATCCCGTTCGCCCGGCCGGCGCTCAGCGGGCGGGTCCATCTCGTCGGCACTCCTCGCCGGCAGCAACCCGGCGACCACCCCGACCAGTGCCGCGATCAGCACCGGCACGCCCACCGGCACGAACGGGACAGCCACCAGCGCGACGAGCGCGGCGGCCAGCGCGACGGTCCATGCCTCCCTGCCCCGCAACCGCGGCGCCAGCAGCGCCAGGAAGGCCGCGGGCGCAGCGGCGTCCAACCCCAGCAGGCGGGGGTCGGACAGCCACGACGCGCCGATCACCCCGACGGCCGTCCCGAGGTTCCACAGGGTGAACACGCCGATACCGGTCGCGTAGAAGCCCAACCGCGCGGCCCGCTCCGAATCCCGGCCGATCGACATCGCCGTCGATTCGTCGATCACCAACTGCGCGGTCAGCAACCGCCGGCCACCGCGCACGTTGAGCAGCTCGGACAACCGCAGCCCGTACAGCGCGTTCCGGGCGCCGAGCATGATCGCCGTCGCCGCGCCCGCGATCGGCGCGCCGCCGCCGGCGACCACCCCGATCAAGCCGAACTGGCTGCCGCCGGTGAACATCAACAGCGACAGCGCCATCGTCTGCCAGAAGTCCAGGCCCCCGGCCAACGCGATCGCGCCGAAGGAGATGCCATAGGCGCCAGTGGCAATCGCGACACCCAGCGAATCACGGAGCACCTGCGACCGGGTCAGCCGCCACGCCGGGTCGCTGTCGCCGGCGTCGGAGGTCACCGGCCGGTCAGGGGGTCAGGTCGGGCAGCAGCCCAGGGGAGCGGCGTCGGCGCAGCCACACGCGCCGACTGCCGTCGGGAAAGCGGAGCACCCTGGCCAACTCCCACCCGGAGAACTCGGCGCGGATGGCCAGCATGGTGGCGGCCGCCGACCGGGAGACCCGGGCGTCGATCCGTAGCGGCTGGTACTCGAACTCGTCGGTGGCCGGACGCCGGCTGTGCGTCGTCGGCGACCGGTGCTGTGCGCTCTCGCCGGCACCGGAGTCGCCGGCGTCGAGCGCTGATCCCTGACCGGCGATCGCTCCCACCTCCATCACCCGGGGCCGGACTGCCGCCGACCCCCGCTCACCGCTCACCGCTCGCGGCTCACGGCTGCTGCCACGAGTGTGCCCTGCGGATCACCCGGACGGTACCTGCGACACCGGCAACTCATCCTGCTCGGCCGGCGGCCTAGGCGCCGTGCTGGCCGCCATCTCGGCGGTCAGCAGCCCGGCCAACCTGGTCCGGCGGGGGATCGAGCCGATGTGCCGGACGGCGCGCGCCAAGGTGGGGCCGGCGGCGTGCACCACGGACAGATGACGGCGGGCGCGGGTCAACGCGGTGTAGACCAGCGGCCGGGACAGCATGTTCCCGGCCTCCGGCGGCATGACGGCGACCACCGCTTCCCATTCCGAGCCCTGGGCGCGATGCACGGTGATCGCCCAGCCGTGCAGCAGGTCGCCGAGCGCCTTGCCGCTGATGTCGGACTCGCCGCTGGTGAACGCGACCCGCAGCGAGTTGTCACCGCAGGACACCACCGTGCCGACCTCGCCGTTGGCGTACCCGGAGGGTTCCGCGTCCAGGTGATTCGCGGTGGCCACCACCCGATCCCCGGCGTCGAACCCGCGGACGGTGCCGGTGCCGGGATTCAACTGGGCCTTCAGCGCCCGGTTCAACGCTTGGGTGCCGGCCGGCCCGCGGTGCACGGGCGTCACCACCTGCAGCTGGTCGCCCGAGCAGGAGAACACCCGCGGGATCGAGTCGGTGACCAGCTGGACGACCCGCCGTGCCGCGTCCTCGGAGCCGCGGGCCGGCACGATCACCACTTCGTGGGTCGGATCGGCCACCGGCACCAGGTCACCGGCCCGCACCGCGATCGCCAGCCGCGCGATCGATCCGCCCTCGGTCTGCCGGTACAGGGTCCTGAGCTCCGTCACCGGCACGGTGCCGCTGTCGATCAGGTCGCCGAGCACCCGGCCGGGGCCGATCGAGGGCAGTTGGGCGGGATCGCCCACCAACACCAGGCGGGTGCCGTCGGACAACGCGGACACCAGCGCCGCCGCGAGTTCGGCATCCAGCATCGAAGCCTCGTCGACCACCACCAGGTCCGCCTCGATCGGGTTGTTGGCGTCGTGGTCGAAGACCGATCCAGTCGCACCCTGGGTCGGCGGGCGCGCTCCGAGCAGTCGGTGCACCGTGGTGGCGTTGTTGCCGGCCAGCTCCTCCAGCCGCTTGGCCGCGCGGCCGGTCGGCGCCGCCAGCGCGATCGACGCGTCGACCTTGCGGCACAGCGTCACGATTGCCGAGACGGTCCGGCTCTTGCCGGTGCCGGGCCCACCGGTGAGCAGGCTCACCCCGTGCGCCGCGGCCAGCGAGACCGCGCCGGCCTGTACGTTGTCCAGGCCCCTGACGGCGCCCTTGACGGCCCGTTCGCCGGCCATCGTCTTCGCCGTCCTGACCAGCCTGGCCAGCCCCTCCGCGATGGTGGACTCGGCCTGCGCCAACATGTTTCGGGCGACCCACGGCTCCGCCGAGCCGGCCGGATCGGCGACCCGGACCACCCCGCCGGCGGCCATCGCCGCGCCCAGCGCCGGCTGCGCGTCCACGCCGAACGGCCGCAGGCCGTCACCGACCAGCGATTCGGGTGCCGCCGTGTGGCCGTCCCGGGCATACCTGGCCAGCGTCCACTCCACCAGCGCGCGTCCGCGCCGCGGATCGTCCCGGCGGACGTCCGGCTCCACCGACCGCGCAAGCCGGTCGGCCTGGGCGACCGCGGCGTCGGGCAGCGCGAGCAGCCGCCACGGATCCTCTCGCAGGACCCTGCCCGCCTCGTCGCCCAGCGCATCGGCGAGTCGGGCCGCCCACCGGACCGGGATCTCCTGCGGCACCAGCAGTTCGGCGATGCCGTAGAGCTGACCGGCGCCGACGAAACTGGTGACCAGCCGGTTGGCGCGCCGGTCGGTCATCCGGGGCAGACCCGCGAGATTGGGGGCCGTGACGTCTGCCGGGCCGCGGATGCCGACGTCGGCCAGCTTCGCCGCCATCGCCTGACCCACCCCCGGCCACAGGCCGGCGGCGCAGAACTCGGCGAACACGTCAGGCACGCCCGGACCCTACCTGCGGACGGCCGCGCATCCGGTCCACCAGGTGCCCGGCCCGAGCGGCGGGCCGGCGATCCCGGTCAGTCCGTCGCGGCCGTTCCGCTGCTGACGTCGTCCAGCGCGCTGCGAATCTCGGCGGGCAGGGTGATCTGCTCGGCGGCCAGCGACCCGAGCAGCTGGGCCCGGTCGCGGGCCCCGATCACCACACTGGACACCGCCGACCGGTCCCGCACCCAGGCGCAGGCGACCGCGAGCGGAGAGGTACCGAGGCCCTCGGCCGCGGTGGCGACCGCCTCGACGATCCGGGCGGACTGGTCGGTTCGGTAGCGGCCGACGTACCGGGTGAACTGCGCAGATGCGCCCCGGGAGTCGGCGGGGGTGCCGTGCCGGTACTTTCCGGTCAGCACTCCGCGACCGAGTGCGGCCCAGGCCAGCAAACCCAGCCCGTGCACCGCGGCCGCCGGCAACACGGAACGCTCCGGCTCCCGTTCGAGCAGTGAGTACTCGGCCTCCACCGATACCAGCGGGGTGTCCGGAGAGGTGGCCCGGAGCCGGCCGGCCAGGGTCGCCAACTGCCAGCCGTTCACCCCGGAGACCCCCACATACCGGGCACGTCCGGAGTCCACCGCAGTCGCCAGCGCGGCGCAGGTCTCCTCGAACGGGACTGCGGCGTCGAAGCCGTGCACCTGCCAGAGGTCGACGTGGTCGGTGCCGAGCCGGGCCAGCGAACCGTCCAGCGCCGCGAGGAGCCGGCCCCGGCCGCCGCCGACCCCGACCGTCGTGGTGGACAGCACCACCGACGACCGGCTGACCACGTCCGGCACCAGGGTGCCCAGGATCGCCTCCGCGTCGCCGTCCCCGTAGATGTTCGCGGTGTCGATCAGCGTGCCGCCGGCACCGACGAACGCTTCCAGCTGCGCGGCCGCTGCGTCCGCATCGGTATCCCGGCCCCAGGTCATCGTGCCCAGACCGAGCCGGGACACCTCCAGCCCGCTGCGGCCGACGCGACGCGAATCCATGACGGCCAACCTAGCGGGCGGCCGGTGTCGGATCCCGGAGCGGGGCGACACCCGGGTACCGTGACCGGGGCGTTGCGGCGGGTTCGCGGCTTGGCGGACAGCTGAAGATCGCGGTCCACCCTGGTCCGCTCATCGTCGGCGCCAGTCATGCACTGACCTTCACCGCGGCAAGGGGCGAGTACAGCGTGGACAACAGGATGCGCATCGGGCTGAACCTGGGTTACGTCACGACGGCCGAGGAACTGGCCGACAACATCGCGCTGGCGCAGACCGCCGAATCGCTCGGCTTCGACACGGTCTGGGCCGCGGAAGCCTACGGATCGGATGCGGTGACCGTGCTCGCAGCGGTCGCCGCCCGGACCCACCGGATCGGTATCGGGTCCGGGGTTCTGCAGATCCCGGGCCGCACCCCGGCGATGACCGCGATGACCGCAGCCACCCTGGACGCGCTGTCCGGCGGCCGGTTCACCCTCGGTCTCGGCGTGTCCGGGCCACAGGTGTCCGAAGGTTGGCACGGCGTACGGTTCGCCGACCCGCTCGGCCGGACCAGGGAATACGTGCAGATCGTCAGGCAGGCGCTGCAGCGTCGGCGAGTCACCGCGGGCGGCACGCACTTCACGCTGCCGCTGCCGGACGGGCCGGGCAAGTCCCTCGTCCTCTCGCTGCAGCCGGTGCGGTCGGAGATCCCGATCTACCTGGCTGCCCTCGGTCCGAAGAATCTGGACCTGACCGGCGAGATCGCCGACGGCTGGCTGGCGATCTTCTTCGACCCGGACATCGCAGCCGGCTCCATCGGCCGGATCCGGCGGGCGGCCCTGGCTGCCGGCCGGGATCCCGGACTCATCGACATCAACGCGTCCATACCGGTTTCCGTCGGTGACGACCCGGAGGTGGCGGCGAATCGGGTGCGCCCGTTCGCCGCCCTCTATATCGGCGGGATGGGCTCGGCGAAGACGAACTTCTACCACCGCACAGCGACCGAGATGGGTTTCGGCGCCGAGGCCGTCGAGGTGCAGGAGCGCTTCCTGGCTCGGGACTACGCCGGCGCCGCCGCGGCTGTGCCGTTCGAGTTCATCGACCGGACCAGCCTGCTCGGCAGCCGGGACCGGATCGCCGAGCGCATCGGCCGGCTCGTCGCCGGGGGAGTCACCTCGATCAGCGTGAACTGCTTCGACCGCGATCTGGAGTCCCGGATCGGCACCCTCACCACCGTCATGCACGCCGCCCAGCGGGCCGGAGTCCGCCCGTGAACCTGTTCCAGGCCATCATCCTCGGCATCGTCGAGGGCCTCACCGAATTCCTGCCGGTCTCCTCGACGGGTCACCTGACGATCGTCGAGAAGATGCTCGGCCTGCCGATCGATGACGTCGCGGTCACCGCCTTCACCGCGGTGATCCAGGTCGGCGCGATCGCGGCGGTGATCATCTACTTCTGGGCCGAGATCGTGCTGCTGGTCAGGGCCTGGTTCCGCGGGCTGCTGCACGCGGACAAGCGCGGCGACCCGGACTACCGGCTGGCCTGGCTGGTGATCATCGGGTCGTTGCCGATCGTCGTCGTCGGCTATCTGGCCAGGAACCTGGTCTCCGGGCCGCTGCGCAGCCTGTGGGTGGTCGCCTTCGCATTGATCATCTGGGGCGGCGTGATGCTGCTGGCCGAGGCGATCGCCAAGCTGGACCGCGGGGAACGTGACCTCAACCTGACCGACGCGCTGCTGATCGGGTTCGCCCAGTGCCTGGCCCTCATTCCCGGTGTCTCCCGTTCCGGTGCAACGATTTCCGTCGGCCTGATGCGTGGACTGGACCGGGTGACGGCGACCAGGTTGGCCTTCCTGCTCGGCATCCCGGCGTTGCTCGGGGCCGGGGTCTACGAGTTGCCGTCGGCCCTCAAGGACGGCGGCGTGGGCGTCCTGCCCACGGTGGTCGGCACCGTGGTGTCGTTCGTCGTGGCGTACGCGTCGATCGCCTGGCTGTTGCGCTACGTCGCCGGGCACACCATCCGGATCTTCGTCTGGTACCGGTGGGGCCTGGCGGCGGCCATCATCATCGCGCTGAGCACCGGCGCCCTGGCGGCCACCTGATCATGACGAGCGACCCGACGGGCGACCCGACGTCCGATGCCGACATCGAACCCGTCACCCAGGACGGCAGCGCGGCCGCCGAACCGCGCCCGCCCGTCATGACGGTGGTCCTGGTCCGGCACGGCCGGTCGACCGCGAACACCTCCGGCGTACTCGCCGGACGCCTGCCGGGGGTCACCCTCGACGATCACGGACAGGCCCAGGCCGCGACGATCGCGCAGCGACTCGCCGGCACCCGCTTCGACCGGTTGGTGTCCTCACCGCTGGACCGTTGCCTGCAGACGCTGGCCCCGTTCTCCGCGTCCTCCGGGCTGCCGGTCGAGATCGACGACCGGTTCGCGGAGGTCGACTACGGCGACTGGTCCGGCCGCGCCCTGAAGGACCTGGTCAGTGAGCCGCTGTGGCGGACCGTGCAGCAGCACCCGTCCGCGGCCGTGTTCCCGGCCGGGGAGGGCCTGGCCACGGTGTCTGCGCGAGCGGCGGCGGCGCTTCGCGACATTCGGGCCGCGGCCACCACCGATCAGACAGTTCTGGTCTGCTCACACGGCGACGTGATCAAGTCGATCCTGGCCGACGCGCTTGGGATGCACCTGGACGCCTTCCAACGCATCGTCGTGGCACCTTCGTCGATCTCGGTCATCCGGTACACCCCGCTGCGACCGTTCGTCGAACGCATCAACGACACCGGCGACCTGGGTTCCATCAGCCCGTACCCGACACCCGCAACGCCCGCCGCTCCGCCCGAGTCGTCATCCGACGCCGTTCCGGGCGGGGTCGCCGGCTGACGGTGGCCTAAGCTCAGAGGTGCCATGCCGCGACAGATTCACGTCTTCAGATCACCCGAGAGGTTCCTCGCCGGAACCGTCGGGCAGCCTGGCGAACGCGAATTCTTCCTGCAGGTCGTCGACGGCCGCCGAGTGCTCTCCGTAGCTTGCGAGAAACAGCAGGTCGCCGTGCTGGCCGACCGGCTCGGATCATTGATCACCGAGGTGGCCCGCCGGTTCGGCGCCCAGGCCGAGAACGCGCCGATTCCCGCCGTCGCGTCGGACCTGACGCTGTCCACCCCGGTGGACGCCGAGTTCCGGGTCGGCACAATGGGCCTGGCCTGGGACGGCGAAGGCTCGCAGGTGATCGTCGAATTGCTGGCGCTGTCCGAGGAAGAGGTCGGTGAGGAGATCGTGCTGGAGGACCGCGAGGACGGTCCCGACGCGCTCCGGGTGTTCCTGTCGCTGAGCGAGGCCCGGGACTTCGCCAAGCACGCCGAACTGGTGGTTTCCGCCGGCCGGCCACCCTGCCCGCTGTGCAACAACCCGCTCGATGCCGAAGGTCACATCTGCCCCCGGCTGAACGGCTATCACCGCGGTGCCCTCGGCTGAAATGCTCGACGAATTCGTCGCCGACGTCATCAGCCGCGGCGAGATCATCGTCACCGGGCGGCTGACCGATGCGTCCAACCTCACCCTGCTCGGCGAGGCCACCCTTGACGGGCTGACGGTGCAATGCATCTACAAGCCGGTCCGCGGCGAGCGCCCGTTGTGGGACTTCCCGGACGGGACCCTGGCCGACCGGGAGCGGGCCGCCTACCTGGTCTCCCGGAGCGCGGGCTGGGACTGCGTGCCGCTCACCGTCCTCCGGGACGGCCCGTACGGGCCGGGCATGGTGCAACGCTGGATCGATGAGGCCGACCCCGAGGAGGTGGTCGACCTGGTGCCGGTGGCCGCCGTCCCACCGGGCTGGCTTGCGGTGCTGCGGGCCGTCGACGTCGACGGGTCGGACGTCGCCGTCGTGCACGCCGACCTGCCCGCCCTGGCCCGGCTGGCCGGGTTCGACCTGGTGGTGAACAACGCGGACCGCAAGGGTTCGCACGTGCTGCCGACCGCCGGCGGTCGCATCCTCGGCGTCGATCACGGCCTGACCTTCCACAGCGACGACAAGCTCCGCACCATCCTGTGGGGCTGGGCCGGCAAGCCGCTGCCGGACATCGTCATCGAGGGCATCGCCCGGTTGCGCCGCGACCTCGACGGCGACCTCGGCGAGGACCTCGACGCGTTGATCACCGGCACCGAGATGCGGGCGCTGCGGCGACGGCTGGACGTGCTCGCCGCCAAAGGGGTGTTCCCGCGGGCGCCTGCGCACCGCACCCCGATCCCATGGCCACCCCTGTGAGCCTGCTGGCCGGGCTGGGCCGGACCGCTTCCCGGGCTATCGGTGGACTGGTGCTGGACGCCTCCAGCGGCGTGGCGAGGGTGGCCGAGGCGGCCCGCGCCGCGGTCAGTGGCCAGCGGATGGGGCCGGCCACCCTAAGGGTCGGCGTGGTGATCCTGTCCGACGAGACGGGCCGGGCGTTGACCACCCCGGAGGCCGTGACGCCGTCCCTCGACCTGGCCGGCGGGGTGCTGAGCGCGGAGTCCGGCATCCGGGTGCGGCTCACCGGGATCCAGGTGATCACCGAGCCGGCGCCGGCCCGGGCGCTCGACCCGCGGGCGAACCGGCTGCTGCTGCTCGACGACGTGCTCGGCCGGACGGACTTCTACCGGCGGCACTCGGCGCCGGTCGACCTGTCTGCCGCGGTGGTCGGGGCACCGGTGACGGTGATCGTCGTGCGGAACATCGCGGGCCGGACGACCGGTTGCTCGCTGGGCCTGTCCGCCGACTGGGTGATCGTGCAGGCCGCCCTGTTCGACCGGGCGCAACCACACAGCTATGACAAGACCGTGCTGGTGCACGAGCTCGGCCATGCGCTGAACCTGCCGCACTTCCGGGACCGGAAGAACCTGATGTTCCCTGCGTCCTCGCCGCCGGGCGACGTGCGCGGCACCACTCTGCAGGGCTGGCAGACCGCGATCCTGCACGCCAACCGGCACGTGGTGCCGGGCGTCGCACAATAGCTGCGGCCCTCACCTCGCGCGCCGGGCCACCCGCGCCGCCCCCGCCCGCGACCGGCCCGAGCCGGGCGACCGGGGTCGGCGCCGCGCCGCATTAGGGTGGCGGGGTGCAGTCCTGGACCCGCCCTCCCGTCCCGTCCCTCCCCGGCACGTCTTCGCAGCTCCGGCTGCACGACACCGCCAGCGCGTCCGTTCGTGCGACGGGACCGGGAGAGTTGGCCACCATCTACGTCTGCGGGATCACCCCTTACGACGCCACGCATCTCGGGCACGCTGCCACCTACATCGCGTTCGACCTGGTGCAGCGGGTCTGGCTGGACAGCGGTCACCGGGTGCACTTCGTGCAGAACATCACCGACGTCGACGACCCGCTGCTGGAGCGCGCCGAGCGCGACGGCATCGACTGGCGCGAGCTCGCCGCGATGGAGATCCAGCTGTTCCGGGAGGACATGACGGCGCTCCGGGTGCTGCCGCCGCAGGACTACATCGGCGCGGTGGAGGCGATGGACGAGGTGTCCGCGGCGGTCGCCACCCTGCTGACGGCCGGCGCCGCGTACCGGGTCAATGACGACGCGCACCCGGACATCTACTTCGATATCGCGGCGGCCCCCAAGTTCGGCTACGAGTCCCGCTACGACCTGGCCACCATGCTGCGGCTGGCCGCCGAACGCGGCGGTGACCCGGAACGCCCCGGCAAGCGGAACCCGCTCGACCCGCTGCTGTGGCGGACCCGCCGAGACGGGGAACCGTCGTGGGCGTCACCGGTGGGCCCCGGCCGACCCGGCTGGCACATCGAGTGCTCGGTGATCGCCGGCAACCGGCTCGGGCCGACCATCGACGTGCAGGGCGGCGGCAACGACCTGATCTTCCCGCACCACGAATGCTCGGCGGCGCACAGCGAGGTGCTGACCGGCGTCGTGCCGTTCGCCCGGCACTACACGCACGCCGGAATGATCTCGCGGGACGGCGAGAAGATGTCCAAGTCCCGCGGCAACCTGGTGTTCGTCTCCCGGCTGCTGGCCGACGGTGTCGACCCGATGGCCATCCGAACCGCTCTGCTCAGCGGCCACTACCGCGCGGACCGGCCGTGGTCGGACGACCTGCTGACCGCCGCGCAGGACAGGCTCGCCCGCTGGCGGGCCGCGGCGACCCGCCCGGGCGCGGCTGCCACCGGGGTGCTCGCCGCGATCCGGGCGGCACTCGCCGACGACCTGGACACCCCCACGGCGCTGGCAGCGCTGGATACCTGGGCAGAGGACGATTCGCTGGGCGGGGCGCTGGTCGCCGACGCCGCCGACGCCCTGCTGGGCATCACCCTGCGCTGAAGCGACATCGCGACCGGCAGACCGAGCACCAGGAGGAGATGGCATGACGGACGAACAGCGGCACCGCCAGCAGCCCACCGAGGAGGAGAAGTTCGCCGCCGCGGGTGCCGAGGACTACCTCGGGGTCCCGATCAGCGACAACGAGTTCGCCGACGTCTGGACGTCTACGCCCGACGAGGATCAGCCGCCGGCCCCCGCCGGCGAAGGCACCGGCCCCGCGGACGGGTGAGCTTGCAGTAGGGAGAACGCGTTGCCCGCCGGGTCGGCCCGCACCAGCCAGGACTACCCGGGCCGCCGCCCGACAGCGTGAGCGGTCCAGGTCGGTCTCGAGGCCGCGCTACCGGCGGCCCTCGCCCGGCCGCGGTCCGCGGCGGCGCAGGTACCGCTCGAACTCGGCCGCGATGGACTCGCCGGACGCCGGCTGGAGGGGTTCGTCCTCCTCCTCGCGTTCTTCCAGCGCCCTGATGTATTCGGAGATCTCCTCGTCCTCGGCGGCGATCTGAGTGACCTCGGCCTCCCACTCGTCGGCCTGACCCGGCAGGGTGCCGAGCGGCACCTCGATGTCCAGGATCTCCTCGACGCGGTGCAGCAACGCGAGGGTGGCCTTCGGGGACGGGGCTTGCGACACGTAGTGCGGCACCGATGCCCAGAACGACAGGGAGGGGATCCCGGCCTGCACGCAGGCGTCCTGGAACACCCCGGAGATGCCGGTCGGTCCTTCGTACCGGGACCGGGCCAGCCCGAGCTTGGCGGCGGTGCCCTCGTCGTGTGCCGACCCGGTCACCTGGATCGGCCGGGTGTGCGGGACGTCGGCCAGCAGTGCACCCAACCCGATCACCTGACCGACCAGGTGCTCTACGGCAATCTTGAGCAGCTCGTCACAGAACGCCCGCCAGCGGAAGTTCGGCTCGATGCCGTGCACGAGGATGACGTCGCTGGGCGAACCGACCAGTCGACACGCCGACAGCCTGGTGGTCGGCCAGTCGATGGTCCTGGTCACCCCGTCGATCAACCTGACGGTCGGCCTGGAGACCTGGAAATCGTAGAAACCTTCCGGGTCCATCTCGGTCAGCGGAGTGGCGTCCCAGGTCAATCCCAGCTGCTCAACGGCAGCGGTGGCAGCATCCCCGGCGTCGTTCCACCCCTCGAAGGCGGCGATCATCACCGGGTTGCGTAGGGCCGGGAACTCACTCACGCAGGTCAGCCTACGTGCGTTCACCGGCCTCGGTGACGCCCACGCCGACGCAGATGGGGTCTACCGGGTGACACACGAATTACCCTGTAACCGTGACCATCCCCTCCGTGCACCCCTTGCTGGCCGCGCTCTCCGAGCGCGTACTCGTTGCGGACGGCGCGATGGGCACCATGTTGCAGGCCCAGGACCCGTCGATGGACGACTTCGCCGGACTCGAGGGCTGCAACGAGATCCTCAACGTGACCAGGCCGGACATCGTCCGGGCGGTGCACCGCGCCTACCTCGAGGTGGGCGTCGACGCCATCGAGACGAACACCTTCGGGGCCAACCTGGCCAACCTGGCCGAGTACGACATCCAGGACCGCATCTTCGAGCTGGCCAGGGCCGGTGCGGCGCTCGCGCGGGCGGAGGCGGACGAGTTCAGCACGGCCGCCCAGCCGCGGTTCGTGCTCGGCTCCGTCGGCCCCGGCACCAAACTGCCCACCCTGGGGCACGCCCCGTACATCGCGCTGCGGGAGGCCTACGGGCAGCAGGTGGCCGGGATGCTCGAGGGCGGCGTCGACGCGGTGCTGATCGAGACCTGCCAGGATCTGCTGCAGACCAAATCCGCGGTGCTGGGCGCCAAGCGGGCGATGTCCGCGGCCGGCATCGCGGTGCCGGTCATCGTGCACGTCACCGTCGAAACCACCGGGACGATGCTGCTCGGGTCGGAGATCGGTGCCGCGTTGACCGCGCTGGAACCGCTCGGCATCGACTACATCGGCCTGAACTGCGCCACCGGCCCGGCCGAGATGAGTGAGCATCTGCGGTACCTGTCCCGGCACGCCAGGATCGGCGTCTCCGTCATGCCCAACGCCGGGCTGCCGCAACTCGGGCCGAACGGCGCCGTCTACCCGCTGAGCCCGCCGGAACTGGCGGAGGCGTTGTCGGGGTTCGTCACCGAGTTCGGTCTCGGCCTGGTCGGCGGCTGCTGCGGTACCACCCCCGAACACCTGCGGCAGGTGGTCGAGGCGGTGGCGCACGCCACCCCCGCGCGGCGGCACCCGCGGCCGGACCCGGGGTTGTCCTCGCTCTACCAGGCCGTGCCGTTCCAGCAGGACGCCTCGGTACTGATGGTCGGCGAGCGGACCAACGCCAATGGCTCCAAGGCGTTTCGCGAGGCGATGCTGGCCGAGAACTGGCAGGACTGCGTGGAGATCGCCCGCGCGCAGACCAGGGACGGCGCGCACCTGCTGGACCTGAACGTCGACTACGTCGGCCGGGACGGCGCCGCGGACATGAAGGCGCTGGCCTCCCGGCTGGCCACCGCATCGACGCTGCCGATCATGATCGACTCCACCGAACCGCCGGTGATCCAGGCCGGTCTCGAGCAGCTCGGCGGCCGCTCCATCGTCAACTCGGTGAACTTCGAGGACGGTGACGGACCGGATTCCCGGTACATGCGGACCATGGCCCTGGTCAAGGAGCACGGCGCCGCGGTTGTCGCGCTGACCATTGACGAAGAGGGACAGGCCCGCACCCGGGAGCACAAGGTCGCGATCGCGGAACGGTTGATCACCGACCTCACCGGCCGCTGGGGGATGCAGGAGTCCGACATCGTCGTCGACTGCCTCACCTTCCCGATCGCCACCGGCCAGGAGGAGACCCGCCGGGACGGCATCGAAACCATAGAGGCCATCAGGGAACTCAAGCGGCGGCACCCGGATGTGCAGACCACGCTGGGTGTCTCGAACGTCTCCTTCGGCCTCAACCCCGCCGCCCGGCAGGTGCTGAACTCGGTCTTTCTGGCCGAATGCACTGCGGCGGGACTGGATTCGGCCATCGTGCACCCGTCGAAGATCCTGCCGATGGCCCGGATCCCCGAGGAGCAGCGGACGGTCGCGCTGGACCTGGTGTACGACCGGCGCGGTGTCGATTCGTCTGGAGCGGACTACGACCCGCTGCAGAAGGTGCTGGAGATCTTTGACGGCGCGACGACTGCCGCCGGGCGGGCCACCAGGGCCGCCGAACTGTTGTTGCTGCCCTTGGACGAACGGCTGCAGCGGCGGATCATCGACGGCGAGCGCAACGGCCTGGAAGCCGATCTCGACGAGGCCATGCTGCACCGCAAGCCGCTGGAGATCATCAACGACACTCTGCTCGAGGGGATGAAGACGGTCGGTGAGCTGTTCGGCTCCGGCGCGATGCAACTGCCGTTCGTGCTCACCTCGGCCGAGGTGATGAAGCTGGCGGTCGCCCATCTGGAACCGCACATCGAAAAGAACAGTGATGGTGGTCCGTCGAACAAGGGCACCATCGTGCTGGCCACCGTCAAGGGCGACGTGCATGACATCGGCAAGAACCTGGTGGACATCATCCTGTCCAACAACGGCTATTCGGTGGTGAATCTCGGTATCAAGCAACCGATCTCGACGATTCTGTCGGCGGCGCAGGATTCCGCGGCGGACGCCATCGGGATGTCCGGGCTGCTGGTGAAATCCACCGTGATCATGAAGGAGAACCTCGAGGAGATGAACGCCCGCGGGGTGGCCGAGAAGTTCCCGGTGCTGCTCGGCGGCGCCGCGCTGACCCGCTCGTACGTGGAGAACGACCTGGCGTCCGTCTTCAAGGGCGACGTCCGGTACGCCAGGGATGCGTTCGAGGGCCTGCGGCTGATGGACGGCGTGATGTCCCGCAAGCGCGGGTTGGACCCGGTGGCAGCGGCAGCGGACGCCGCGAAGGTGGCCGAGCGCAAGGCCCGTCACGAACGGTCGCTGCGCATCGCCGAGAAGCGCAAGGCGGCAACGGCTGTCGAGGACGCGGCGGTGGTGATCCCGACCCGGTCGGATGTGGCGGTGGACAATCCGGTTCCCACGCCACCGTTCTGGGGTTCCCGAGTGGTGAAAGGCATTGCGCTGGCGGACTACTCGTCGATGCTGGACGAGCGGGCGACGTTCATGGGGCAGTGGGGCCTGCGTGGCAGCAAGGGTGGCAACGGCCCCTCCTACGAGGAGCTGGTCGAGAAGGAGGGCCGGCCCCGGTTGCGGTACTGGCTGGACCGGTTGCACACCGAGAAAGTGCTGCAGGCTGCGGTTGCCTATGGCTACTTCCCGTGCGTGTCCGAGGGCGAGGAGGTGGTGGTGCTGGCCGAGCCGGACATCGACGCCCCCGAGGTGGCCCGGTTCTCCTTCCCGCGGCAGCGCCGGGACCGTCACCTGTGCCTGGCCGACTTCTACCGGCCGCGCTCCTCCGGTGAGGTCGACGTCATCGGCTTCACCGTCGTCACGATGGGCCAGCGGATCGCCGACTTCGCGAACGAACTGTTCGCCGCCAATGCCTATCGCGACTACCTGGAGGTGCACGGGCTGTCCGTGCAGCTGACCGAGGCGCTCGCGGAGTTCTGGCACCAGCGGATCCGCTCCGAGCTGGTCTTCGCCGACGGCAGCTCGGCGGCCGCGGACGACGCCGACGACGTCGAGAAGTTCTTCGACCTCGAGTACCGGGGGGCCCGGTACTCCTTCGGCTACCCGGCGTGCCCGGACCTGACCGAACAGACGAAGGTCGTGACGCTGCTCGACCCCAGCCGGATCGGGGTCGAACTGTCCGAGGAGTACCAGCTGCATCCCGAGCAGTCCACCTCGGCACTGGTCGCGCACCACCCCGAGGCGAAATACTTCGCGGCCCGGTGAGTCCGAGCGATGTCGCAGCCGAAACACCCGCCGCAGCAATAGAACTCGGTGGTGTGCTGTTCGACATGGACGGCACCCTGGTCGATTCCGAACGGCTCTGGACGATCTCCATGGACCGGGTCGCCGAACACCTGGGCGGCGCCCTGTCGGCGGAGACCAGGGCGGCCATGCTCGGTCAGCCGGTCCCGGATTCGGTCGCTCTGATGCTGGCGGACATCGGGTCGACGCACACCCACGCGGCCACCACCGAACTGCTGCTGGCGATCACCGCGGAGATCTTCGCCGAGGACCTGCTCTGGCAACCCGGTGCCCAAGAACTGATCGACGCCATCCGGGACGCCGGGCTCAAGACGGCGCTGGTCACCAACTCCCCGCGCTCGCTGGTCGACGTCGCGCTCGGCCTGCTGGGCCAGCACCGGTTCGACGCGACGATCTGCGGTGATGAGGTGACCCGCGGCAAGCCGGACCCGGAGCCGTACCTGCGGGCCATGCAGCTGATCGGGCTGACCGCCGCGGACTGCCTGGCGGTGGAGGATTCGCCGTCCGGCACCCAGGCCGCGGTCGCCGCGGATATCGCGGTGCTGGTGGTGTCGTCCGAGATGGCGGTGCCACAGGGCCCCGGCCGGATCTTCGCCTCGTCCCTGCTCGGCGCGACCGTCGAGGAATTTCGGCACATCCATCACGAGTTCCGCCGATCCCGATTACGCGCCGGGCCGGCATGCGGCTGACGATCGCGGCGGAGGGCCGGGCCGACCCGGAGACGGTGTGGGACAAGTACATCCACCCGGGGCGATGGCATGAATGGTCACCGCAGATCCGGTCGGTCGACTGCGCCGACGAGGCCATCGCCGCGGGCACCACCGGGACGGTGCACGGCCCCTGCGGTGTCGGCGTCGATTTCGAGATCCTCACCGTCGATGAGCAGAATTGTTGCTGGAGCTGGCGGGTCGAGGCAGCGGGGGTGCTGTTGACCCTCGACCACGGCGTCGCGGCGCGGGGGAGTGCGCCGGCGGCCGGGACCAGGACCACGCTGACCGTCGACGGGCCGGCACCGATCGTCGTGGGCTACCTGCCGCTCGCTCGACTGGCAATGGGGCGGCTGGTCCGGTAGACCGGGCGACGACCCGTTCGCGGAGGCAACCATGGCAGCAGCATCACGCTGGCCCAGGCGCGAGCCGTCATCAACGCCTGCATCGACGACGCCAGGACCATCAGGCGACCGATGAGCATCGCGGTGGTCGACGAAGGGGCACATCTGGTCGCTTTCGCCGCCATGGAGCGGACCACCCTGATCGGTGCGGACATCTCGCAGCGCAAGGCCGTCACGGCGGTGCATTTCCAACGCGACACCCGCGATCTCGCGCCGCTGGTCAGGGCGGGACAGTCATTGTTCGGCATCGAAGCCACCACCGGGAACCGGTTCGCGTTCTTCGCCGGCGGGGCACTCCTACGCACCCCGGACGGCCAGGTGGCCGGTGGGGTCGGGTTCAGCGCCGGATCGGTGGAGGAGGACCACCGGGTCGCCGAGGCCGGCCGGGTGGCGTTCACCACCCTGACGGGAATCGCCTGACGGCCGGCGCCTGACGGTCGATGCCGGACGGTCGCCGCCTGACGGTCGCCGCCTGACGGTCGATGGAGAACCGTTGCGGCCCAGCCCACGTATCCCAGGTCAGCCCGGCAACGACGCCGGGCACCAGCAGGCGGGCCACACCACTGCCCGCCGTCACAGGGGGGAACGGGCATGAAGCTGCAACTCAAGGCCGATAATCGGCCGGCGCAGGCGATCACCGCGGGGAACATCGGCATCACCATCTCCGGCGCCGGCACGGTGACCGTCAGCGAAGCGGACGGGGACAGCGGCACCACGATCACCGTCACCAACCTGCCGGGCGGTGGCACCAGAACCGATGTCCGCAACGGTGACGGCAGCAGTTCGACCACCTGGCACAACCCGGCCGCCGGCAACGGGACCTCCACCACCACAACGCACACCGACGACGGTCAGGGCAACACGACGACCACCACGGTCACCAAGGACGGCAACGGCAACGTCACCAGCACCGTCACCACCGTGCCCTGAGCCCGGTACCACTCGCGCGACGCCCGCTCGTCCTGGTGGGGCGTTTCCGGGGCGAGCGGGCCGCCGCCGCGCCAGGGCGCGGCGGGTCCGTCACGGCGCGGCAGACCCGCGGTCGTTCTCCTGCTCGACCAGGGCCGCCAGATCCGCCAGCCGGTCCAGGCCGCGAACCGGTTGCGCCATCCGGTGATTGCCGGCGAACGCCGCCCGGTGCCGGTCCAGGAACCACCAGTAGCCGGCCGTGAACGGGCACGCCTGCTCGCCCCCCGCACCGTCGGCCGGTAGGCGCAGCCACCGCAGTAGTCGCTCATCCGGTTGATGTAGGCGCCACCGCCGGCGTACGGCTTGGTGGTGATCTCGCCGCCGTCCGCGTACTGCGACATACCGATCACGTTGGGCACCATCACCCAGTCGTAGCCGTCGACGAAGGCGCGATGGAACCAGTCCGTGACCTGCGCCGGCTCCCAGCCACGTTGCATCGCGTAGTTGCCGAGCACCATCAGCCGGGGAATGTGGTGCACCCAGGCGTGATCGCGCACCGCGGCGAGCACGGATGACAGGCAGCGCGCCTGCACCGCATCGGCATCCAGCTCGGCGAACCAGCGCGGGATGTCCCGCGTCGCGGCCAACGCGTTGCGCCAGCGGTAGTCCGGCCCGAGATGCCAGTAGAGATTCCAGATGTAGTCCCGCCAGCCGATCACCTGCCGGACAAAACCCTCGGCGGAGGAGAGCGGCACATCGCCGGCCCGGTAGGCGCTCTCGACCCGGCGGACGACGTCGAGCGGATCGAGCAGCCCGAGATTCAGTGAGCTGGACAGCAGCGAGTGCGCCAGCCACGGGTCGTCGGCCAGCATGGCATCCTCGTACGGCCCGAACGCTGCCAGCCGGCTGTCCAGGAAGTGCCCCAGCGAGGCGAGCGCTTCTCCGCCCGTCGCCGGGAACCGGCGCGGCCCGTCCACCCCGACGAACGCGACGTCGCCGTCCCGCTCCCACCGGTCCAGGTCGCGGCGCACCTCGTCGTCGATGTCGTCCTCGACCGGCCACCAGGGTTCGGCCACCACGATGCCGGCTGCGCCGCGGCCCTTGGGTGGCGGCTGCCGGTTGTCCGCGTCGAAATTCCAGCGGCCGCCCGCCGGTTCGTCGCCGTCCATCAGGACGTCGAACCTGCGGCGGGCGAGCCGGTAGTGGTCTTCCGTCAGCAGGCGCCGGCCGCCGCGGGCCGCCGCCCAGTCGGCGAAATCGGCCATCGAGGTGGCGAAGCCTCGAGCCGGCAGCAGATCCACCCGTGGTAGCCGGGCGACCAGGTCGCGCGCGGCGAAGCTCGTCGGGTGACACACCGACAGGGTCAGTCCGCGAACGGCGTCGCGGTAGGTCGATGCCTTCCGGTACTCGCAGCGATCGCCCAGCTCGATCGCCCGGTGCCGCATGGCCGACAGCACCAGGTGCGCCTTCTGCCGGTGAAACCGCCTCCGGGCGAACACTTTCCGGGACTCTACGAGCAGCACCCGCTGATCGGCGCCGTCCAGGAAATGCGGCCCGAGCTGATCGCCGAACAGCCAGCGGACGGTGCCGTCACCCCGTCCGACAGCCCGAGAGTTCACTCGCCCTCCGGGGCGAGCACGACGGCGGTGGTCGGTGGCAAGGTCAGCATGTCGCCGGCGACGACCACCCCGGGCTGGGTGGCGAGCAGGACCGCGCCGACCGGACCGGGCAACGAGATCGTCCGGGGCTGCGCCGAGAAGTTGACGCCGATCCGGACGCCCGACCGGTCGACCAGCAGCCAGCGCTCGTCGTCGTCGAAGTCCACCTGGTTCTTCCCGAACCGGGGATCGGTGAGCTCCGCGCGTGCCCTGCGCAACTCGGCGAGTTGCCGGTAGAGCGCCAGCATCTCGGCATGCACGCCGGTCGCCGGCTCATTCCAGTCCAGCTTGGCGGACAGAAAGGTCGACTCGGCCTGCGGGTCGGGCACCAGGCTGGGGTCCCAGCCCATCCGGGCGAATTCCTCCAGCCGGCCCTTGCGGGTGGCCTCACCGAGATCGGGGTCCGGGTGCGAGGTGAAGAACGCCCACGGCGTCGAGGCCGCCCATTCCTCACCCATGAACAGCATCGGGGTGAACGGGCCGGTCAGCACCAGCACGGCGGCGATGGCCAATTCCGCCGGCGTCAGCTGGCCGGTGAGCCGGTCCCCGGTGGCCCGGTTGCCGATCTGGTCGTGGTCCTGGCTGTACCCGACAAACCGCCAGCTCGGCGTCACCAGTGTGTCGACCACCCGGCCGTGCTCGCGGCCGCGGAAGCTGGAAAACGTCCCGTCGTGGAAGAAAGCCCTGGTCAACACCTTGGCGATCGCCGACATCGACCCGAAATCGGCGTAGTAGCCATCGGTCTCGCCGGTCAGCGCGACGTGCAGCACGTGGTGGAAATCGTCGCTCCACTGCGCGGTCAGGCCATAGCCACCTGCCTCCCGCGGGGTGATCAGCTTGGGGTCGTTGAGATCGGATTCGGCGATCAGCGTCAACGGCCGGCGCACGTGCGGCGCCAGCGCGTCCACCTCGATCGCGATGTCCTCCAACAGGTGCGTCGCCTGGCTGTCCACGAGCGCGTGCACGGCATCAAGCCGCAGCCCGTCGACGTGGTAGTCCCGGAGCCACATCGCCACGTTGTCCAGGATGTACCGGCGCACCTCGCCCGACAGCGGCCCGTCCAGGTTCATCGAGTCGCCCCAGGTGCTGCGGTGGCCCTCGTCGTTCAGGTACGGCCCGAAGCTCGGCAGGTGGTTGCCGCCGTGCCCGAGATGGTTGTAGACGACGTCCTGGATGACGGCGATGCTGCGGCGGTGGCAGGCGTCGACGAACCGCTGATAAGCGCGTGGCCCGCCGTAGGTCTCCTGCACCGCGAACCACAGGACGCCGTCATACCCCCAGTTGTGCACGCCGTTGAACGCGTTGACGGGCAACAGTTCCACCATGTCGACGCCGATCGAGACCAGGTGGTCGAGCCGCTCGATGGCCGAGTCCAGGGTGCCGTCCGGGGTGAAGGTCCCGATGTGCATCTCGTAGATCAGGCTGCCGGCCAGCCGGCGGCCGGTCCACCGGGCGTCGCCCCACTCGTAGGCCGACGGGTCGAAGGTCCGGCTCATACCGTCGACCCCGTGCGGCTGCCGGCGCGACCGGGGGTCTGGCCGCACGGTGTCCTCGCCGTTCAGCCGGAATCCGTAATCGATCTCCGTACCCCCGGCGTCCGTACCGACACCTTCGGTGCCGGCCGGCGCGGCCAGCTCCGCAGCCCACCAGCCACCGTCCTGAGCGGTCATCGGGTGGTTGCGGCCGCCGACCACCAGGTCAACCGTCAAGGCCCGTGGCGCCCATACGCGGGTGGTTCCGGACATCATCGCCTCGTCTCTGCTGCTGTGGGTTCGCCCCGTCTCCGGGGCGGAAGGTGCTTCGCCCTCAGGCGTCTCGTGCCAACAACGCGACCGGGTAGGTATCCAGCAGCTCCCCGATCCGGACCCGGCCACCGCTGACCGGCCGCCGGGTGAGGACGTCGAGCCAGCCGCCGTCCGGCACCTGGAGTTCGGTGTCGAGCCACCCGCCGGACGCCTCCAGGCCGGCCGGCAACCGGGTCGCCACGGTCAGTGCCCCACCCCGATCGAAGGCAAACAGGTGGTCGGCGGCCGGCCCACTGCCCGGGACCGGGAAGTACCCGGTGAACAGCTCCGGCCGGTCCCGCCGGAGCCGCAAGGCCCGCGAAGTGACCAGCAGCTTGACGGCGCCCTCGTCGTCGGTCGCCGGTAGCCACCCGTCATCGATCCTGGCCAGCAACTCGACCCGCCGGGCATAGTCGACCGGCCGTCGATTGTCCGGGTCGACCAGCGACCGATCCCACAGTTCGGTGCCCTGGTAAACGTCCGGCACACCGGGGCTGGTCAGTTGGATCAGCTTGGCGGACAACGAGTTCGACTGACCGGGCGGGCGCAGCCGGTCGACCGCGGCGACGATACCGGCATGCAGTTCGGCGTCGTCGTAGACGGCATCGACCAGTGCGTGCAGCCGCTGCTCGAAGGGTTCGTCCGAGTCGATCCACCCGGTGGACACGCCGGCCTCCCTGGCCGCCTTCTCGGCATAGGCGTGCAACCGGGGCCGCTCGATCGGCCAGGCACCGACGGCGGCCTGCCACACCAGGTGGGCCAGCGCGCCGTCACCGAGCGGCGCCAGCCGCCCCCAACTCCGGACGCGGGCCGCCCACTCGTCACCGATCTCGGAGATCACCGAGATGCGCGCCCGGACATCCTCCGACCGCTTGGTGTCGTGGGTGGACAGCGCCGTCATGGTGGCCGGCGTGCTCGCCTCCCGGGCCGCCTGGATGCGGTGGAAGTCCGCCGCGGCCAGCGCGAACTGCGCCGGTTCGCCGCCGACCTCGGTCAGCGACGTCAGCCTGGTCCACCGGTAGAACGCGCAGTCCTCGACGCCCTTGGCCATCACCATGCCGGAGGTCTGCTGGAAGCGGACGGAGAACTCGGTCCGGACGTCCGTCAGCTGGTCGGCGACCGCGCGCAGCAGCGGCGCGAGTTCCGGCCGGGCGGCGGTCGCCCGCTGCACCGCCTCGGCCAGGTACTCGGCGCCCTCCGGCAGGTAGGTCCGGTAGACGCTGAACGAGCTGAGCAACTCGGCGATCGCGTCTGCGGTGTCTTCGATGTCGTCCGGTTGTGCCACCAGCCGGGCCAGTCGTAGCACCTCGGACCGGAGGATCCCGTCGGCGACCGCGCGTTTCGTGGCTCTGGTCATCGCCGGCCAGTCGACCCGCAGGCCGCCGCGCAGCTGGGTGTCGAGGTCGTCCAGGGCCGCTTCGCCGGCCGGGTCGACAAACAGCCGGTCCAGCGCGGCCAGCGTCTCGTAGCCGGTGGTGCCGGCGCACTCCCACGACGACGGCAGGGTCTCGTCACCCTCGATGATCTTCTCCACCAGCACGTACCGGTGGTCGGTGAGCGTCGCGAGATCCTTGAGGTAGCCGGCTGGATCGGCCAGCCCGTCCGGGTGGTCGATCCGCAGCCCGTCCACCCAGTCGTTGTCCACCCAGCGGCGGATCTCCTGATGGGACTGCTCGAAGACCACCGGCAACTCGACCCGGATGCCGGCCAGCGTGTTGATCGCGAAGAACCGCCGGTAGTTCAGCTCGGCGTCGGCCCGGCGGTAGTTCATCAGCTCGTAGTGCTGGCGGGCGTGCACCTCGCGCGGGGTGCCGCCGGAGGTTCCGTCGGCGATGGGGAAGCGGTGATCGTAGTAGCGCAGCTCGCCGTCCTGCACCCGCAGCGCGTCCAGCTCGTCGGCACCGTCGCCGAGGACCGGCAGCCGGATCTTGCCGGCCCCGGCGTCCCAGTCGATGTCGAAGGCCGCCGCGTGTTCGGACGCGCGGCCGTTGCGCAGCACGTCCCACCACCAGAGAGACAGCGCCGGGGTCGCCACCCCGACGTGGTTCGGCACGATGTCCACCAACACGCCCAGCCCGGCCGCCCGTGCCGCCTCCGCCAGCTGCGCGAGATTCCTTGCACCGCCACGGCTCTGGTCGATCCGCGCGTGGTTCACCACGTCGTACCCGTGCTCGGATCCCGGCTCGGCCGCGAGCACGGGCGACAGGTACACCCAGTCGACGCCCAGCGAGGCCAGGTAGGGCACCAGCGCCGTCGCGTCGGCCAGGTCCCAGTCCTGCGTGATCTGCAGGCGATAGGTGGACCGTGGAACCTTCATCGGCGACGTCGCAGCCATCTCCGGTCGGTTCACTTCTTCTTGGGTCGGCGGGCGCGGGGCGCCGGCTTGTCGGGCGCCGGCTCGCCGGCTTGCTGACCGGGGCCGGCCTGCTCCCCGGGTCGCACCGGTGCCGTCACCGGGGAGTCCGGCGCCGGCTCCGCGGGCACCGGGTCGCTCGTCGTTACCTCGGCCGAACTGGATGTCTGCGGGCTCTCCTGGTCCTCGATGGTGACCCCGGACTCCGCCCGCATGGGCACCGGGACGGGCGCGATGGTCGGCACCGCGGCGGCGGCCTGACCCGGCGTCGGCTCCTCCTCGACACCGGCCAGTGCCTGCAACACCACCATGCCCTTGCTGGACACCGCGACGCTGCTGCCGCCGGGGATGGTCTCCGGTTGGTCCGGCACGCCGGAGGTGTCGATGACCAGTCGCCAGGCCGGGCCGAATTCCTCGGGCGGCAACACCCACTGCAGCGTTTCGTCGTGCGCGTTGAACAGCAGCAGGAACGAGTCGTCCACCACCCGGCCACCTCTGGCGTCCGTGCCGCGAATGCCGTTGCCGTTCAGGAACATCCCGATCGACCGGCCGAAGCCGGCGTCCCAGTCCCCGGGCTTCATCAGCTGGCCGGCCGGGGTCATCCAGACGATGTCCGGCAGCGGCTCGCCGGCCGCGTGGGTGACCGGGCGGCCGTCGAAGAAGCGGCGGCGGCGGAACGTCGGATGCTGGCGGCGGAGCCGGGCGACGGAGGCGGTGAACTCGACAAGCGCCTCGTCGGCCTCCAGCCAGTGGATCCAGCTCAGCTCGGAATCCTGACAGTAGGTGTTGTTGTTGCCCAGTTGGGTCCGGCCCAGTTCGTCGCCGTGCGCGATCATCGGAACACCTTGGGACAGCAGCAGTGTCGCCAGGAAATTGCGCTGCTGGCGGCCCCGCAGGGCGAGCACGTCCGGGTCGTCCGTCGGTCCCTCGGCGCCGCTGTTCCACGACCGGTTGTGCGATTCGCCGTCGTTGTTGGCCTCGCCGTTGGCCTCGTTGTGCTTCTCGTTGTAGGAGACCAGGTCGCGCATCGTGAATCCGTCGTGGGCCGTGACGAAATTGATCGACGCCACCGGTCGGCGGCCGGAGGTCTCGTAGAGATCGGCCGAACCGGTTAACCGGGAGGCGAATTCGCCCAGCGTGGCCGGCTCCCCGCGCCAGAAATCGCGAACGGTGTCCCGGTATTTCCCGTTCCATTCCGTCCACTGCGGCGGGAAATTGCCGACCTGGTAGCCGCCGGGGCCGATGTCCCACGGTTCGGCGATCAGCTTGACCTGGGAGACGACCGGGTCCTGCTGCACGAGTTCGAAGAAGGTGGACAGCCGATCGACGTCGTAGAACTCCCGGGCCAGGGTGGCCGCCAGGTCGAAACGGAAGCCGTCGACGTGCATCTCGGTGACCCAGTAGCGCAGCGAGTCCATGATCAGCTGCAGCGAGTGCGGGTGCCGGACGTTGAACGAGTTCCCGGTGCCGGTGTAGTCCATGTAATAGCGCTTGTCGTCTTCGACCAGCCGGTAGTAGGCGCCGTTGTCGATGCCACGGAAGGACAGCGTCGGCCCGAGATGATTTCCCTCTGCGGTGTGGTTGTAGACGACATCCAGGATGACCTCGATGCCCGCGGAATGCAGCGACTTGACCATCGCCTTGAATTCCTGGACCTGCTGACCGCGCTCACCGAAGGCGGAGTAGGTGTTCTGCGGCGCGAAGAACCCGATGGTGTTGTAGCCCCAGTAGTTCGACAGGCCCTGGTCGATCAGCGTGCTGTCGTTGACGAACTGGTGCACCGGCATCAGTTCGATCGCGGTCACCCCGAGCCGGGTCAGGTGCTCGATGACGGCCGGGTGCGCCACCCCGGCGTAGGTGCCGCGCTGGTTGGCCGGCACCTCAGGGTGCAGCGCCGTCAGGCCCTTGACGTGGGCCTCGTAGATGACGCTGTCGTTGTACGGGATCCGCAGCGAGCGGTCGCCGGTCCAGTCGAAGAACGGGTTGATGACAACCGCATGCATCATGTGCGGTCCGGAATCGGCGTCGTTGCGGGAGTCCGGATCGCCCATGGTGTACGAGAACAGCGATGGGTCCCAGTCGACCGCGCCCGACACGGCCTTAGCGTAGGGGTCGAGCAGCAGCTTGTTGGGGTTGCAGCGGGAGCCGTGGTGCGGCTCGTAGGGGCCGTGTACCCGGAAGCCGTACCGCTGGCCCGGCTGCACCGTCGGCAGGTAGCAGTGCCAGACGTAGGCGTCGACCTCCTGCAGCTGGATGCGGGTCTCGCCGCCGCGCTCGCCGATCAGGCACAGCTCGACCCGTTCGGCGACCTCGCTGAAGATGGCGAAGTTGGTTCCGGTGCCGTCAAACGTGGCGCCCAGGGGATAGGGCTTGCCCGGCCAGGTCTCCATCGGGTACTCCTCGACTCACAGGTGCCGGCCCCACCGGCCGGCGAAGACCCATCGCAGCAGTGCGCGCCGGCCTTCGCCGGTCGGCACCCGGCCGCGGAAAGTCGCGGCCGTGCCGGGCGGTCGATGGGCCCGTCCGGCCGGATTACCTTATCCGGGCGGGCCGGCCGGATCGGCCGGGATCCGTGTGCTGATGATCCCGATTGACCGACCCGTGACGGGTAAGAGCGTCGACGGTGGCAGCGCTGTCGGCGCCCTCGATTACCCTCGCCGATGTGCCGGACCCTGCCCGCTATCGCCCCGCCCCCGGCACCATTCCGGAGTCGCCGGGTGTGTACCGCTTCCGGGACCCCGGCGGGCGGGTGATCTACGTCGGCAAGGCCAAGAGCCTGCGGCAACGACTGAACTCCTACTTCGCCGACATCAGCTCGCTGCACCCCAGAACAGCCCAGATGGTGACCAGCGCGGCCGGCGTCGAGTGGACCATGGTGTCGACCGAGGTCGAGGCCCTGCAGCTGGAATACAACTGGATCAAGGAATTCGACCCGCGGTTCAACGTCCGGTACCGGGACGACAAGTCCTACCCGGAGCTGGCAGTCACCATCGGCGAGGAGTTCCCGCGGCTGCAGGTGATGCGCGGCCCGCACCGCAAGGGGGTCAGGTACTTCGGCCCGTACGCGCACGCCTGGGCGATCCGGGAGACGCTGGACATGCTGCTGCGGGTGTTCCCCGCCAGGACCTGCTCGGCCGGGGTGTTCCGCCGCTCACAGCAGATCGGCCGGCCCTGCCTGCTCGGCTATATCGGCAAGTGCTCGGCGCCGTGCACCGGCCGGGTCACCCCGGAGGAGCACCGCGAAATCGTCGAGGACTTCTGCGATTTCATGGCCGGCAAGGCGGATCCGCTGATCCGCCGGTTGGAGAAGGAGATGACCGCGGCGGCGGCCGAGCTGGACTTCGAGAAGGCCGCCCGGCTGCGCGACGATCTGGGCGCGTTGCGCCGGGCCGTGGAGAAGCAGGCCGTCGTCCTCGGTGACGGCACCGACGCCGACGTCGTCGGTATTGCCGCCGACGACCTGCTGGCCTCGGTCCAGGTCTTCCACGTCCGGGGTGGCCGGGTCCGTGGCCAGCGCGGCTGGATCGTCGACGTCGACGCAGACAGCGCCGGCCCGCCGGGCGTCGGGTCGCTGGTGGAGAACTTCCTGCTGCAGTTCTACGGCGGCCGCGCCGACGACGACGGCGCCACGGCTGTGCCGCGGGAGATCCTGGTCCCGGCGCTGCCGACGCAGGAGGCGGCGACCGAGGCCGAACTCACGGACTGGCTGTCCGAGCTGCGCGGGTCGAGGGTGTCACTGCGGGTCCCGCAGCGCGGCGACAAGCGGGCGCTGGCCGAGACGGTCACCCGCAATGCCGCCGAGGCGCTGACCCAGCACCGGCTCAAGCGGGCGAGCGACCTGACCGCCAGGTCCGCGGCGCTCACCGAGCTGGCCGACACCCTGGGGATGGACGTCGCGCCGCTGCGCATCGAATGCATCGACGTCTCGCACGTGCAGGGCACCGACGTGGTGGCCTCGCTGGTGGTGTTCGAGGACGGCCTGCCCAAGCGCAGCGACTACCGCCGGTTCGCGATCCGAGAGCACCCCGGCGACGACGTCGCGTCCATCGCCGAGGTGGTCCGGCGGCGGTTCACCCACGGCACCGGGCGCGGCCCGGCGGACCCGAAAGACGGCGCGGACGGGGACCTGGCGGACCGGACACCAGGCTCCCGGCCCACCGACACCCAGCCCACCGGCTCCCGGCCCACCGACACCCAGCCCACCGGCACCCGGCCCACCGGCACCCGGCCCACCGACACCGAGCCGACCTACCGGCGCGGGATCGATCCGGAGA
>Ga0208851_1000134_pt1 | contig 32289 bp, 28 predicted proteins | sample NGESurshal092012_FD_184481 | JGI IMG/M metagenome (GOLD analysis project Ga0208851, IMG submission 184481) | Arctic peat soil microbial communities from Barrow, Alaska - NGEE Surface sample 415-2 shallow-092012 (SPAdes) | ecosystem: Environmental > Terrestrial > Soil > Wetlands > Peat ... | reverse complement strand
CCACGCGCTGGCGCTGACGAACCGCGGCGGCGCGACGACCGCCGAGCTGGTCGCCTTCGCCGGTGAGATCGCGTCGCGCGTCGAGGAGCGCTTCGGCGTGCGCCTCGAGCCCGAGCCCGTCCTCGTCGGCGTCGCGCTGCGCGGCTGACGTGAGACCCAACCGACACTGACACGGGGATCGCGCCGCGCGAGGATCGCGGTATGGGAACGACGACGTCCGGGCGCGACCAGCGCCCGCGGCTGGGGGACGCGCTCGCGCAGTTCGGCGACGCGGCGGCCGGCGTACGGACGCGCCGTCGCCTCGGGGCCACCGGGCTTCCCGCCACGGCGCGCCTGCTCAGCCGCTCCGACATCGGCGGCAGGCTCGCCGGCCAGCCGCTCTGCGAGCTGGGGCTGGAGGTCTCGGTGCCGGGCCACGCGCCGTACACCACGATCGCACGCGAGGCGTTCGCGCCGATGAGCGCGCCGGGGCTGGAGCCCGGGGCGACCGTGGCCGTCAGGGTCGACCCGCATGACCCGACCATCGTCGTGCTCGATCTGCAGGACGGGCCCTCGTGACGCCCTTCGACAACCTCAAGGACGGGATCGACAGGGCACGCGCCCTGCAGGAGCAGGCCCTCGCCCAGGAGGGCACGCCGCCGCCCGCCGGCGCGGACCCCGCCCTGGAGCCTGCCGAGCCGGACGACACCAACCTGAGGCCCACGCGCGACGCGCGAGCCGATGGCACGGACGAGACAGCACAGCGCCCGGGGGGGCTCGCCTAGCGCGAGGGCTGGCTGGCACCGCGTGGGCGGTCATCGCGACCGCCCACGCGGGCTCGTTCGGGCGCGGTCCCGGCTCAGCCGCTCGCCGGGCGCGCGTCGGGGGCGTCGCGCGCCGTCACGCGCTCCATCAGGACCTCTTCACCGGAGCGCGTTTCGGGGTACACGACGTACACCGCGGGCGTCCCGCCGAACCAGGTCGCGTTCTCGTCCGTGCCGACGTAGATCGCGGCGCGCGCCGACCCGTCCTGCTGCTGGACCCAGATCGCCTGGCCCTCATGGAACATCGCCATCCCATCATCCTGCCAGACGCAGGCACTACGATCCGCCCTCGTCGATGACGGACGCGGCCCTCAGAACGGATCCCCCCCTCCCGGCCGCGGACGCGGATGCCGCGGATCGCCGTCGCAGGCGCCTGGGCACCGCCGCGATCGTGACGCTCGCGCTGGCGTGGGCGCTGATCATGCAGTCGCTCGGCTGGGCGCAGACCTCGTACTTCGCGCTCGTCAAGGCGCTCGGCGACGGGACCGCGCAGATCGACCGCTACCACTGGGAGACGCGCGACAAGTCCTACACCAACGGGCACTTCTTCTCGGTCAAGGCGCCGGGCCTGCCGCTGCTGCTGCTGCCGGCGTGGAAGGTGCTCGACGCGGCGGGGGCGCCGAAGCTCGCGCGTGAGGCGGCCGACAACGCGCGTCGCCACGGCGCGCGTCAGTGGACCTACCACGGGCTGAATGTCGCGACCTACGGCTACTCCGCCTCGCGTGCCGCCGTGATGAAGCGCCGGCTGGAGATCCAGGCGCCGCTGATCTGGGCGCTCGGCCTGCTCGGCACCGTGCTGCCGGCCCTCGCGCTGCTGCTGCTGGTGCGCCGCGTGGCCGATCGCCTGCAGCCGGGCCTGGGGACGGCGACCGCGCTCACGCTCGGCACCGGCACGCTGATCATGCCGTTCGCCGTCCAGCTGTTCGGGCACGTGCTCGCCTCGCTGATCGCCTTCGGCGCATTCGTGCTGCTCTGGCGCGAGCGCGACGGACCCGCCCGGCTCGTGCAGGTCGCGCTCGCCGGAGTGCTCTGCGGGCTGGCCGTCACGACCGAGTACCCGTTCGCGATCGTCGGCGCGATCGTCGGCCTCTACGGCGTGCTGCGGCCCGATGCGATCGCCGCCGGCGCGCGTGCGCTGCTGACGCGCGCGGCCGTCTTCGCCGCCGGCGTGCTCGTCGGCGTCGTGCCGCTCCTGCTCTACAACCTGTGGGCGTTCGGCTCGGTGACGACGACGTCCTACGCGAACGCCGTCGACCGCCAGGGCTTCACCGGCCACGACACGCTCGGGCTGAACTCGGGCGGCTTCTTCGGGATCACGTGGCCCGACCCCCGTGTGGCGCTCGAGCTGCTGATCTCGCCGCGCGGCCTGCTCGCGCTGACGCCCGTCGTCGCGCTGGGCTTCGTCGGCACGGTTCTCCTGTACCGGCGCGGCCGGCGCGCGGAGGCCCTGACGATCACGGCGGTCGCGCTGGCGCTGTTCGCCTATGACACCGGCTACTGGCTGCCGTTCGGCGGCGGCTCGCCCGGCCCGCGCTTCCTGATCCCCATGCTCCCGTTCATCGCGGTCGGCTTCGCGGAGACCTGGCGCCGGCTGCCCGCGACGACGCTCGTGCTGGCGACCTGCAGCTTCGTCGTGATGGCGACCGGGACGCTGACCTATCCGCTGATCGGCACGGGCAGCCTGTGGCAGTGGTGGTCGCGCCTGAAGCACGACGACTTCCAGCACACGGTCCTGACGGTGTTCGGCGCGGGCAACGGCTGGGCGGCGCTGCTGCCGGTGCTGTTGGCGCTCGCGGCCGCGCTGACCCTCGGCGCCCTCGCGACGGGTCCGATCCCCGTGCGCCGCGACCTGCGCGTCGCCGTCGCCGCGCTCGCCGGGTGGGCGCTGCTCGCGCTCGTGCTCGGCCCGGCGTTCGGCGAGCGGATGATCCTCGGGGTGGGGTCGACGGCCAAGGGCGCAGTCGACCACCACGGGCTCCCGGCGCAGATCATCGCGGGCGCGGTGATCGCCGCGGCACTCGCGCTCGCGCTCGCCGACTGGCGCAGCCGACGCGTGCGGGCGACGGACCGCTCAGCCGTCGAGGTGGTAGATCACGAGCGGCCCCCGGCGCTCGCGGCGCAGGCCTAGCCCGCCGGAGGGGCGCGCTGCCCAGGCGGCCCACGCCGACCCGGGAGCCTGGTCTGCGTGGATCACGACGGTGTGCACGCCCTGTGCGCGCAGGAGTGCCACGGAGGCCGCGTCGGGGAAGCCCTCGACAGCGCGCGTCGTGCGGACGAACGTCCGCGGCTCGAAGCTGCTGCGCCCGTTGAGCATGCGCGGGAACCCCGCGGTCGACCAGAGCAGGTAGCGCCGGTTGTCGTCGGGACGCACCGGCAGCTGCAGCAGCGGTGCGCGCAGGCCGGCGAGGCCGGCCGGGATCCGGGGGGCGCGCGGGTGCGGGTACCCGGCGACGGCCGCACCGCCACGGTCGATCCCGAAGCCGGCGCCTTCGAGGATCACGACGGCGAGGAGGACGCCGGCGAGAAGGCCCGCCGCCCGGCGTCCGCGGCGCTCCTCGGTCGTCGCCAGCGCCCGGGCGGCGCCGCCCGCCGCCAGCAGCGCGAGCGCGAGGCTCGTCAGCGTGTGCAGGCGCCCCGGCACGCGGATGCCCTTCCAGCCGGGGACGACCTCGTAGAGCAGGCGGTAGGGCAGGAAGCGGCCGGCGCCGTGCACCTGGAAGCCGAGCGAGAGGATCGCGAGCACGAGCGTCGCGACGCCGAGCCCGATGCGCAGCGACCGCGGGAAGCCGCGCCAGCCCAGGCCGGCGATTGCGAGCAACAGGGTCGCCAGGCCGGGGAAGAGCGTCTCCTCGGGGACCACGGGCAGCGAGTCGCGTACCCCGGCGGTCGCCGCGCCCCAGACCAGATCGGTGTGCGAGGCGGCCAGGAACATCCGCGGCGGGCCCGAGTAGCGCGCGACGAGCGCGGCCGTGCGACGCGCCTCGGGATGGTCGTGGAGCACCTGCAGGTAGGGGCGCGCGAGCGCGATCGCGAGCAGCGCGAAGAGCCCGCCGCCGACGACCGTGGCGACGACGAGGCGCCGCGCCGGTCGCGGGCGCCCCGCGCGCCACCACGACACCGCGCTCAGCAGCGCGAGCACGACGAGCAGGTACCCCAGTTGCAGCCCGAGCGTGAAGCCGAGCGAGAACTGCCAGGCGCACACGGCCCAGCCGGCGAGGATCAGCCCCGTGTGCTCGCGCCGGTAGCCGCGCAGCAGCAGGAACAGCGCGAGCGGGATGCCGCCGCTGGAGAGCACGTGCAGGTGCCCTCCCTGCTCGAGCCGCCACGGCGCGCAGGCGAACGCCGCGCCGCCGATCGCCGCCGCCCAGGGCGGGGCGCCCAGCTCACGCGCGAGGAGGAACGCCCCCAGCAGCGCCAGCGCGCCGGCGAGGAGGAACAGCAGGTCGTAGCGCGCGACCGCGCCGTGCGGGCCGGAGCCGAACAGGCCGGCCGGCGCATAGCCGAGCAGGGCGTCCGAGAACGCCAGCGTGTTGCGCAGCGGCCAGAACTGGTTGGCCTGGAAGATGTGCAGCGGCTGGGCGGTCAGCGCGTGCCCGTCCCAGGCGACCTGCCAGGCCTGCGAGAGCGGATCGCCCGTGTCGAGCGGGATGTCGCGGCCCAGGTGCAGTGGCAGCGGCCAGAAGAGGGCGAGGAACAGGAGCGCCGCGCCGAGCGCCGCGAGCGCGATCTCGCGACCGCTGATGTCCGGCGACCTGCGCCACCACGTCGTCATCGGCGCCGGACACTAGACGAGTGACCGCGACCTGCCGCAGCGTCCGCGCGCTACCGTCCCTCCTCGCATGGATGCCCGCAGAACACTCGCCGCCACCGCGCTGATCACCGCCGGCCTCGCCGCGCCGGCTCTCGCGCAGGTGCCCCAGATCGCGCCGGACGTGACGAACCTCGCCGTTTCCCCGAAGGCGTTCAGGGCGCTGCCCAGCGGGGGTCCCGTCGCTGCCGGCGGTGGAGCACTCATCTCCTTCAAGCTCGACAGCGGCGCGAGCGTCGATTTCCGCGTCAGCGCGCTGAAGCCCGGCAGGCGCGGTGCGACCGGATGCGTTCCGGGCACGGCGAGGACTCCGAAGCAACGTTGCACTCGCGCGGTGCACATTCCCGGCGGCTTCACGCTCATCGGCATTCCGGGCCCCAACGAGCTGCGCTTCTCCGGCCGCATCGGCACCGCCGCCCTCAAGCCGGGGTCCTACCGGCTGATCGCAAAGTCCCAGGGCCAGGCCGCGCGCTCGTTCTTCACGACGTTCAAGATCGTCAAGTAGCGCTCGCGGCCGTCGCCGTCCAGCCGACGGCGGGCGCGCGCCTACCCCGTGAATGCCGGCCTGGGCGCCCTGCGGTGCACGACGAGCACGCTGCGCGCCGCCCGCCGCGTCCGGGCGTTGTCGGCGCTGAGGACGGCGACGTTGCGCAGAACCTTCGCCGTCGTCCCGGGGGCGATGCGCAGCTTGACGCGGAACGACGCGCTGTCGCCGGTCTTCAGCACCGCGATGCGGAAGCACGCGCGGCCTGAGCGCAGCGTCCCACCGCGCAGACTGACGAAGGCGGTGTCGCGCGGCGGCGTGTCGCAGACCTGAAGGCCGGTCGCCGTGTGTCGGCCGATGTTCGCGACGCGCAGCGTGAACCAGACGGCGCCGCCGGCCGTCACCTTCGTCACGTCCGACGTCTTGCGCAGCCGCAGCGCGGTCGCGCTCGATGAGGCGGGGCCGCCGGCCGAGGCCGTGTTGTCCTCGGGCCGCCGGTCGCCGCCGTTGCCGACGACGGTGGCCGTGTTGCGCAGGTCGCCCGCGGCGAGCGGGATCAGCACGGTCCTGATCGTCACCGTCTTCCCGGGCGCGATGGTCCCCAGCGCGCAGGTGATCGGCAGCGTGGTCGTGCACGTTCCCTGCGACGGGGTGACGCTCACGACGGTCACTGGCAGCGACGGCGTATCGACGACGGTCACGCCGGTCGCCGGCGTGGCGGCGTCGTTGCGCACGGCGATCGTGAAGCTGACCGGCTTTCCGGGCTCGATCGTCTGACCCGGATCGAGCGTCTTGGCGATGCTGACGTCGCCGACCCCCGCGCCGGGGTCGATCGTCGTCGTCACGGCGTCGGTGTTGTTCGACGGGTCCGGGTCGGGCTGCTCGCCGCCCACGGCGGCGCTGTTGACGAGCGAGGCGGAGGCGCCGGCGGCGAGCTTCACGATGAGGACGACCTGCGCCGAGGCGCCGGCCTGCAGGCCGCCGAGCGCGCAGCTGACGGACTGTCCGGCGACGGTGCAGGCCTGTCCCTGGGTCGGGGTCGCGGAGATGACCGTGGCGCCCGCCGGCAGCGTGTCGGTCACGGTCACGCCGGTGGCGTCCTGCGGCCCCCTGTTCGTGACGGCCAGCGCGTAGAGGATCGTGCCGCCCGCCGGCGCGCTCGCCGGCCCGGTCTTCTCGATCACCAGGTCGGCCGCCGCCCCGACGGTCGTGGGGGCGGTGGAGGTGTCGTTCGCCGGCTGCTCGTCGGCCTCGTTCCCCTTCACCGTCGCGGTGTTGGAGACCGTCTGCCCGGCGACCGCGAACGTGGCGCGCACGTCGACCTCGACGTCGCGCGCCTCGCCGGCGTTCAGGGTGCCGAGCGCGCAGCTGAGCGCCTGGCCGGTGATCGAGCACGCGCCCTGCGGGCCGCGCGCGACGATCGGCTCCAGGCCTGCGGGGATCGGGTCGGTCAGCGTCACGCCGGTGGCGGTCGCGGGACCGTTGTTCGTCACGTGCAGCGTGTACGTGAACGTGCCGCCCGCGGTGACGTTCGCCGGGGCGCTCTTGACGACGGCGAGGTCCGCGACCGGCTGGACGGTCAGGTCGGCGCTTGCGCTGTCGTCACCCGGGTCGTCCCCCGGGGTCGCGGTCGCGACGGTGGCGGTGTTCGTGGTGGCGCCGGGCCGGTCGCCGCGCACGACGACGGTCACGGTGCGGTCTCCGGCGCTGCCGGGGGGCAGCGTCCCGAACGCGCAGTCGACCTCCTGCAGGCTCTGCCCGCAGGTCGGCGCACCGGGGCTGATCGAGACGACCGACAGGCCGGCGGGGATCGGGTCGGCGAGCGTGACGGACGTGGCATCCGAGGGCCCGGTGTTGTGGACCTTGATCGTGTAGGTGGCCTGGTGGCCCTGGAGGATCGACCCGGGCGTCACCTGTTTCTCGACGCTGACGTTCGCCTGGCGGTCGGCGGTCACCGTCGCGTCGTCGGTGGCCGGCGGCGAGTCGTCGGCGGTGACGCTCGCGGTGTTCGTGATCGGGTCGGTGCGTGAGGGGTCGACCTTCGCTGTCAGCGTGATCGTCACGGGCGCGTCGCCCGGCTTGATCGTCCCCAGGTGGCAGGTCAGGACGCCTGCCGCGAGCGTGCAGGTTGGGGAGCCCGGCGTGACCGTGGCGCCCGCGGCGATGAGCCCGGCGGGGAGCGTGTCGGTGACGACCACGTTGCCGGCGTCCGAGGGCCCGGTGTTGCCCACGACGAGGTCGAAGACGGCGTTCGTCCCGGCCGTCACCGTCGGGATGTGCGCCGTCTTGGCGATCGTGATCGCGGCGCTGCGCGTCACCGTGACGTCACCGGTGTCGCTGACCTCGAGCGGCTGCTGGTCGGCGCTCGTGTACGCGGTGTTCGTCAGCTTCGTGGCGTTCGGCAGGCCGCTGTCGGGCGTGACGGGGACGGTGATCGTCGCCTTCTGGCCCACGGCGAGCGCGGAGAGCTTCCAGCTGAGCTGGTGGTCGCTGACGGATGTGCTCTCGTCCACGCGCGTCAGCGTCGGCACGGGCGCCGCGGGGGCGTAGGCGAAGCTCGCGTCGTTCGGTGTGTAGGCGACGCCGGCGGGCAGCACGTCGCGGATGACGACGTTGTCGGCGACGGCGTCGCCGGTGTTCGTCACGACGATGGTCCAGTCGAAGGGCCGGCCGGCAGTCTTGGCGCCCGCGTCCGGCGTCTTGACGATCGAGAGCGACGGGACCTGGAGGGTCGCGGTCGCCGTGTCGCTGTTCGAGCTGTACGGCCCGGCGAGCGAGCCGGTCGAACCTGAGGCGTCGCTGAAGGTCGCGGTCGCCGTGTTCGTGTACGGGTTGGTCGGCAGCTGGCCTGGGTCGAGGGCGGCCGTCGTCGGCGTGGCGTCGAACGTCAGCGTCGCGCCGGCGCCGGCCGCGAGGTCGGTCAGGTCGGTCCACGTGAGGACGGTGCCGCCCCCCGTGATCGCGGGGTCGCCGACCGGCGAGCCGTCGAGCTGCGCGCTGCCGGCGTCGTAGACCCACCCGGCGGGCAGCGTGTCCCTGACGTCCACACCGGCCGCGGTCGCGGTGCTCGCCGTGTTCGTCACCACGACGCGCCAGTGGAACGGCCGGCCGACGAGGCCGCTCGCGTTGTCGGGGTCGCCCGGCGCGCCGGTCGTCTTGACCAGGCCGACGCTCGGCAGGTCGATCGTCACGTCGACGGTGTCGGGCGCCACGTCGGTGTAGCGCCGGTGGTCCGGCGGGCGGACGGGCCCCGGGAAGTTGAAGTACTCGCTGACGCCCGCGGTGTTCGTCGCGACGTCGCCGTCGTGCAGCGCGGAGCCCGGCTTGACGGTCGCGGTGTACGTGAGCGTCACGGACTGGTTGGGCCCGATCACCGGGATCACCCAGGTCATCGCGGGGTCGGCGGCGCTCCACGGGTCGACGTTGTCGTCGGTCGAGGGGGCGCCCGCGGCGAGCGTCACGCCGGTCAGCTCGCTGTCCGGCAGGTCGGTCACGCGGACGTCGTAGGCATTGCTGGCGTTCGCGGAGGCGTTGCTCACGACGATCTTGTAGGTCAGGACGGTGCCCGGCTGCGCCTGGCGTGCGTCGGTGCCGCCGGGGTCGCCGGAGACCTGCTTGTCGAGCGTCAGGTGCGGCTCGACGACCTTCACGTGCGCGCTGGCCGTCGGGCCGCTCGTGTCGAAGCTTCCGGCGGACGGGACGCTCGTCGGCGTCGAGCCGATCTTGTCGGTCTGGTTCCAGAGGACGCCCGCGTGATTCGTGAGGTCGTCACCGGCCGTGACCGGCGTCACCGGACTCACGTAGCTGTCGTCCAGGTGCGCGGTGTAGTGGATCCTGATGACGCGATCGTCGCCGACGGGGGCGGGCGCGATGTCACCCAGGAAGAACCCGAGCGCGGTGTCGCCGGCTGCGTCCTGGGTTGCCGGGATGCCGGCGACCTGGCCGGAGACGTCGCCCGCCGGCGGGCACCCGCTGAGGCAGGAGGCGCCGACGAAGCCGGTGTAGCGCAGGCCGTCGGGCATCTGGTCGAGGATCGTGAGGTCGTAGTAGCGCAGCCCGCCGGGGATCGTGACGTCGAGCGTGTAGGTCGCGTCGCCGCCGGGCGTGAGCACCGCCGGGCTCACGCTCTTGCCGAGCGCGGGCAGGCCGAGCAGCGTGAGCTGGTCGCTCGCGCCGGCCTTGTAGCCGGGAGCGCTCGTCGCGGGGCCGCGCTCGCCCGGGACGCCTCCGGCCATGCTCGTGCCGGTCACCTGCGCGCTGTTGTCGAGCTGCTGCCCGGCGACGCGCTGTCCGTCGACCTCGACGTCGTAGCGGCGCACGACCGAGGCGTTCGGGTCGACGGTGCCCGGGCTCCAGCTGATCGTCCGCAGCGCGGCGTTCCAGACGCCGCCGTCGGGCGTGACCGTGTCGCCGTCGGCGGCGGGCACGTTCGGGCTGGTCGACTTCAGGGGCACGAGCCCGACGGGGAGCGTGTCGACGAGCTGCGTGTCGTAGGCGGAGGAGACGCCGCCGACCCCGCTCGGGTTGGTCGTGGTGAGCGTGTAGCGGACGGTCTGCCCGGGGTTCACGACGTTGTCGGGGTCGTCGTCGGTCTTGGCGAGCTTGAGGTTGGGCTCGACGACCGTCGTGCCGACCGAGCCGGTCAGCGTGTGCTGCACGTTCTGGCTGTCGCGGTAGATCCCGGTGGCGGTGTTCGTGATCGTCCCGCCGCGCCTGTTCTGCGGGTAGCTGTCGGCGACCACCGCGCCGAAGGTGATCGTGAGGACCTGATCGCTGGCGGTGTTGTTGACGTACGTCGCCGGGAACTGGACGGTCACGGTGCCGGTGCCGGCCGGGTTGAAGCCGAGCGTCAGCCCGGCGGTCGGCAGCGCCGTCGCGTCGAGCTTCGCGGCGGCCGAGCTCGCGACGTAGGCGAGGCCCGCGGGGATCGGGTCGGTGACCGTCGCCGAGCCGCCGATCGTCGTGTTGCGCGGGAGCGTGACGGAGACCGTGTAGTCGACGCGCTCGCCGATCGCCGCCTGTCCCACCCCGTTGCCGGGCTGGCCGGTGACGCTCGTCGTGCGCGTCTTGGTGAGGCTCGAGGGCGTGCTGATGTTCGACGGGTCCTCGGCGGCCGGCGCGTTCGGCGTGCCTGCGGTGGGGTCGTTGACCGTCGGGTTGGCGGGCACGTAGGTGAAGAGCGGGGCGCCGGCGTCGTTCGTGGCGGACGTGTACCGCGTGACGGCGGCGGTGTTCGTGAGCGTCTCGCCGGGGGCGACCGTGTTCGGGACGGTGACGTCGTAGGTGAGCTTCGTCGTCGCCCCGACCGCGATCGCCCCGAGTCCGGTCCACCTGATCTTCCCGGCGGCGCAGAGCCCGCCGTCGGATATCGCGCCGACGTCCGCGCAGCCCAGCTGCGGCGGCAGCACGTCCCAGACGTCCGCGCCGCTCGCGGCCCGGTCGCCGGTGTTCCGCACGTCCGCCTCGAAGGTCACGACGTCGCCGCCATTGACCGTGACGCCGTCCTTCGGGCCGCCGGGGACGGCCGTCCCGTTGACCTTCAGCACGCCCTTGGCGAGCGCGAGCACCGGCTTGGTGACCTCGAAGTTCGCCAGGTCACGCAGGGGGAAGGTCTTCCTCGCGGTGTTCGCGTCGGAGAACTTCATGAGGTTGCCCTTGATGTCCCCGGACGCGTCCTGGGCGCCGGTCAGCTTCGACGCGAAGCGCACCTGGAAGGTCGCGCCGGGCTGCACGTAGCCGCCCGCGTCGCCGAGCGTCCACAGCAGATAGCCGGGCGACGAGGAGTCCAGGCCGGCGATCGGGGCGGTGTTCGCGCCCGTCACGGCGGCCGAGCCGGGCACGTAGTCCGAGCCGGTCGGCAGGAAGTCTGCGACCCGCGCGGCGCTGGCGTGGACCCCGGTCGCGAAGGTCACCGTCAGCTGCCAGCAGACGATGTCGCCGGGGCCGAAGCTCGAGGCGACCGTGTCGATGTAGGTGCCGGCACAGGAGACCGGGTTCACGCCGACGTCGGAGACCTGCTTGTCGATCGACGGCCCCGGCGCGGTCTGCGAGGCCTCGGAGACGTCGCTCACGAGCTCGCCGTCAGCGCGGTCGTGGTCGATCAGCCGGCTGTCCGTGCCGCTGACGATGAAGGCCGGCCCGGCGATCGATACGTGGTTCGTCCACGAGTCGTAGTTCAGGACGGGCGCGGCGTCGGTGAAGTTCGACTGGTAGTGCGCGCGCGTCACCGTCGGGAAGGTGATCGTCGTCGTGCCGTTGGCCGGGAGGTCGGCGAGCGCGGGGTCGGTCGTCTGGTCCCAGGTCGCCGTGTACGTGCCGTCGGCGTTCTCGGTCACCGAGGTGTAGTCCGAGCTCGGCTGATCGTTCGTCGGATCGCACTCCGCGGACTGCGGCGGGCCCTCGTGGTTGACGTCGCCGGTGAGCAGCGCGCGCCCGACCGGGCAGAGGCCGTTGGGGATCGTGTCCGTCACGTGGATGTCCTGGACGTGGCGGTACTCGCTCGCCTCGATCTGCAGCGTCCAGGTGGAGATCTCGCCCTCGGCGATCGCCGCCGGGACGACGCTCTTCTGCACCGCGAGGTCCTCGGCAGTGCGGGTCAGGGTCGTCTGGTCCGCGGCGGGCTGGACGCCGTTGAACTGGCCGTGCACGCTCGCGACGTTCGTGAGCGCCTGCTCGTCGAAGGTCTCCGGCCCGGAGTTGTTGTCGAGGTTCGCGGCCTGCAGGCAGGCGCCCCCGGCGGTGCAGATGGGGTCGGGCGCGGTGCCGAGGTCGTCGGCCGCGCCGTTCCAGTCGAGCGTGTTCTCGCGAATCGGAATCGCCGCGCGGTAGCGGATCGTCTGCACGCCACCGGGCGCAAGGTCGGCGAGGTTCCAGCGCACGTGCGTGTAGATGCCGGCGGGCAGCGGACCTGCGCCGTCCGGGTCGACGTCGACCGTGTCGACGAGCGTGGGGTCGGGGCACTGCGCCGAGGGCAGCGGCGCGGAGACGTCGAGCGAGCCCGAGCCGGGGTACTCGTCCGGGGAGCCGGGATTCGTCGGCGCGTCGGTCGTGTGGTCGATGCCGCCGCACTGCAGGAACTCGAGGCCCGCCGGCAGGTAGTCGTCGACGACGACGGCGTCGGTCGGATCGATCTGGTTGTTCGTGACCGTCAGCGTGTATGTCGTCTGGTGGTCATGGACGCCGCGCAGGAGCTCGCCCTCGGGGCGGGGCTCGCTCTTGTCGATCTTCACCGCGGTGATGAGGGTCGTCGCGCTGTCGGTGGCGCTGCCCGTCGCCGACGCGGCGATCGGCAGCCCGGCGGCGTCGAACTTCGGCACGACGCGCGGGTCGGTGTTGATGTATGCGCCGGCGTTGTTCGTGTACGTGTCGCCGACGGTGTAGGCCGAGGGGTCGTGATGGACCTTGTACGTGAAGCTGTAGTCCGACCCGGGGGAGAGGTCGGCGATGTTGGCCCAGATGAGCGTCGTCTGGCCGGGCGCGGGCTGATCGGCGATCACCGTCGGGGCGAACGGCGTGGAGCCGGCGACGTACGAGATGCCGGCGGGCAGCACGTCGCGGAACGTGAGGTTGTAGCCGTAGGGCTCGCCGAGCGGGTTGGCGGCCTTCAGGGTGACGCTCGCGTCGGTGCCGTAGAGCACCCGCGGGGCGGCCTGCTTGTCGAGCGTGATGGCCGGCGAGGAGGGCGCGGCTGACGCGCTCGCGGGGATCGCGGCCAGCAGGAAGAGCAGCGCCGTGAGCGCGCAGGCGCGCGGACGGCGGGAGGGGAGCAGCATCTGGAGTTCCGTCCTGAAATGGGTGTCGGGGCGCGACGTCATGTCGCGACCCGGGTACGTCGGGGATACGACGCCCATCGGCCGATTCCCCCATGTCCTTGAGCCCGCCGCCGGTTCGCTAGTGTCGGCGCTCGATGATCATCGCCGTCGGAGTCGACCATGCCGGAGTCGGGCTGCAGGACGCGGTCGTCTCCGCGCTCCGCGATGCGGGGCACGACGTGCTCGACAGTGGTGTCTCCGAGGACTATCCGGATGTCGCGCTGCGGGTGGGGCGGGCGATCGCCGAGGGGCGCGCCGAGCGGGGTGTGCTCGTGTGCGGCTCGGGGGCCGGCGTCGGCGTCGCCGCCGCGAAGATCCCCGGAATCCGCGCGCAGACGATCCACGACGGCTACACCGCCCACCAGGGCGTCGAGCACGACGCGGTGAACGTCATCTGCATCGGCGCGCGCGTGGTCGGCGAGCAGGTGGCGCGCGAGCTCGTGGCGACGTTCGCGAACGCGATCGTCAGCGACGAGCCGCGGCACGTCCGGCGTCGTGCGAAGGTGGACCTGATTCAGCGCGACGGACTGCTCGCGAACCTCGAGGGGGAGTGACGACGTGCAACTCGGAATGATCGGCCTCGGCCGCATGGGCGCCAACATGGTCCGCCGCCTGATGCGCGACGGGCACCGGTGCGTGGTCTACGACCCCGACCCCGGCGCCGTGGCGACGCTCGTCGGCGAGGGCGCCACGGGCGCGGCCTCGGTCGAAGAGCTCACGGCCGCACTCGACGCGCCGCGCGCCGTCTGGCTCATGGTCCCCGCCGGCGTCGTCGACGGGGCGCTCAGCGGCCTCGTCCCGCTGCTCGCCTCGGGCGACCTCGTGATCGACGGGGGCAACAGCTACTACATCGACGACCTGCGGCGGGCGGCCGCGCTCGCCGAGCAGGGCATCCACTACGTCGACTGCGGCGTCAGCGGCGGCGTCTTCGGCCTGGAGAACGGCTACGGCCTGATGGCCGGCGGCGACGACGCCGCGATCGCCCGCCTGGAGCCCATCCTGCGCTCGCTGGCGCCCGGCGTGGACGCCGCGCCGCGCACGCCGGGGCGCACCGGCGACCCGACGCCCGAGGAGGAGGGCTGGCTGCACTGCGGGCCCTCCGGCGCCGGGCACTTCGTGAAGATGGTCCACAACGGGATCGAGTACGGGCTGATGGCGGCGTACGCCGAGGGGCTCAACATCCTCCAGCACGCCGACATCGGGTCGCACGAGCACGAGATCGACGCGGAGACCACCCCGCTGCGCGAGCCCGAGCACTACCGCTACGAGTTCGACCTGGCGAAGGTCGCGGAGGTCTGGCGGCGGGGGACGGTCGTGCGCAGCTGGCTGCTCGACCTCACGGCCGCGGCGCTCGCCGACGACCCGCAGCTCGACGCGTTCGCCGGACGCGTGTCGGACTCCGGCGAGGGGCGCTGGACGGCACTCGCCGCGATCGACACGGGGACACCGGCGCCGGTGCTCACCGCGGCGCTGCAGGCGCGCTTCACGAGCCGCGGCGAGGGCGACTACGCGGCGAAGCTGCTGTCGGCGATGCGCTCCCAGTTCGGCGGCCATCATGAGAAGCCGGCGCAGGGAGGCGCATGAGCCAGCGCGAGCACGGCGACGCCCTCGTCATCTTCGGGATGACCGGCGATCTCGCCTTCAAGCAGATCATCCCGGCGCTGCAGCGGATGGTGCAGGCGGGCGAGCTCGAGGTTCCCGTCGTCGGGGTCGCGCGCGAGCACTGGACCCGCGAGCGGCTCGACACGCGCATCCGCGAGAGCCTGGAGGCCAGCGCCGACGGCCTCGACCCCGACGCGTTCGGGAGGCTCTGTGGCCTGGTGCGCTACGCCTGGGGCACCTACGACGAGTCCAAGACCTACGACCAGCTGCGCGACGCGCTCGGCGGCGCCAAGCGCCCGGTCCACTACCTCGCGATCCCGCCGACCCTCTTCGCGACGGTCGTCGACCACCTGGGCAACGCCGGCCTCGCCAACGACCAGGCGCGCGTCGTCGTCGAGAAGCCGTTCGGGCGCGACCTCGCCTCGGCGCAGGCACTCAACTATGCGCTGCATCGCGTCTTCCCCGAGGAGCGCTGCTTCCGGATCGACCACTTCCTCGGCAAGTCGCCGGTCGAGAACATCCTGTTCTTCCGCTTCGCCAACGCGTTCCTCGAGCCGATCTGGAACCGCGACCACGTGCGCCAGATCCAGATCACGATGGCCGAGGACTTCGACGTCTCCACGCGCGGCTCGTTCTACGAGGGCGTCGGTGCGATCCGCGACGTGATCGAGAACCACCTCTTCCAGGTGCTCACGCTGCTGGCGATGGACCCGTTCAGCGGCCACCACGGCGACGCGATGCGCCAGGAGAAGGCGCGCTTCCTGCGCAGCGTGCGCGCGCTGCGCCCGCAGGACGTCGTCCGCGGGCAGTACGCCGGCTATCGCGCCACCGACGGGGTCGACCCGAAGTCGACCGTCGAGACGTTCGCGGCGATGCGGCTGCACGCCGACAGCTGGCGCTGGGCGGACGTCCCGATCGTCATCCGTGCCGGGAAGTGCCTTCCGATGAAGGCGACGGAGATCTGCGTGGAGCTGAAGAAGCCGCCCGAGAAGCTGTTCCCCAAGCAGCACGGGCACGGCAACCGCATCCGCTTCCAGATCAACCCGGAGGTGGCGATGGGCATCGAGGTCCAGACGCGCCGCGTCGGTGTCGAGGAGTTCGACGTCGAGGACATCGAGCTGATGGCGATGCGCGAGACGGCGCACGAGATCCCGCCCTACCAGCGCCTGCTGAGCGCCGCGCTGCGCGGCGAGCACGACCTGTTCGCCAGCCAGCAGACGATCGAGGAGGCCTGGCGCATCGTCGACCCGATCCTGGGTGACGCGACGCCGATCCACGGGTATGAGCGGGGGACATGGGGTCCCGGCGAGGCGGATCGCCTCGCGCCCGCCCCCGGCTGGTTCGAGCCGCGACTGCGTGGCAACGACAACAGCCATCCAGCAGACCGAAAGGCAGAGGCAGCAGCATGAAGCCCACACAGGCACTCCACGACGCAGGGCAGAGCCTCTGGCTCGACAACATCACGCGCAGGATGCTCGACGAGGGCACGCTCACCGAGTACGTCGACGAGCTGAGCGTGACGGGCCTGACGTCCAACCCGACGATCTTCGAGAAGGCGATCGGCGGCGGCGACGCGTACGACACCCAGATCCAGGAGCTGCTCGGCGGCGGCGCCCCGATCGACGCGGGCGACGTCTTCTTCGCGCTCGCGATCGACGACCTGCGCCGCGCGGCCGACGAATTCGCGCAGGTGCATGAGCGCTCGGCGCACCTGGACGGCTTCGTCTCGCTGGAGGTCTCGCCGGAGTTCGCCTACGACACCGCGAAGACGGTCGCCCAGGCCGCGGAGCTGCACGGCCAGGTCGAGCGGCCGAACGTCTACATCAAGATCCCCGGGACGCCGGAGGGCCTGCCGGCGATCGAGGAGACGATCTACGCCGGCATCCCCGTCAACGTGACGCTGCTCTTCTCCAGCGCGCACCACCTCGCCGCTGCCGACGCGTACATGCGCGGGCTGGAGCGGCGGATCGCCGACGGCCTGCCGCCCGACGTCCCCTCGGTCGCCTCGCTGTTCATGAGCCGCTGGGACAAGGCCGTCGCCGAGACGGCGCCCGCCGAGCTCGTCAACCTCCTGGGCCTGGCGATCGGCGGCCGCGCCTACCGCGCCTACGTCGAGCTGCTCGCCTCACCGCGCGTCATGCGGCTGATGAACGCGGGCGCGAGCCCGCAGCGCCTGCTGTGGGCGAGCACGGGAACGAAGGACCCCAGCGCCTCGGACACGCTCTACGTCGAGGGGCTCGCCGCGCCGTTCACCGTCAACACGATGCCCGATTCCACGCTGCTGGCGTACGCCGACCACGGCGGCCCGGTGGAGCCGATGGCGCCCGACGGCGGTGACGCCGAGGAGGTCCTCGCGGACTTCGCGAAGGCCGGCATCGACGTCGACGCGGTCGCCGCGCAGCTGCAGCGCGAGGGCGCCGACTCGTTCGTCGCGTCGTGGAGGTCGCTGCTGGAGACGATCGAGTCCAAGCGCAGCGCACTGGCCGGCGCATCGTGAGCCGGCCGCCGGCGCTCGACGAGCTGCCGTCGTACGCGGCGCTGTGCGACCACGCGGCGGCGCTGGGCGAACGCACGATCGCCGACCTGTTCGACGCCGACCCGTCGCGCGGCGAGACGCTGCGCGCGCTGGCGGCCGGGATCTACCTGGACCACGCCAAGCAGCGCGTGACGCCGGAGACGATCGCGCTGCTCGTCCGCCTCGCCGAGGAGGCCGGCCTGCCGGAGCGCATCGCGGCGATGTTCGCCGGCGAGCACATCAACGTCTCCGAGGATCGTGCCGTGCTGCACGTCGCGCTGCGCGCGCCGCGCGGGGCGCGCATCGAGACGGACGGCGAGGACGTCGTCGCGCCCGTGCACGAGGTCCTCGACCGGATGGCCGCCTTCAGCGAGCGCGTGCGCTCGGGCGCATGGACGGGCGCGACGGGCCTGCCGATCCGCAACGTCGTGAACATCGGGATCGGCGGGTCGCACCTGGGGCCCGAGATGGCGACGCTCGCGCTCGCCCACGATGCACGCCGCGACATGCGCTTCCGCTTCGTCTCCAACGTCGACGGGAGCGACTTCGCCGAGAAGACGCAGGATCTCGACCCGGCGGAGACGCTGTTCGTGATCGTCTCCAAGACGTTCACGACGCTCGAGACGCTGACGAACGCCGGCACCGCGCGCGACTGGCTGGTCGCCGCGCTGGGCGAGGCCGCGGTCGCACGCCACTTCGTCGCGGTCTCGACGAACGCCGAGCGCGTCGCCGCGTTCGGCATCGACACCGACAACATGTTCGGCTTCTGGGACTGGGTCGGCGGGCGGTACTCGATGGACTCCGCGGTCGGCCTGTCCGTGATGCTCGCGATCGGACCAGAGGGCTTCGGCGAGCTGCTGGGTGGGTTCCGCGCGATGGACGAGCACCTGCGCAGCGCGCCGCTGGCCGAGAACCTGCCGGTGCTGCTCGGCCTGATCAGCGTGTGGAACACGACCTTCCTCGGCCTGCCGACCGTCGCGGTCCTGCCGTACGCGGCCGAGCTCTCGCGCTTCGCGGCCTACCTGCAGCAGCTCGAGATGGAGAGCAACGGCAAGCACGTGACGCTCGACGGGACGCCGGTGCGCTGGGCGACCGCGCCGGTGCTCTGGGGTGAGCCGGGAACGAACGGCCAGCACGCCTTCTACCAGCTGATGCACCAGGGGACGCAGGTCGTCCCGGCCGAGTTCATCGGCTTCACGGAGCCCCTGCATCCGCTCGGGCGCCACCACGACCTGCTGATGGCGAACATGCTCGCGCAGGCCGAGGCGCTCGCGTTCGGCCGCGACGAGGCGGCCCTGCGCGCCGCGGGCAGCGACGAGGCGCAGATCCCCCACCGCGTGTGTCCGGGCGACCGGCCCTCGACCACCATCCTCGTCGACGGGCCGCTCACCCCGGCCGCGCTCGGCAAGCTCGTGGCGCTCTACGAGCACCGTGTGCTGACCGAGGGCGTCCTCTGGGGGATCGACTCGTTCGACCAGTGGGGCGTCGAGCTCGGCAAGGTGCTCGCCGGCGCGCTCGCCGGCGAGATCGAGGACGATGGCGCCCCCGATCTCGCGCATGACAGCTCGACGAACGCGCTCGTGCGCCGCTACCGCGCGGCGCGCGGCCGGGCGGTCTAGGCCGGCGCCACCTCGCCGCCCACGCCGGCGCCATCGTCCGGCGGGAGCTTGCGGATCTGCCAGCCGGCGGCCGTGAACGCGATGCCGCGCACGATCAGCACGATCCCGATGATGATCGCGAGCGTCGCCAGGCCGACGTGCGGCCAGACGAGCACGATGATCCCCGCGGCGACGTCGAGCAGGCCGACGGCGATGTTCGTCCCGCGGTTCTCGGACTCGGCGAAGGCGCCGACGAAGCGGATGACGCCCGAGATGACGAACCAGATGCCGACGACGACGACGAACGCGGTCAGTGCGCCGAACGGCTTCTTGATCAGGATCAGGCCGGCGATGATGCTGATGACGCCGAGCACCGCGACGAGGCCGCGGCCCTGCTCGCCCCTGCCGGCGATCGACGCGATCAGCTCGAAGACGCCGTCGATCAGCAGGAAGATGCCGATGATCACGGCGATCGCCTGCAGCGAGATGCTCGGCCAGACGAGCACGATGATCCCGGCCGCGAGCGTCAGCAGGCCGAACAGCAGGAACAGCCACCAGAGGCTGCGGAACGCCTTGAGCTCGTCGGGCATTGGTGCGGACACGGGGGACTCCTCGGGGTGGGCGCTGGGAACGTGCTGAACGGTAGGTGAGGTGGCGGATGGCTGTGGCCGCGATCGGCGCGGGATTGCGCTTCTCCGCGCTGGGGGTGAAACCGAAGGGGCGACGGGCGTGCGGAGCGGGGCGCTGGTGGGTCGCCCGCGTGCCACGGTGGCGGTGTGTCGTCAGCGCCCCGTTCGCCTCTCCAATCGCGGACCTCGCGCCCTCACGCACCGCGACGTCTGCCCGTCACCAGGCCGGCCCTCACCCTGCTGCACCTCGCGGGCGTCCCGGCTGCTCGGCTGAGCGCGCTGGCTAGGCGCGCGCGTGCCGCGCTGCCTTCACGCGGCCGACCTTGTCGAGCACCGCCTTGCGCAGGCGGATCGCCTCGGGCGTGACCTCGACGCACTCGTCCTCGCGCAGGAACTCCAGCGCCTGGTCCAGGGAGAGGACGCGTGCGGGGACGAGTCGCTCGAGCACGTCGGCGGCGGCGGAGCGCATGTTCGTCAGGTGCTTCTCGCGGACGGCGTTGACGTCGAGGTCCTCCGAGCGCGAGTTCTCGCCGACGATCATGCCCTCGTACAGCTCGTCGCCGGGGGAGACGAACATCGTGCCGCGCTCCTGCAGCGAGGACAGCGCGAAGCCCGTGGCCTTGCCGGTGCGGTCGGCGACCAGCGACCCCGACGGCCGCGTGCGCAGCTCGCCGAACCACGGCGCCCAGCCGTCGAAGACGTGGTGGATCAGGCCCGTACCGCGCGTCTCGGTGAGGAACTCGGTCCGGAAGCCGATCAGGCCGCGAGCCGGCACGCGGTACTCCATGCGCACCCAGCCCTGCCCGTGGTTGACCATCTGCTCGAGGCTGCCCTTGCGCAGCGCGAGCAACTGGGTGACGACGCCGACGTAGTCCTCCGGCACGTCGATCGACATGCGCTCCACCGGCTCGTGGCGCCTGCCGTCGATCAGGCGCTCGAGCACCCGCGGCTGGCCGACGGTCAGCTCGAAGCCCTCGCGGCGCATGAGCTCGACGAGCACCGCCAGCTGCAGCTCGCCGCGGCCCTGGACCTCCCACGCGTCCGGGCGGTCGGTGTCCATCACGCGGATCGAGACGTTGCCGATCATCTCGCGGTCGAGGCGCGCCTTGATCAGCCGCGCGGTGACCTTCTTGCCCTCGCGCCCGGCCATCGGCGAGGTGTTCACGCCGAGCGTCACCGACAGCGACGGCTCGTCGACGCGGATCACCGGGAGCGGCTGGGGATCGTCGGGATCGGCGAGCGTCTCGCCGATCGTCACGTCCTCCAGGCCGGCGACGGCGATGATCTCGCCGGGCCCGGCCTCCTCGGCCGGCACGCGGTCGAGCGCCTCGGTGATGAAGAGCTCGCCGAGCTGCCCGGACTGCACGGTCCCGTCGGCGCGGCACCAGCCGATGCGCTGGCCCTTGCGGATCGTCCCGTGGCGCACGCGGCAGATCGCCAGGCGCCCGAGGTAGGGGGAGGCGTCGAGGTTCGTGACCATCGCCTGGAGCGGATGCGCCGGGTCGTGGCTGGGCGGCGGGACGTGCTCGAGCAGCAGGTCGAACAGCGGCTCGAGATTCTCGCCGCGCTCGGTCGGGTCGAGCGACGCCCACCCGCGCTTGGCGTCGGTGTAGACGACCGGGAAGGAGAGCTGATCCTCGTGCGCATCGAGGTCCAGGAAGAGGTCCTCGACCATGTGCAGGACCTCGCCGACACGCGCGTCCGGCCGGTCGACCTTGTTGATGTCGAGGATCACCGGCAGGCGCGCCTCGAGCGCCTTGCGCAGGACGAAGCGCGTCTGCGGCAGCGGGCCCTCGGCCGCGTCGACGAGCAGCAGCACCGCGTCGACCATCGCGAGCGAGCGCTCGACCTCGCCGCCGAAGTCGGCGTGGCCGGGCGTGTCGACGATGTTGATCTTCACGCCCTTCCAGTCGACCGCGGTGTTCTTCGCGAGGATCGTGATCCCGCGCTCGCGCTCGAGGTCCATCGAGTCCATGACCCGGTCCTCGACCTCGGCGCCCTCGCGGAAGGCGCCGCTCTGGCGCAGCAGGGCGTCGACGAGCGTCGTCTTGCCGTGGTCGACGTGCGCGACGATCGCGACGTTGCGCAGATCCGTGCGCTGCGTGAGGCCCTTCCCGCGTTCAGGCGCGGCCGATGCGGCGTGGCCTGAGCCCGCGGAGGTCAACGCGCGCCACGCAGTTCGCGGATCTTGCGCAGCTCGTCGTCGAGGTCGATCGCGCGGATCTCGTGCTCGCCCGGGAGCTTGCCGAGCACCCGGCGGGCGATGTCCTGGATCTCGCGCTCGTCGTGGCCGAAGCCGTCGAAGTAGGCCTTGACGGCGGTGTACGTGACCTTCAGCTCGGCGGCCGTCAGGTGCAGGTCGTAGACGGGCTCATCCGCGGGGATGAGGTTCGTCGCGTCGGCATCAGTCATGAACTGAGACTATCCGGAGCGTAATCCCCATAAAGCTGATAGAGAATATGGTATTGTCGCTCCCATGCCCGGCTTCGACATCCACCAGCACCTCTGGCCCGAGCCGTTCACCGCGCTGCTCGCGGAGCGCGCGAGCGTGCCGTACGTGCGCGCCGAGGACGAGCGGCGAAGCCTCGTGCTGGCCGGCGAGCCGGAGTCGCGCATCGACCGCCGCGCACAGGACCCCGACGAACGGGCTGAGCAGCTCGCCTCGGCGGGGCTGCACCGCGCGCTGCTCGCGATATCCAGCCCACTCGGCATCGAGACGCTCCCGCGCGCCGAGGCCACGCCGCTGCTCGAGGCCTGGAACGCCGCCGCGCTCGCGCTCGGCGTCCCGTTCGGCGTCTGGGGCGCCGTCGCCCTCGACGAGCCCGACGGCGCGGACGTCGACGCGCTCCTGGACCGCGGCGCCGCCGGGATCTCGCTGCCGGCAGGCGCGCTGGCGAGCGCGCAGGGCCTGCGCCATGCTGCACCGCTGCTCGCGGTGCTCGAGCGCCGGGACGCCCCGCTCCTCCTCCACCCGGGCCCCGCTCCGGCGCGCGCTGCAGGGGCCGCGCCGGAGCCCGCCTGGTGGCCGGCGCTGACGACCTACGTGGCCGAGCTGCAGGCCGCGTGGCTGGCGTTCGCGCAGTGGGGGAGGCCCGCGCATCCCGCGCTGCGCGTCGTGTTCGCCGCGCTCGCCGGCGGCGCGCCGCTGCACGTCGAGCGGATCGGCGCGCGCGGCGGGCCCGCGAGCGCCGTGCACGATCCACTCGTCTTCTACGACACCTCGTCCTACGGCCCGCGCGCACTGGAGGCGGCGATCCGGGTCGTCGGCCTCGACGCGCTGGTGCACGGCTCCGACGCGCCGGTGCTGGCGCTCCAGCAGGCGCCGGGCCACGCGCTGGGGCCCGGCGTGCGCGCCGCGCTGACGCTCACGAACCCCGCCCGCCTGCTCCATGGCGACGCGGCATCCGGGACGCGGCGCCCCGCACGGCCCGCGACGGTGGCGGCATGAGCGGCGCCGGCCATGATCGCCCGCTGAGCGCCGCGGAGCTGCGCGAGCACGCCGCCGCGCTCGCCGCGGACCCCGAGCGCTGGGCGGACCGCGTCCGGCACGACCCCCACGCGCGCATCTACGAGCAGCTCGAGCTCGGCGAGCACGTCGAGGCGTGGCTGATCTGCTGGATGGACGACCACGACACCGGCTTCCACGACCATGACGTCTCGGCGGGCGCCGTGGCCGTCATCAGCGGCGCGGTCCGCGAGGAGCGCCTCGTCCTGGGCGGTCGGCCGAGCTGGCGGGTCGCGCAGGCCGGCGACCTCTTCGGCTTCGAGGCGCACGACATCCACCGCGTGCTGCACGTCGGCCAGGCGCCCGCCGTGACGATCCACGTCTACTCCCCGCCGCTGCGCCGGATGGGCGCCTACGAGGTCGCCCCCGGCGGGGGCCTCGCGCGGCACTCGATCTCCCACGCCGAGGAGCTGCGCCCGCGGGATCGCGCCCCGGTGTGAGGCGCGCGTCATAGGCTGTGCTCCATGGCGGACCGCACCACGGACATCCTGCTCATCGGAGGCGGCGTCGCCGCCGCGGCGACGGCGCACGAGCTGCGCGAGCGCGGCTTCGCCGGCTCGATCCTGCTCGTCGGGCGCGAGCTCGACCCGCCGTACGACCGCCCGCCGCTGACGAAGGCCTACCTGCGCGGTGAGCACGGCAGGGAGGAGGCCCACGCGCACGAGGCCGCCTGGTACGAGGCCGCCGGTGTCGAGCTGCTCACGCGCGTGAGCGTCACGAAGCTCGACACCGCCGCGCACGAGGCGACGCTGTCGACGAAGGAGACGGTCGGCTACGGCCGGGCGCTGATCGCGACCGGCGCGATGGTGCGCCGGCTGCAGGTCGACGGGACCGACCTCGACGGCCTGCACTACCTGCGCGCGTTCGGCAACGCCGACGCCATCCGCACCGACCTCGACGGCGCGCGGGACGTCGTCTGCGTCGGCGGCTCGTACATCGGCTGTGAGGTGGCGGCCTCGCTCGCGACGCTCGGCAGGCGGGTGACGATCCTCATGCAGGAATCGCAGCCCATGGAGCGCGGCTTCGGCGCGCATGTGGGGGCCTGGTTCCGGCAGGTGCTCGAGTCGCACGGCGTGACGGTCGCAGGCCTCGACGAGGTTGCGCGCTTCACGGGCGAGGGGCGGGTCGCGACGGTGGTCACGGCGGCGGGCCTCGAGCTGCCGGCGCAGCTCGTCGTCCTCGGCGTCGGCGTGCAGCCCGACGTGATGCTTGCGCGCAGCGCGGGGCTGGACCTCGGCGAGAGCGGCGGCGTCGCCTGCGACGCGCGGCTGCGCACCTCGGCCGCGGACGTCTGGGCCGCGGGTGACGTCTGCGAGTACGAGAGCGTCGTCCACGGGCGGCGCATCCGCGTCGAGCACACCGAGCACGCGCAGGCCCAGGGGCGCTACGTCGCGGGCGCGATGCTCGGCGACACCGCGCCCTACGCCGTCGTGCCGTACTTCTACAGCGACCTCTCCGACTGGGCCTCGCTGGAATACGTCGGCCCTGCCGCGCACTGGGACGAGGAGGTCGTGCACGGAGCGCTGGCCGACGGGCGCTTCGGCGTCTGGTACCTCGACGCGGGCCACGTGCGCGGCGCGCTGAGCGTCGGCGGGGGGCTCGATCTCGACGTGGCGCGCGGCCTGATCGCGCGCGACGAGCCGGTCAGCCCCGCGGATCTGACGTAGCGGCCCGCTCGAAGGCGGCGAGGTGATGCCCCGCGGACTCCGCGGCGGCCTCGCTCGCGGCCGTCTCGCGCATCGCCGCGTCGAACGCGCCCCGCTGCGCGACGCGCTCGGCCGTCAGCTCGTCGAGCCGCGGCGCGATCGCGCGCGCCTCGCGTGAGCCGAGCTTCGTGCGCAGCGCCATGCGCGCCGGTGAGACGGCGCTGAGCCAGCTGGGCGTGAAGACCTTGCTGCGGCGCTGCAGGACGCCGTCGACGATCGCGTCCGCCGCCTCACCGACCGGGTGCGTCTCGCGCATCGGGCCCGGCAGGCTGCTGCGCATCAGGTCGAAGGCCTCGAGATCGCGCTCGGCGCCGCTGACCATGTCGGTGTCGATCCACAGGAAGTAGGCGACGCCGACCGCGACACCCAGGTGCGCGACCTCGACGCGCAGGATGTCCAGCAGCATCTCCAGCCCGGCCTTGCTGGCGCCGTAGGGGCCGAGCATGATCGAGGGCGCGATCGCCGCCGCGGAGCTGACGCCGAGGACGTACCCGCGGCGCTCGACGATGTGCGGCAGGCAGGCGTGGATCGTGCGCCAGTTGCCGATCAGGTTGACGTTGACGATCGCCGCGACGACGTCCGGGTCGATGTGCCGCAGCGCGCCACCGCCGGCCACGCCCGCGTTCGACACGATCACGTCGATCCCGCCGGCCTCGGCGACGACGTGGGCCACCGCGGCGTCGACCTGCTCCTGGTGGGTGATGTCGCAGACGGCGGTGATCGCCGCGGCGCCGCACGAGGCGGCGGCCACGTCGAGCGCCGCTGCGTCGAGGTCGAGCAGCGCGACGCGGTGGGTGGCGCTCAGCTTCTGCGCGGCGGCCAGCCCGATCCCCTGGGCGGCGCCGGTGATGACGGCGACGGGACGATCCATCGGCAGACCCTAACGCGGGGCCGCCGGTGGTCGCGAGGTCAGACCTCGCTGCCTGGGATGTAGTGCTCTTCGAGGTACTTGTCGTTGTCGCGCTTCTCCTGCAGGGCCTGCGCGGCCCCATACGCGATGAGGCCCTGCGCGAGGAGCGGCAGGAGGATGAAGAACGTGAAGATCAGGCCGATGTCGACCTTCACCGCGTTGCTGACTGCGAGCACCATGGCGGGAGCGTATCGCAGGGGCTCGTCGTCCGTTCGAGCCGTGGTGATGCGGTTCGCCCGCATGTACTACGGTCGCCCCCCATGAACCGCTTCACGGCGCGCATCTACGACCGGATGTTCCGCAAGAGCGAGGAGGCCGGGCTCACCGCGATGCGGCGCGACGCGCTCGCGGACGCCCGCGGCGAGGTCCTCGAGATCGGCGCGGGCACGGGCCTGAACCTGCGCGCCTACCCGCGCCAGGGCATCACGCGCATCGTCGCCACCGAGCCCCACCCGGCGATGAGCATCCACCTCGCGGACAAGGTCGGCGACGCGCCCGCGCCCGTCGAGATCATCTCGGCATCCGCCGAGGAGCTGCCGTTCCCCGACGCGACGTTCGACACGGTCGTCGGAACGCTGGTCCTCTGCGAGCCGGAGGACCCCGCGCGCGTCGTCGAGGAGATCGCACGCGTGCTGAAGCCCGGCGGGCGCTACCTCTTCCTCGAGCACGTGCGCAGCGACGAGCCGAAGCTCGCGCGCAAGCAGGACCGCTGGGCGCCGCTGTGGCGCACGGCCACCGGCGGCTGCAACTGCAACCGCTCGACGCTCGCGACGATCGAGGCCTCCGGGCTCGACGTGGAACGCGCCAGCATGGGCCGCTTCCCCAAGTCGCCGGAGATCACGCGCCCGCTGCTGCGCGGCGCGGCCGTCCGCGGCGACTACCTGTAGCCGAGGTCCGCGACGACCGTCGTCCCCCCGGGCCTGCCCGCCACCGGCGAGCCGCGCACGACGCCGACGCCGCCGTCGCGCATCAGCGGGCTGAGCAGGACGGCGCGATGCGGCGGCGAGTCCATCCACTCCGAGACGATGCCGGCCGGCGTGCCGAGCGTGCCCTGGCCCCAGGCGATCGTCTCGCCGAACCCGGGTCCGGGGTAGCCGGCGTGGGCCATGCGCACGCTCGGCGTCGACCCGTCCGGGCCGGTGTGCGAGAAGGTCCGCGTGCGCACCAGCGTCCGCGCCCAGCCGCGCGCCGCCGCGCCGAGTGGCGCCGAGGGGCGCAGGCGCCTCAGGCCGTCGGCGGAGCGCGCCGCGTTGACGAGGCAGAGGACCGTGCGCGCCTCGCGCGCGGGGGCCGCATGGCGTGTCGCATGCGGGCATCCGGTCGTGAGCAGCGCGCTGATGGCGAGGGTCGCGAGCACCGCCTGTAACGGTACCGCGGAGCCCCGCCTTCTCCGACCCCATTGGTAGGATTAGCGCATGATCTTCACGACGAAGGCGGAGTACGGCGTTCGCCTCCTCGTCGAGCTCGGGCGCCAGGAGGACGCCGGCCCGATCTCGCTGAAGGCCATCGCCGAGGGCGAGGGCCTGCCGCTCGCCTACCTGGAGCGGATCGTCGCCCTGCTGAAGAAGTCGGGCCTCGTCGAGAGCACCCGCGGCGCCCACGGCGGCTACCGCCTGGCGCGCCCGGCGGCGGAGATCACGATGGACGAGGTCGTCCTCGCCCTCGAGGGCGCCGTCGCCCCGATGTCCTGCTTCGTCGACGACCGCGAGGACGGGCGCGTCCTGTGCTCGCACCTCGAGGACGGCAACGCGTGCGCGACCAAGCTGCTCTGGACCCGCGTCCAGGGCGGCGTGATCCGCGCGCTCCAGCAGACGACCCTGCAGGAGCTCGTGGAGTTCGCCGGCGCGCCGGGCGGGCGGGATCGAATTCCCGCGTCCGTCCCGACCGGCGCCGAGCTGCCCGTCCACAGCGCCGCCTGACCACCGACCACGTACGGAGACCACCCGAGACCATGGCCGACCTCGAGATCAAGAACCTTCACGTCCAGGCAGGGGACAAGCCGATCCTCAAGGGCCTGGACCTCACCGTGAACGCGGGCGAGGTCCACGCGCTGATGGGCCCGAACGGCTCCGGCAAGAGCACGCTCGCGAACGTCATCATGGGCAACCCGCAGCTCGAGGTGACCGAGGGGCAGATCCTGTTCCACGGGCAGGACATCACCGAGGCCGATCCGGACGAGCGCGCTCGCATGGGCCTGTTCATGGCCTTCCAGTACCCCGTCGCCATCCCCGGCGTGACCGTGACGAAGTACCTGCGCATGGTCATGAACGCCCATCGCGACGCACGCGGGGAGAGCGAGATCTCGCTGAAGGAGTTCCGCAGGACCGTCGAGGCCGCGATGGAGCTCACGAAGGTCGACCGCTCGTTCACGACGCGCTACCTCAACGACGGGTTCTCCGGCGGCGAGAAGAAGCGCCTGGAGATCCTCCAGCTCGCACTCCAGCGCCCGCAGGTCGCGATCCTCGACGAGACCGACTCGGGCCTGGACATCGACGCGCTGAACGTCGTCGCCGAGGGCGTCAACACCGTCGCCAAGGCCGACGGCATGGGCGTGCTGATCATCACCCACTACCAGCGCATCCTGCACCTCGTCGAGCCCGACCGCGTGTCGATCCTGTTCGACGGGCGCATCGTCAAGGAGGGCGGCCCCGAGCTCGTCACGAAGCTCGAGAGCGACGGCTACGCCTGGATCACCGACGCCATCGGCGACGAGGCCGTCCCCGCCTGATGGCCACTCCGGCGCCCACCGCGCTCGCGCACGACTTCCCGATCCTCGCCCGGGACGGGCTCGTCTACCTGGACAGCGCTTCCACGGCGCAGAAGCCGCGCGCGGTGCTGGACGCCATGGAGGACCTGCTCCTCCGCCACAACGCCAACGTCCACCGCGGCACCTACCCGCTCGCCGTCGAGGCGACCGACCGCTACGAGGCCGCGCGCGAGCGCGTCGCGCGTTTCACCGGGTCGAGCGCCCGCGAGACGATCTTCGCCAAGAACGGCACCGAGGTCATCAACCTCGTCGCGAGCTCCTGGGGCCGGGCGAACGTCAGGCCGGGCGACGCGATCGTGCTCACCGTCATGGAGCACCACTCGAACATCGTCCCGTGGCAGCTCCTGGCCCAGGCGACCGGCGCCCGGCTGCGCTACCTCGACGTCGACGCGGACGGCCGGCTCTCGCTCGACCAGCTCGACGAGCTGCTGCTCGACCGCCGCGTGCGGATGGTCGCCGTCGCGCACATCTCCAACGTCCTGGGCACGATCAACCCGCTCGAGCGGATCATCGAGCGCGCGCACGGCGCCGGCGCGCTCGTGCTCGTCGACGGCGCGCAGGCCGTCCCGCAGATTCCCGTCGACGTCGCGGCGATCGGCGCCGACTTCTACGCCTGGACCGGGCACAAGGCCTACGGCCCGACGGGCATCGGCGTCCTGCACGGCCGCCGCGAGCTGCTCGACGCGATGCCGCCGTTCCTCGGCGGCGGATCGATGATCCGCACCGTCGAGCGCGACCACTCGACCTACGCCGAGGTGCCCGCGAAGTTCGAGGCCGGCACCCCGCCGGTGGCCGAGGCCGCCGGCCTGGCCGCGGCGATCGACTTCCTCGACGACCTCGGGATGGAGCACGTCCGCGCCCACGAGCTCGACCTGACGGCCTACGCGCTCGAGGCGCTCGGGCGCGTCCCCGGCGTGACGATCCACGGCCCGCGCGAGGCCGCCGCCCGCGGCGCGCTGATCTCCTTCGCGCTCGCCGGAGCGCACCCGCACGACGTCTCGGAGATCCTCGGCCGCGACGAGATCTGCATCCGCGCCGGCCACCACTGCGCGCAGCCGCTGATGCGCGTGCTCGGCGCGCCCGCGACCTCGCGCGCGTCGTTCGCCGTACACAACACGCGTGAGGACGTCGACCGGCTCGTCGAGGGCCTGGGCCGCGTCAACGCGATCTTCGGAGACTGAGATGGACGACGCCCTGTACCGCGAGGAGATCCTCGAGCACTACAAGCGGCCCCACAACTGGGGGCCGATGGAGGCGCCCGACCTGGAGGCCGCCGACACGAACCCGCTCTGCGGCGACGAGCTGAAGGTCATGCTGCGCGTCGCGCCCGACGGGACCGTGCAGGAGGTGCGTTTCGACGGGCACGGCTGCGCGATCAGCCAGGCGTCGGCGTCGATGATCTCCGACGAGGTCAAGGGCATGAGCGTCGAGGACCTCGTGCGCATGGACCGCAGCGCGATCCTCGAGCTGCTCGGGATCGACATCTCGGCCACGCGCATGAAGTGCGCGCTGCTGTCACTCAAGGTGCTCAAGAGCGCGGCGCTCGGCGCTGCGGTCGACTGGGAGCCCGCGACGCCCGAGGCGTCCGCTCCGGCGCCCGGCTCCGCGCCGCTGTAGGAACCGCCCGCCGGGCTGCGCGGTCCGCCCGGCAGGCTGCGGAAAGGCTCCATTCCTCGTCCACCCTGGACGGATGTTCGATGCGCGCCTCCCGCGCGCGCGCCGACACGAGTGAGGCACCTGGTCCGTGCCCGGATTGGTCCGGGCACGGCCGCGCGGGGTGACCTGCGCAGGGGGAGAACCCCGCCGCGTGCACCCCCCGGAGGTTTTCAGTGCTCTCCCGTCTCTCTGTCCTCGCCGCCCGCCCGCGGCATACCCTCGGCGCCCTCGCCGTCGTCCTTGCGGCGGTCGGCGTGGCTGTGGGATCGGGCGCGAACTTCACGGCGCACGTCGCGTCGGCCGGCAACACGTTCTCCGCCGGCACGCTGACCATCGGCGGCGGTGGCTCGGCCATCCTGACCGCCCTCAACATGAAGCCCGGCGACACCCGCACGGGCACGGCCGACATCCAGAACACCGGGTCGGTGACCGGCGACTTCTCGCTGACGTCCCAGAACCCGCTCGGCTACACGGCGCTGCTCGGTCAGTTGAACCTCGTCGTGCAGGACTGCGGCTCATTCGCATCCGGCACGCCGACCTGCGACCCGGGTGACCCGCCCGTCTACACCGGCCCCGTGGACGGCCTGCTGAACGTCAGCCTCGGCAACTGGGCGGCGAGCGAGAAGCACCGCTACCTGTTCACGACGACCTTCCCGATCGGGACGGCGGCGAACGACAACCCCTACCAGGGCAAGAGCGCGACGCTCGAGTTCGACTGGGACGCCACGACCTAACGGGCTGAGACGACGGGCGGGCGGGCGCGACTTCCGGGTCGCCGCCCGCCCCGACCCGTCACCCGTCGCCATGGGCGCTCCCGCACCCCCGATCCCCGTCACGATCCCGACGCCCCCCCGCGCGCGGATCCCGCTGCAGGCGCTCTTCGCCTGGGCTGCGACGGTGCTCGCGCTGGTGCTGGGAGCGGTCATGTTCCTGCCCGCCGTCCTGGGCATGCAGCGCTACGTCATCACCGGCGGATCGATGACGGGGACCTACGACAGGGGCTCGGTCGTCTTCGACCGCGTCGTCGCGCCGAAGGACCTGCACGCCGGCGACATCATCACCTACAAGCCGCCGCCCGGTGCGGGGCCGACCGGCTTCGTCACCCACCGCATCCACGCGATCCGCACGATCGAGGGGCGCCGGGTCTACCGCACCAAGGGCGACGCCAACGCCTCGGCCGATCCGTGGGTCTTCACGCTGCCGGATGCGACGCAGGCGAAGGTCGTCTTCGGCGTCCCGTTCGTCGGCTACCTGATCGCCGCGCTCAGCGACCGCACCGTGCGGATCGCGGTCATCGGGCTGCCGGCGCTGCTGATCGCGTTCGCGGTGCTCGCGGGCCTCTGGCGTGACGCCGGACTGGAGGCGCGCCGCCGGCGCGAGCGCGAACCGGAGGCGGCGGCCTGATGGGCGCCGGCCGGATCCTGCGCCTCCTGCTCGCCCTCGTCGGCGTCGCCGCCTTCACCGTGGGCGGCTTCGCCACGTCGGGGGCGACCTTCGTCGCCCACGTCTCGAGCACCGGCAACACCTTCTCGACCTACCCCGACTGGGTGGCCCCGGTCGTGTCGATCGCGACGCCGGCCGACGGGTCGCGCACAGCGAGCGCCACGCCGGCGATCGCCGGCACCGCCGGGATCCTCAGCGGCGACCTGCCGAGCGTCACGGTCCGGATCTATGCGGGCGCCGTCGCGAGCGGCCCGGTCGTGCAGACGCGGACCGCCGTGCGCAACGCCGGCACCGGCGCCTGGACCCTGAACCCGACGGCGCTCGCCGACGGGACCTACACGGCACGTGCCGAGCAGGACGACAGCTTCCTCAACCAGGGCTTCAGCGACCCCGTCACGTTCACGGTCGACACCGTCGCCCCCGCGCCGACCATCACCGCGCCCGCCGCGGGCGCCACCGTCGCCGGCGGCGCCACGATCTCGGGCGCCGCGGGGAACGCGACCGGTGACGCGGCGACGCTGACGGTGAACGTCTACGCGGGCGGGACCGCGACCGGCGCGCCGGTCCGCACGCTCACTGCGACGCGCAGCGGCGCGACCTGGAGCGTGCCGATCGCGCCGGCGCTCGGCAGCGGGACGTTCACCGCCCGGGCGAGCCAGGGCGACGACGTCGGGCATACCGGCCTCTCGAACACGCGCACGTTCGTCATCGATGCCACGGCGCCCGCGCCGGCGATCAGCCAGCCGACGTCGAACCAGTGGCTGACCACCACGACGCCGCTGATCCGCGGCACCGCCGGCAACGCCGGCGGCGACGGCCCGACCGTCACGATCAAGCTCTACGCCGGGGCGACCGCCACCGGCGCGCCGGTCCAGACGCTGAGCGCCACCCGCGCGGGGACGAACTGGAGCATCACCCCGGCGGCGCTCGCCGACGGGCAGTACACCGCCCAGGCGATCCAGTCCGACGCCGTCGGCAACGTCGGCACCAGCGCGGCGCGCAGCTTCTACGTCGACACGACGACGCCCGTCGTCTCGATCGCCGCGCCGACG
>Ga0208851_1000133_pt1 | contig 32323 bp, 28 predicted proteins | sample NGESurshal092012_FD_184481 | JGI IMG/M metagenome (GOLD analysis project Ga0208851, IMG submission 184481) | Arctic peat soil microbial communities from Barrow, Alaska - NGEE Surface sample 415-2 shallow-092012 (SPAdes) | ecosystem: Environmental > Terrestrial > Soil > Wetlands > Peat ... | reverse complement strand
CACCACCGGGTCGCCGTGGATGGCCGCGACCAAGGCGGTGCTGGGTCTGCTGCTGCTGGGGGCCTACTTCGCCACGAACCTCGGCGAGTTCGGCCAGTTCGCCTCGCGCCGGAGCACCTTCTATCTGGTGTCGACGGTGGCGACCGTGCTGGTGGTCCTGGTGGCCCTGGTCGCCGTCAACTACGTCGTCGCCAAGAAGGGCAAGAGCTGGGATCTGACCGCGAAGAAGATCTTCACCCTCGCGCCGCAGACCCGGAGCACGCTCGCCGCGCTGCCGGAGAAGGTGACCGTCTATGCCTTCCTGGCCCCGACCGACCAGCAGTACGAATCCGTCTCGCGTCTGCTGGAGCAGTACCGCACCCAGGCGCCGAACAAGCTCGAGGTGATCTTCAAGGACCCGCGCAAGACGCCGGACCTGGCCCAGAAGTACCAGCTGCGCGAGGCCCAGACCACCCTGGTGCTGACCCGGGGCTCGGGCGACAAGGAGACCCACACCTCGGTCCCGGTCAGCCGGGGCGTCTCGGAGCAGGATCTCACCAACGCACTGATCAAGCTCGACGCCGTCGGCGAGCAGAAGGTCTACTTCACCACCGGTCACGGTGAGTGGCCGCTGGATCCCTCCGAGCAGAACTCCGCCTCGCTCAAGCAGCTCGGCAAGAGCCTCTTCCAGGACGGCTATGTCCCGAGCACCTTGAACCTGGCAGATGGAAAACAGATCCCCAAAGACGCGGCGGCGGTGGTCATCGCCGGTGCGCACAGCGCCTTCGCCAAGGGGGAGCGCGACCAGCTCGCGAAGTACCTCGAGCAGGGCGGCAGGTTGCTCTACTTCGCGGAGGCGGGCAGCGAGCCCGGTCTGGAGACGCTGCTGGCCACGTACGGTGTCCAGGTCGATCCCGGTCTCGTGGCCGAGTACGTCGAGGGCGTGGACAGCCCTTATCTGATCATCTCCGATGCGTTCGGGGACACCAGCCTGGCGCGCGATCTCAAGCGGGCCCGCTACAACCTCCAGTTCCCGATGGCGCGAGGACTCACCGCGCTCCGGACCGGGGTGGCCGCGGACACCAAGGTGGAGCCGGTGGTTCTGACCGCCCCGACCGCGTTCGAGGTGAAGACGCCCACCGAGGTTCCCCGACCCGAGGACGGCGGGAAGGCGGGAAGCATCCCCTTGATCCTCCAGTCCACCCGCCCGGTGGGCACGCCCGACGGGAAGCGGAGCGACGAGATGCGGCTCCTGGTCTTCGGAACCACCCAGAACCTCGCCGACCAGAACTGGGGCAACGAGCCCAACCGGAACATGATCCTGAACGCTTTCGCCTGGGCGACCAACCAGGTGCAGAAGATCACCATCCGCCCGCCGGATCGCGACATCTCCACCGTGGACCTGGACGCGTCCCGGCTGGCGCGGATCCGGTTCCTCGCCACCGACCTGGTGCCGTTCGGACTGCTCGGCATCGGGCTCGCCATCTGGCTCAACCGCCGCAGCAAGTGAGATGAGCGCGCGCAGCAAGAATCTCTGGACCCTCCTCGGAGCGGCGGTGGTGGCGCTGGGTCTCGGCCTCTACGCCTACTTCGGAGTGATGAAGGGCGAGGAGCGGGAGGCCGAGCAGAAGCGCCTCGCCGAGCAGCTGGTTCAGCCCATCGCACGGCCGGACGGCGGGACCGAACAGGTCCGGTACGGCCGTCTGGTGGTCAAGGCGAAGGGCGAGACCACCGAGCTCTCCCGGCTCCCGGACCAGTCCTGGGTCATCACCCGGCCGATGAGGGTCGCAGCCGACGTGCGCACCGCCGAGGACATGGTGGGCGCGCTGCAGTTCGCCCGGCTCAAGAGCACCATCGAGGAGAAGCCCACCGCGGAGGACCTGCAGCGCTTCGGGCTCGATCATCCGAGCGTCGAGGTGACCGCCTCCGCCGAGGGCGTGCCAGCCCTGACCGTCCGCCTCGGCAAGGAGAACCCGTTCGACGGGAGCGTCTATCTCCAGCGCGCGGGAGACCCGAAGGTCTACGCGGTCCAGGCCACGACGCGCGCCACGCTCGACCGGAGCACCTTCGACCTGCGCGACCGCGACGTCATCGCCGTCCGTGACCTCGGGGTGACCGGCGTGGCGGTGAAGGGGAGGAAGGGCGACTGGGCCGTCGCCCGGGAGCCGGAGCACCCGTACGCCTTCCTGCGACCGATGAAGGAAGAGGCGGACACCACCGCCATCTCCAGCTGGCTCGCGACGCTCCGCGGGACGAAGGCAACCCGCTACCTCCAGGACTCCTCCGAGGAGCGGAAGCGAACCGGTGTGGAGAAGCCGCTGGTGGAGGTGACCTTCCAGCGGGGCAAGACCGAGACCGTCCACGTGCGTCTGGCCGCTGGCAAGGGCGACGCTGACCCGGCGTACGTCCTGAGGGAAGACCAGTTCGGGACGAGCCTGGCAGAGGTGCCGCGGACCGCCATCGCCGCGCTCGACAAGGGCCCGGCCGAGCTCCGGGATCGCACCGTGCTCCACGTGAAGCCCGAGGACGTGGTCCGCATCCAAGTCGGGACCGGGCCGACCGCGGTCAGCGTCGAGCGCGAGCGCCCTACCGACGGCGGGCTCGAGACCTGGCGGCTGGGGACGCCGGGCGAGGCCGCGGTGGATCCATTCAAGGCCAGCTCGCTCCTGTACGGGTTGACCTCGCTCAAGGCCGAGGCGACGGATCAGACGCTGCCAACCGATCCGAAGCGGACCGGGCTCGGGCCCACCGCCCGGACCCTCACCCTCGAGGGCAAGGATGGCAAGGTGCTGGGCGCCATCGCCCTCGGGGGGACGTGGACCCGGCCGGCCGGGACATTCGTCCGGGATGACCGTGGCAGGGTCGTGCTCGTGGATTCGGCGCGGCTCCAGGAGATCCCGACGAACCCTGCTGACCTGCGCCCGCCCCCGCCGCCGCCTCCTCCGGCCGCGTCTGCACTGCCGGGAGCGGACGCCGGGAGCTGACGACAGCGATCGCCTTCGCCGTAGATGCTCATCGAGCTTGCGACCACGAGCTTCTCCACTGGCTTGTGGCTCAGCGCCTCGAGCAGCACGAGCTCGTACGTGCTCTGGCCCACCCTCTCCGCCGCGGCGAAGTGGAAGACCGCGTCCACGCCCCGGAGCGCCCGGTCCACTGCCCGGCTGTCGCACCCCGTAGCCCCGCGCGAGCAGATCGTCCGCCAGGTGAGAGCCGATGAAGCCAGCGCCCCCGGTGATCAGCACGCGCTTCTTCCCCATTCACCAGTCTCCCGGTCGTGAGGCCGGACAGCAGCTTCAGCGGCAGGAGAGCTATGCATCCCTCGTTCGCTCGACTGCCGGGCCCAGTGGACAGGCGACGGGGGATCGCCGTCAGCGCGGGACAGCTGACAGAATCCGCGGCCGACTGTGGACAAGGCGATGCCGCGCGCGGCGGGCTCAGCTCGGGCGAGGATTTCCAGGTCGTGTGGGGTGGGTGTAGGTGCGACCGCGCTGTGGTTTTGCCCGGAACGGCGGGCTCGCGGTCCTTCCTGTGTGCCAAGAGCCTCTCAGGAGATCTCGATGACCCGTCCAGCTCTGCTCGCCCTGCTCGTCTGTCTCGTCGTCGGTTGCTCCAGCAGCTCGGGGAACAACGTCCCGGCCCCGATCGGCATCGACCGCAGTCCACGGCTGACGCAGGTGGCCGGCTGCGGTCAGCTCGAGACTGCCATCGAGGATGCCCTGGTCCTGCAGATGAAGAGCACCATCGAGCAGATCCGGAAGAGCGACTACTACCTCGGCGTCGGGGGCGGCCCGGTGCCGGCGGGCGGTCCGGTCCTGGCGGGTCCGGCCGCAGCTGGCGGAGGGCCCACCAGCGTGAGCACCACCAACACCCAGGTGGCCGGCGTGGACGAGGCAGACTTCGTCCAGAACGACGGAACGCGCATCGCGGTGCTCGCCGGGGGCCGGCTCCACCTCCTGTCGTCCTGGCCCGCGGAGGCGATGACCGAGACCGCGAGCCTGCCGATCGCCGGCTGGGCACGGGACATGTTCCTCAGCGGCAACCAGGTCGTGGTGTTCAGCAACGTCTACGTCCCGCGGGCCATCGAGGGCACGCATCCCATCTGCGCGCCCGCGCCGGGACCGGCGATGGGCATCGCCGCCTTCTGCGGCTACTGGGCGAACGACGTGACGCAGATCACCACGGTGGACGTGAGCGACATCACGCATCCGAGGATCACCGCCGAGATTCTCCTCCCGGGATCGTACCAGTCGGCACGGCGCATCGACGCGAGCGTGCGGGTGGTGATGTCCGACACCTTCCCCATTCCCGATGGCGTGAAGTACTGGCCGGACCTCCCGCCCGGCGCGAGCAAGGACGACCGCAACAAGGCGCTGGATGCGCTCGAGGCGACCAACGAGGCGCTCATCCGCGGCCGCTCGCTCGATGACTGGCTCCGCAAGGGCGAGGTGCGCCTCCCCGACGGGACCCGCACTCCCCTCCCGTATGCCTGCAGCGAGTTCTCGCTCAGCTCGGCCCCGACGCGGCCCGGGCTGGTCATCGTCGCCACCCTCGACCTCGCCACCGATAGGTTGAAGAGCCGGAGCGCCGCCTTCGCAGACCCGGGCACCCTCTACGCTTCGAAGGACACCCTCTACGTGGCCAGCGCGCACTGGTGGTGGTGGCCCGAGGCCGGCCAGGTGGACGCGACGTACGTGCACGCCTTCGACCTGCGCAACCCCGACACCGCGCCGTATCTCGGCTCGGGCGTGATCGACGGGACGGTCAACGACCAGTACGGGATGGACGAGCTCGATGGGGCGCTCCGCGTCGCCACCCACCTGACCACCCGGGTCGCGGACGGCACACCCTGGGGCACGCTGCAGCAGTCGAATCGCATCTCCGTCCTGGCGCTCCAGTCCGGCGCGCTGAAGCTCGTCGGGAAGACGGGGGACTACGGCGATGGTGAGCGCACCTTCGGCACCCGGTTCCTGGGAACCCGGGGCTTCGTCATCACCGCCCGCCAGGTCGATCCGCTCTTCACGTTCGATCTGACCGACCCGGCCCACCCCACCAAGGTCGGAGAGCTGGAGATGCCCGGCTTCATCGCCTATCTCCACCCCGTCGACGAGACCCACCTGGTCGGCATCGGCCGCGAGCCGGGCACCCTCGGGAGGATGCAGCTCAAGGTGGCCCTCCTCGACGTCACGAGCCTGGCCGCGCCGAAGGTCCAGGCGGTGCAGCTGGTCGGCGAGGGCTGGTCCTACTCGGATGCGCTCTGGGATCCGAAGGCGTTCACCTGGCTGCCAGCGCAGAAGATGCTCGCCATCCCCTTCGCCGACTACGGGAACACCACCTTCGTCTCTGACCTCCGGCTGTTCCAGTTGGACCCCGTCGCCGGCAGCATCACCTCACTGAAGAGCCTCTCGATGTCCGACGTCTACCAGACGTGGAGCGGCGAGACCTGGAGCTGGAGCTGGTCGCCCTGGATTCGCCGCGGGATCCTCGCGGACTCCCCGTCCGGGCAGTTCGTGTACGCCATCAGCGATGCCGGCGTGCGCTCGGCGAAGGTGGCAAGCTTGCCGGCGTGGCTGCAGACGGTGAAGTTCCCGCCGCTCTCGTACTGACGATGCGCGCTGCGGTGGCGACGGGCCTTGCCCTGGTGATGCTGTCGGCCTGCGATGCGCAGACCGACACTGGCTACCAGGGCGAGCCGCTGGTGACGCTCCGGGGACGGGTGGAGAGCTCGGGCGAGCTGCCTCCGCTCGAAGCGGCCATGCTCTGGCAGCGTGGGCCGCCGCCGGGGACCGAGGACCAGGAGCTCGCGACGCGTGCGCCCGTCACCTCCGGGTTCCCGGCGAGCTTCATCCTCCGGCTGTACAAGCCCGCACCGGAGGCGGCGTTCCGGACCCTGGCCGCCGGGGCGCCACGCTGGGCGCGGGCCAACGCTGCCGCGATCCCGTACGGCGTCGCCGCGAACCAGGTCCCCGCGCTCCCCACCGTGTTCACCGCCAGCTACACCTACGATCCGGCCCACTGGGTGATCTACCTGGATTCGGACGTCCCGCCGGTCTCACTCACCGAGTGGTGGCTGGGCGGGGCGCTCGGCGCCGGCTACCACCTCCTGCGGGTGGTCCCGCTCTCCGGGTGCCTCACCCAGGGCGAGCTCGACGCGTGCGCCGCCCAGCTCGTCCGCCGGGGTGTGCCCGACGACGGCACGAGCAACCCAGGGACCGCGCGCGCCTTCTGCAAGGCACCGTACCGGCTGCAGCCCACCACGGTGGACGAGGCCATCGTCCTCAAGCTCGGGCCGGGCACTGCCGGGCCGGGCGCGGCCTGCCCATGATCCTCGACGCCGCGGCCATCGCCGGCCTCTACCGTTCGCACGGCCACGTGGTGCTCCGCCGTGCGCGCACGCTGCTCGGCAGCGAGGCCGACGCCCGCGAGGCGCTCCAGGACGTCTTCGCCGCACTGGTGCGCAACCCCGACGCCGTCCGCTCCGCGGGCTCCATCGTCGGCTGGCTGTATCAGGCCACCACGCACCACTGCCTGAACCAGCTGCGGAAGGCCCGCACCGGCGCGCGGGTGCTCGAGCTGCACGTGCGGACGGCGGTGAACGAGACCGGGGGCCCGCGGGGGGAGGCCGCCGCGGAGGTGCGACGCCTCCTGGCCCTGCTGCCCGACGACGTCGCCGCGGCCGTCGTCTACCACCACCTGGACGGGATGACCCACGCGGAGGTGGCCGAGCTGCTCGGCTGCTCGCGACGCCAGGTGGGTTACCTCCTCGAACGCGCCCAGGGCCTCTGGGACCGCGCGGAGCAGAGCGCATGAACCTCGCAGCGACCCCCCTCAGCTGGAACGCATGTTGCTCCGCCCTCCGCCTCGACCGGTGGATGTTGGGCGAGCTGGGGCCGGAGGACGGCGAGAGCGTGGGCACCCACGTCGCGGGCTGTGCCGCCTGCAGCGCCGCCGTCGCCGGCATCCGCGGAGTGCGTGAGGAGGTGCGCGCGCAGCCGCTTCCGGTGCGGCTCGCCCCACCTCCGCTGCGCCGCCGCGCGCCGCTCGCCGCCGCCGGCCTCGGCCTCGGCCTGGCGCTCGCCGCCGGGCTGTTCTTGATGTTGCGGAGCGAGCCTGCTTGGAGGACCAAGGGGGCCGGCCTCTCGCTCACCATGTTCGTCCAGCACGGGGGCGAGGTCCGCCGTGCCGGCCCGGGCGAGACCGTAGCGCCCGGCGACGCGGTGCGATTCGCGGTGAGCACGCCGTCGCCGGCGTTCGTCGCCGTCCTCAGCGTGGACCCGGCAGGCAGGGCGTCGGTCTATTTCCCCGAGGGCCCGCGCGCGACGCAGGTCCCTGGGGGTGCCGAGGTGCCGCTCCCGCTCGGGACGCGGCTCGACGCCACCACCGGAGAGGAGCGGCTGGTCGGGCTGTTCTGCTCGTCCCCCGTGGAGCTGGAGCCGGTGCGGCTCGCGCTGCAGCAGGCCCCGGACGCCGCGCGGCTCCCCACCGACTGCCAGGGACTCCGGTGGAGCTTCGTCAAGCGCTGACCGCGTTCGCCCTGCTGCTTCCTGCCGCCGCGCTGGCGGAGGTGGAGCGGTACGCGGTGGTGGTCGGCAACGACCTCGGTCAGCCGGTCGACGTGCCCCTCCGGTACGCCGAGATGGACGCGGCGCGGGTCGCCTCCGTCCTCCAGGAGGTGGGCGGGGTGCGTCCGGAGAACACCGTCCTCCTCCAGGGGAAGGACGCCGACACAGTCCGACGTGCGCTCATCGCGGTGAACGAGCGGGTGCGGACGGCGGGGCGCTCGACGGTGCTCCTGGTCTACTACTCGGGCCACGCCGACGCCGGAGCGCTCCACCTCGGAGGCTCACGGCTCGAGCTGGCGGAGCTGGAGCAGCTGGTCCGCGGCTCGGCGGCGGCCTTCCGGCTCCTGGTGCTCGACTCCTGCCGCTCCGGCGCGCTGACCCGGGTGAAGGGCGGCACGCCAATCCCGCCCTTCGACATCCAGCTCAACGAGCGGGTGACCGGAGAGGGCGCGGTCTTCCTCACCTCGAGCTCGGCCTCGGAGGACAGCCAGGAATCCGACGAGCTCAAGGGCAGCTTCTTCACCCACGCGCTCCTCTCGGGTCTGCTCGGCGCGGCGGACGAGAACGGCGACGGGAAGGTGACGCTCGACGAGGCCTACCGCCACGCCTACGAGGCCACGCTGCGCGCCTCGAGCCGCACCCTCGCCGGGACCCAGCACCCCACCTTCCAGTACGACCTCCGCGGCGCGGGGGACCTGGTCCTGGCCTCCCTCGACGCGCGGTCACCCACCCGCGCCTGGCTCGAGCTCCCCGCCGGCAAGAGCTGGCTCGTCTTCCAGGAGAACGCCGACGGGGCGGTGGTGGGCGAGGTCGCGAGCGCCGGCCGGGTGCGCCGGCTCTCTCTACGTCCGGGCCGGTACTTCCTCCGGGGACGCGGCCCGGACGTGCTCCTCGAGGGCACCATCGCCGTGGCGCCGGGCTCGACGACCGCGGTGGACGAGTCGAGGCTCCAGCGCACCGCCTACGCGCGGCTGGTCCGCAAGGGTGAGGGGAGCAAGACCTCGGTGCTCTCGCTCGAAGCCGAGGTGCGGGTGCGCACCGCGCTGCTCACCGACTCCGGAGTCTGCCCCGGCGTGGGCGTGGGGCTCGCCATCGCGCTCCACTCCATCACGCTCGTCCCCCGCGTGGCCTGGTGCCAGAGCAGCTATTCCAACGAGGGGCTCCGGGCGACCACAAGCGACTGGGACTTCGAGCTGCAGGGCACCTACGTCTGGGACCTGGCCCCGGTGTCCATCGAGCTCGGGCTCATCGTGGGCGGCTCTCTCTTCCACCAGTCCTTCAGCACCACCGGCACCGCGCCGTCGCGGACCACCGGGGCGCTGCAGCTGGCGCCCATCGTCGGGGTGAGCCTGGACCTCGGCAGCCGCACGTACCTCTATGTCAGCGTGGCCGGGGCAACCTACCTCTTCAAGAACGAGACGACTGCGACGGGGACGACGCACTTCGGCCCCTCGTTCGCGGTGCGGGTGGCGCTCGGGTTCGGCTGGCGGTTCTAGGCCAGCGCATCGAAGCTCGGCATCTCGATGCGCGCTCCGGTCCGTTGCCGGTACCGCCCGACCCACGTCCGGAACGCCTCCAGCTGCTCGGCGCTCAGTCCTCGAGCCCCGCCGCGGACCGAACATCGTCAGCGGAGAGCACCGCGACCAGGTCCGGCACCGGGCTCCGCCCCACGAGCTGCCGCGCAACGGCGAGCCCGCTCCGATCGCCCCGGCCAAGCCGCCACTGCGCATGCTCCGCCACGAGCGCGAGCTGGAGCGCCCGCCCCACCGCGAGGGCGAACCGCCGTGCCCCGCCCTCCAGCTGCGCGGGTCCGGCCTCGTGCGCCGACCGGAACCAGGCCGCGGCGGCGTCCATCAGCGCCCGGGCGCGCGTCCGCACCGGTCCCAGCGCCGCGTCGGTCGCTTTGCCGAACGCGCGGTTCACCTCGGCCTCCACGTCGCGCAGCCCCGCCTCGCCGCCGAGCGCCCGCAGCAGGTCGAGCGAGAGGACATTGGTCGTCCCCTCCCAGATGGGCAGCACCTGCGCATCCCGGAGCAGCGCGGGCAGGCCGGTGTCCTCGATGTAGCCCGCCCCGCCGAACGACTCGAGCACCTCGCTCGCGTGTGCCACCGCCTGCTTGCCGGTGACCAGCTTCGCCACCGGCTGAAGGGTGCGGACCAGGCGCCGCTCGGCCTCGGTCGCCTCCTGCGCCTCCACCCGCCCGAGCAGTTCCACCAGCCGGAAGGTGAGAAGGAATGCCGCCTGGTACTCGGCCTCGAGCTCGGCGAGCGTCTGGACGTGGAGCGGCTTGTCGGAGAGCCGCGCCCCGAAGGCCGAGCGCCGAGCGGCGTAATCTCGCGCCAGCGCGATGCCCCGCCGCATCGAGCACACCGCGCAGAGCGCGTTCCACACTCGGGTGATCTGCAGCATCGGCGCGATGGCCCGGACGCCGTCCGAGAGCCCGGTGACGGGGGTGGCCAGCGCCCCCTCGAGGTCGACCTCCGCGGTGGGAAGCATCCTCGTCCCCAGCTTCTCCTTCAGCCGGAGCACCTTCACCCCGTTCGGCGCACCGTCCGCCCCGCGGAGCTCGAGGTAGAAGAGTGCCAGCCCCTTGCCGCCACCCGGATTGCCCTCCGGCCGCGCCAGGGTGAGCGTCATCTCGCTCGTGGTCGCGGAGGTGAACCACTTCGTCCCGTGGAGCCGCCAGCGGTCGCCGTCACGCACCGCGCGGGTGAGGCTCTGCCCCACGTCGGACCCGCCGGTTCGCTCGGTCATCCACTGGCCGCTGGTCCAGGCGCGTGCCGGGTCCCGGCTGGTCAGCCGCGGCACCGCGCGCTCGACCAGGGCCTGGTTGCCGTGGGCGAGCAACGTGGTCGCCGCACCGTCGGTCATCGCCAGGGGACAGGTGTAGATGGAACTGGAGGGCCCGAAGAGGTGGATGAGGGCCCCCTGGTGGATGCGGGAGTGGGCTCCGTGCGAGCGCTCGTGAGGAATGGCGACCAGACCCCACTCGGTCGCCACCCGCGCGAAGGCGCGCCAGGCCTCGGGCACGCGGATCTCGTCCACCCGGCGTCCCCAGGCGTCGTACGCAATCAGCTCCGGCTCGTCACGCCGGCCGGCAGTCGAGAGCTCGAGCAGCGTGGTCGCGGCCAGCTCGCCCATCTCGCGCAGCTCGGGCTCCACCGCCCTGCGCACGGGCTCGGGCAAGGTGCGCTCCAGCCAGCTGCGGAGCAGGGCGTCGCCGTCGTACTGGTTCCCGAGACGAGGCGGTTGCTGGAAGAAGTCCATCCCGCGGCAGAGCATCCCCCCTGCCGGGCGCCGCCGACAACTGGAGCTGCCTACACCTCGACCCGCATCACCCGGTCCCAATCCAGCTTGGCGCCCACCGCCCGGAGCAGGTGGTAGACGTCCGCCCCGTCGAAGCGCTCGCGCTCCATGACGAAGCCCTTGCTCCAGATCATCTCCTCGGCAGGGAGGATCTGCACCTCCTGGCCGAAGACCCGGCCCGGGAGCGCATGCTCGAACCAGGCGTCGTCGACGATGGCCACCCCGTTGCCCGAGCTGAAGATCAGGTCGACGAAGTACTCGCCCTTGTACCCCTTGGCGAGCCAGCCGTCCGGATGGTACCCGGTGCGCCAGCCGTCCTGGTCGAGCACCCTCAGCGCCCCCGCCACGTCCTCCTGGAGGAGGAACAGGTCGAGGTCCTTCGTGTCCCGGTAGACCCCGGTGTAATGGGCGAAGGCGTAGGCGCCTCCGACCAGGAACGGGACGCCGGCGCTCTGGAGGACGTGGATGGCGCGGGCGCGGGCGCCCAGCTCGTCCCCGTCACGCATTCGCTCCGCCGCCGAGGCCTCGGTACTCAGCTCGCCGGGGTGGTTGGGGTGACGTGCCTCGCCCATACGCCGGTCGAAGCTAGGCAGGGGGCGTGCCTTGACATCCCCCTCGGGGTCTCGTTACGTCATAGGGCCCATGGCCCGCGTCACAGTTGAAGACTGCCTCCCCCTGGTCGACAACCGGTTCGCCCTGGTGCTGCTCGCCGCCAAGCGGGCCCGGCAGCTGATGGCGGGCGCGCGGCCGCTCATCGAGACCTCGAAGAACAAGCCCCCGGTGCTGTCGCTGCGCGAGGTGGCGACGGGCCGGGTGAAGTTCGACCGCGACGTCCGGGAGACGCTGGGCGGTACGTACGACGACGGGACGGACGCCGCCCCCCCGGCGCCGTAGTCGGTCGTCGCTAGACCGGCGGCGCGCTCAGCGACACCACGCCCCGCCGGATGAGGTCCCGCAGCACCTCTTCCAGCTCCAGCGGAGACTCGTCCAGGCGCGCCAGGACCTCGCGCGGGGGGAGCCCCTGCTCGCAGAGGAGTCGTGCCGCAGGGAGCCACTGCTGGGGCCCGTTCCGGACGTAGACCTCGTACAGCTCGGGGTTCACGTGGATCTCGATGGGGTTGATCATCAACCCGTCGCGCAGTCGCCGGGCGTTGTCGTTCAGGAGCTGGTTGGCCCGGACGAGCAGCTCGGGCACGGGCAGCATCAGGGTCTGCCGTGCTCCCGGCTCTCCGGCGGTCCAGGTCGCATCGGTGCAGCGGCTGGCGACGAAGGCATTGAGCGCCCGCTCGCCCACTGCCTGGTGCGAGCCGGTCTGCGCGGACGCGTGAATGGCGCGTCCGTCGCGGAAGGCGACCTCGTACGTCGCCCAGCTGTCGCGGGCCCGGAGCGTTCCGGTGATGCCGGCCTTGGCCAGCTCACGCAGCGTCCACTGGACCCCAAGCTGTCCCACCGGGACGGTGCGCACCGTCCCGCCGACGATCTCCATCCGCGACTGCTGCCGCGGCTGTAGCAGCGACTGCACCTGGCTCACCAGCGCCTCGAGCCGGAGCGTCTTGGGGAAGTAGGCCTGCGCCCCGGCGTCGAGCGCCTTGAGCGACTCGCGGTAATGGTCCTGGCAGCTGAGCATCGCGAAGGGCAGCTCGCGCGTGCGGTAGTCGTCACGGACCAGGCGCAGCAGCCCCCAGCCGTCCATCTTGGGCATGTTCAGGTCGGCGATGAGCAGCTCGTAGGTGCCGGAGGTCGCGGCCTCGTAGCCGGCCAGTCCATCCTCGGCGACGGTGACGTCGAAGCCCTTGCGCCGAAAGAGCGCCCCGAACATCCGGCACAGCTCCTCGTCGTCGTCGACCAGGAGGATGGGCACGTGCGGTGGGGCGGGCGTCGGGGTGACCGACTCGATGACCAGGAGCTCCTCACCCCCGGCGGCGATCGGACCGGTGCCCTCGGCGAGGAGGACCTCCGGAGCGTCCTCGGGGAGGATGTCGTAGCCGCTCTGCTCCATCGACGGAGGGGGGACGGGCGCGGCCTTGTCCAGGTGGATGGCGACGCCGGTGCCCTCCCCGCCTTCCCCGCTGAGCTGCACGAAGGCCCAGGGGGCGCGCGGCAGGGCCAGCATCGCCGCGAGCGCGACCTCCCCCCGTGCGTCGCGGTGACGGGCGCCCCGGAGGACGCCATGGGTGAAGAGCGCCTGGCTCTCGGACGGCGTTCCGGGATTCAGCCGGAGTGCGCCGGATCGGTACGTCTTCTGGATGTGCTCGACCATCCGGAGGGCCTCGAACCCGACCACCCGCCCGGTGCGCTCGGGCAGCTCGGCCATCAGCTGCCGGACGCGATCCGGGTGCTCGAAGGGCTGCAGTGGGTGGAAGAGCAGCTCCACCACCCCGGTCCGCATCTGGGAGACCAGTGTCGCCTCGAGCGCCTCGTCGCCGAGGAGCACCACCGGCAGCCGGGAGAGGTGCGCGTCGTGGGCCAGCGTCGCGAGCAGCTGCGACACCATCGGCGTCTCCAGGTTGCCCACCGCCAGCACCACGTCCACGGGGGTGGAGCGAAGGACGTTGAGCGCACGCCGCAGGTCGGGGACCGCCCGGAAGCCGAACTCGGCGCGGGTGAAGGCCTGGGTGAGCGCGCGGGCCGACGCGAGGTCGGGGTCCACCGCGAGGAGAGAGAGCTTCGTCACGGTCAGCGGCCTGCGACACTACCAGCCTTCTCAGGCGGCGCGCGCCAGGTGCTGCATCTTGGCCTCGGCCCCGAGCCGGTAGGCGTACCTCAGCGCCTCCAGGAGCCGATCGAGCCGCCGGGCCACGACATGGGCCACGAGCCGCGCGGTGAAGAGCGCGGCGAGCCGGTTGGCCTCGGTGTACCGGAACCGCTCCTCCGGTCCGAGCCCGGGGCGATAGGAGACGTCGCGGAACAGCCGCGAATGGAGCTCCCGCGCCGAGCGGCCCTCGAGCGACGGCCAGCCGTGGAGGACGAGGCTCGCGAACTTGTCGACCTCGGCCTGCGCCTCGAGCTCCAGCATCGACAGGCGGCGCCCCAGTGCGGCCGAGCGGGCCAGGTAGAGGAAGTGGCTCACCCCCTCGGCGAGGCGGCAGTAGGCGTCGAGCCCCGGGGCGAGCCAGCCGGCGTCGTGCAGCGAGCGTTCGCCGAGGTGGGTGCGCAGCGCAGCCGAGTAGTAGAGGCCCACCTCGAGCCCGTCCTCGTCCTCGTGCAGCCAGAGTTCCTCGTCCGACTCGGGGGACCGCAGCCGCTCGGCCTGCTCGGGGTGCAGGAGGAAGTCGGAGGCGCGCGGACACTCGATGTCGTAGATGGCCTCGAGCTGATCCTGCACCTCGTCGACGAGCTTCAGTTGGGCAGCCCTCCGCCGGGCGGGAGGAGGCCGGCGTCCACCAGCACTCCCTCGAGCGTCTCGCTCCCGGTGCGGCGCCAGGACTCGTAGACCCGGAGCGCGCCGGCAGGGGAGCTCCGGGCGGAGGACCGTGCGGCGATGCCCTCGAGCACGTCCACCAGCGGGCGGAACTTCCGACCCAGCTCGTCGTAGACGTGAGCGAAGCCGCCCCGGGCGAGCGCCGCCACCTGGGCGTAGGCGGTGCGGCCCATCTCGATGGTGTAGCCCTGCCCGACCACGCTGTCGCGGAGCGCGCCGGCGAAGAACCCCGCCTTGTAGAGCGAGACGTCCCCCAGCCGCCGGAGCATCCGGATGCGCTCCTCGCGCTCCGCCGCCTGGGCCCGGTGCCAGAGCAGCGCCAGCGGCTCCTCCCCGCCTCCGGATGCGTCCGGAGCGAAGAGCCGGTCGGCGGCGGCGAACTCCGCCAAGAGGTTGGCCAGATAGAACTCGGTGACCTCGGCCACGTCGAGCCCGGTCTGCCCCAGCGCCTCGTCCAGAAGGGACTTGAAGAACTGCTTCAACGAGGTGACGGCAACGACATCCATCAGCCACAAGGCTAGCAACGCCGGTGACAGTCGTGCACCCCCACACCCAGAGATTCCAGGGGTTTGCGCTAGCACTCGTCCTTCCTCAGTGCCAGAAGCGGGGCTGGCACTCGGGGGGTCTCCAGTGCTCGCCGGCGAGGCTCGATGCATGAAAACGCCCGTGAGTCCAGGGGCTTGAATCATCTCCCGGCCGCCTTGACACGTCGATCGCCGCGGTTATTGTCGGGTGCGCCGAGGGGCTGGCACTCGCATCGTCAGAGTGCCAACCCGCGCAACCCAAAAACACAACAGATGCACGAGGGAACGAACATGAAGATTCGCCCGCTGCAGGACCGGCTGATCGTGAAGCGCGTGGCCGAGGAGGCCAAGACCAAGGGGGGAATCATCATCCCCGACACCGCCAAGGAGAAGCCGCTCGAGGGCAAGGTCGTCGCCGTCGGCAACGGCAAGATCCTCGAGGACGGCAAGGTCCGCCCGCTCGACATCAAGGCCGGGGACACCATCCTCTTCAGCAAGTACGCCGGCACCGAGGTGAAGATCGAGGGCGAGGACCACCTCATCCTCCGCGAAGAGGACGTGCTCGGCGTCATCGAGAAGTAATCCCTTCCGACTTCAGACCAGAGAAAGAGAACCAACGATGAGCAAGGACATCATTTTCGACGTCCGCGCGCGTGATGCGATCCTCCGTGGGGTCAACACGCTTGCCGACGCAGTGAAGGTCACCCTGGGGCCCAAGGGCCGCAACGTGGTGATCGAGAAGTCGTTCGGCTCCCCCACCATCACCAAGGACGGCGTGACGGTGGCGAAGGAGATCGAGCTGGAGAACCGGTTCGAGAACATGGGCGCGCAGATGGTGAAGGAGGTCGCGAGCAAGACCTCCGACGTGGCCGGTGACGGCACCACCACCGCGACCGTGCTGGCCCAGGCGATCTTCCGCGAGGGCGCCAAGCTGGTCGCCGCGGGTCACAACCCCATGGAGATCAAGCGGGGCATCGACAAGGCGGTCACCATCGTGGTCGCCGAGCTGAAGAAGCTCGCCAAGCCCACCAAGGACAAGAAGGAGATCGCCCAGGTCGGCACCATCTCCGCCAACGGCGATGCGACGGTCGGACAGATCATCGCCGACGCCATGGAGAAGGTGGGCAAGGAGGGGGTCATCACGGTCGAGGAGGCCAAGGGCCTCGAGACCACCCTGGACGTGGTCGAGGGCATGCAGTTCGACCGCGGCTACCTCTCACCGTACTTCGTGACCGATCCCGAGCGGATGGAGGTCGTCCTCCAGGATCCGTACATCCTGATCAACGAGAAGAAGATCTCCTCGATGAAGGATCTGCTCCCGGTGCTCGAGCAGGTGGCCCGCTCCGGCAAGCCACTGCTGATCATCGCCGAGGAGGTCGAGGGCGAGGCCCTGGCCACCCTGGTGGTGAACAAGATCCGCGGCGTGCTCAACACCTGCGCGGTGAAGGCGCCGGGCTTCGGTGACCGCAGAAAGGCCATGCTCGAGGACATCGCCACCCTGACCGGCGGCAAGATGATCGCAGAGGACCTCGGCCTCAAGCTGGAGAACATCACCCTCGCCGACCTGGGCCGCGCCAAGCGGATCACCGTCGACAAGGACAACACCACCATCATCGACGGCGCCGGCAGCCAGAAGGACATCCAGGCCCGGGTGCAGCAGATCCGCACCCAGGTCGAGGACACCACCAGCGACTACGACAAGGAGAAGCTCCAGGAGCGGCTCGCCAAGCTCGTGGGCGGCGTGGCGGTGGTCAACGTCGGCGCAGCCACCGAGACCGAGATGAAGGAGAAGAAGGCCCGGGTCGAGGACGCGCTCAACGCGACCCGCGCGGCGGTCGAGGAAGGCGTGGTGCCCGGCGGTGGCGTGGCGTACATCCGCACCCTCAAGGCGCTCGAGGGCGGGACGTTCTCCGAGGGTGAGCGGTTCGGCGTGGAGATCGTCCGCCGCTCGCTCGAGGAGCCGCTTCGTCAGATCGTCGGCAACGGCGGCCTCGAGGGCTCGGTCATCGTCAACAAGGTGAAGGAGGGCACCGGGTCCTACGGCTTCAACGCCGCGACCGGCGCGTACGAGGACCTCCTGGCCGCGGGCGTCATCGACCCGGCCAAGGTCTCGCGCACCGCGCTGCAGAACGCGGCGTCCGTGGCCTCCCTGATGCTCACCACCGAGGCGATGGTGGCCGAGCGTCCGAAGGAGGACGAGCCCAAGGGCGGCGCCGGTGGCGGCGGCATGGGCGGCATGGGCGGGATGGGGATGTAACCCCCGCTCCGGCCTCCGCTGGAGCATCGCGGCCCTCGTTCCGGTTCTCCGGAGCGGGGGCCGTGTCGTTTCGGTCAGCCTCGGTTGTGTGGGAAGGGGCCGGGCGCAGGGACCGGGGTTCCGCCGGGGCCGATGCCGAACAGCCGGCGCAGCTCCTCCGGAGCGTCGGTGAAGGTGACGCCCATCCGTCCGCGCATGTTCAGCCGGAAGTCGCCCTGCTTGGCCCAGGCCACCCGGCCAGAGAACGCGTACTCGGTTCCGTCGACCAGGAGCGTGCCCTTGACCGCGGTCCCCTTGGGGAAGACGCGCATCAGCTCGGCACAGAAGCCGCCGGCGGACACGTCCACGGTGAAGCCCGACGCGGCGCCCATCTGCACCTTGAACCGGCGACGCTGCCGGCCGAGGACCCGCGTGTTCTGCACCGCGATACCCCCCATGCACGCCAATTCACTGGCGTCCGGTCGTTCCCGGCCGCATGACTGTGCAGCCCGATGATCGGTAGTTGACCACGCCGGGCCAAGGACGTCCAACCGAACAGGAAGAGAATGGCCGCCGTCACCATCTACACCACCACCTCGTGTGTCTTCTGTTTACGGGCCAAGGAGTTCCTGCGCTCCCGCGGGGTCCCGTACCGGGAAGTCGACGTGAGCGGAGACGACGAGGCCCGCGCCCGGCTGATCGAGCAAGCGAATGGCCAGCGCACGGTGCCGCAGATCTTCGTCGGGGACCTGCACGTGGGCGGATACACCGACCTGGTCGCGCTGGACCGGGCCGGCAAGTTCCAGCCGCTCCTCACCGCCTCCTGAGCGACCGGGGGTTCCGGGCCGCGCGGCGGTGCCTAGGTTCGGGGCGCTCCCGACCGGAGGACCCGTCATGGCAGCCGACGCGCACTCGAACACCCCCGACCCGCTCTATGACCTGGTGGGAACGCTGTACCACGCGCTGAAGCAGGCGGCCGCCGCCGAACGCCACGCCGCGGACGCCGAGCAGGGCCGGGACGCGGAGCTGGCGGCGCTGTTCCGCGACGTCCGTGAGCAGTCGCTCGACCTTGCGTCCAGGTGCAAGACCCTGCTCGCCCAGCGCATGGGCCCGGCCAGCTCGGACCGCACGACGCGCGTGGACGAGGCCTCGAAGGAGAGTTTTCCGGCGAGCGACGCGCCCGCGTACTGACCACCGCGGCGTTCGCCGCACCGGGACGCACATCCGGTGCCACCTGCAGTCCGCGCTGCGCGACGCTCCGGCTGCAGTACGCTCGGGGGCATCCGCCGGCTTCTCGCACCTCCGCTGGTCCTGGGGCTCCTGACCGTGGCGGCCTGTGCGAGCACGCCCGTCCGCCGCACCGACCCGGTCCCTGGCCTGCGCGTCTCGGCGGTGGTGGTGGAGCCGCTCCGCACGTCCGGTGGCGTGAGCGACGACGACGTGCTCGCGCTGTCCGCCCGGCTCGGGCTCCGCGCCGTCACCCGTATCTCCGGACGTGCGCGGGTCTGGGGCCCGACCGAGATCCGTGTGCTCCACCCCGACCGGGCAGACTGGACCGCGACGGACGCGCTCACCGTCATCAAGGCCTCCGGGGTCGCACCGGCCGAGGTGCTGCTCTTGCGCGCTCGCCTGGAGCGCTCGAGCGCCGAGGGGCGCCAGGAGGTCGCTGGGCGCGCGGGCTCCGCGGCCGGAGCGAGCGCGGAGTGGATCGACCGGGTACGGGTGGAGCTCATCCAGCCGAGCACGTCGACCGTCGTGGTGGAGAGCTCGGCGGAGGTCCGCGTCGATCCGTTCGGCAGCGGCGTCCAGGGTCCGGGGCCACTGATCGACCAGGTGCTCGACGACGCCGTCACCGGGCTGGAAGCGGGCTGGGCGCGCGCGCCGCTCCCTGCACTGGATGTCTGGACGCTGCTCCCGCCCTCGGGCGGGATGGGGCTTGATGGAGAGCTGCGGCGGCTCGGGCAGCTCCGTCTGGCCAACCCCGGCCTTGGGGAGGACGAGGCGGCCCGGCTGATGCGCCGCCCTCCGGGCGTCTACGTCCGGCAGGCGGAGGTCATCACTCGGCTCCACGCCGGGGACGTGGTGACCGGGCTGGATGGCGCGCCCGCCAGTCCCCCGTCGCTGGACCGCGCGCGCCAGGGAACCCGGGAGGTGCGCCTCGACATCGAGCCAGCCACCGGTTCAGTGCGGCACGTGCGCTGGCCCTAGGGCCCGAGCGCGACGAGCAGCCGCTCGAATCCAGAGGCCACCGCCGCGGGCGCGACGAGCACCGGCAACCCGAGGCCGAGCGCCACCAGCACCGACCACAGCGTGGAGCGCGGCCGGGACTCGAGCCGCATCTGGGAGATCGACAGCAGGAGCACCAGCGTCCCGGCAAGACACACCACCAGTGCACCCCGGAAGCCGTAGACCCGGAGCCCTGCGCTGACGCAGCCGAGCGCGACCACGTTCACCACGTCGCGGCCGTTGGAGGCCCACCAGGCACGGCCCTCGCTCGCCCGGAGCCGGTCCTGCACCCGCTCGAGCAGCCCAGCGGCGCAGGTGGCGACGAGAAAAGCCACCGCCGGCCAGGCGCCGCCGTCTCCCGTCCAGCCGCCGATCGACGTCATGCGCACAGTCTCCAGCACCGCGCGGACCGGAGCGCAATCAGGGGTGCACCCGCCGCCCATTCTCTGGTAACCCCCCCGCCGCTGAGATCCACGAGGAGGAGCGCCCGATGAGACGCCAGTTCCCGTTGTTCACCGCGGCCTTCGTCCTGGCTTGCGCCAGCCAGAGCACGCAGGGCGCTCACGCCGCCGAGCGCGAGCGGGTGGTGAACCTCGTTCCGTTCGACCTCGGAAACTGCTTCCCGACCAAGCTCGACCTCGGAAAGACCGCCAACGAGTACACGCTTCAGGCCGCCTTCCGCGCCGCCCGGCCCGCCATTGGCGAGTGTCTGGCCGACGGCAAGGTCCAGAACCCGGCGGTGGCGACCAGGGGCAAGGCGACGATCGCGATGGACCCTTCGGGGACCAAGGTGACCGTCACCGCGGACGGGCTGAAGGCCAGCGCCATCACTTGCATCGAGAACGCGGTCCGCGCGCAGGTCGCCGGGGTGTCGCTGCCCGCCGGGGCCAAGCCGGTCACCCTGGAGGCCCCCATCGAGCGCGAGCCGGCCGCCATGGTCCGGATGGGCGTTAACGAGTCGTCGGATGTGGTCGGGGCCATTCGCCTGGCGCTCCCCCAGTGGTGCTCCTGCTTCGAGTCCCTGCGCACCCAGACGCCGCCCGAGCTGACCGGTCAGGTGGTGGTGGTCCGCCCGGACGTGGCCCAGTACGCCGATCGATTCAAGCTCCCCGACGGCGGGAGCGCCAGCAAGGACCCGGTCCACGCCACCCTCACCGCAAGCGAGCCCTCCGGGACCGCGGCCGCCGCCTGCGTGAACGGCCAGATCGCCAAGCTCCAGTTCAAGACCACCCCGGATCAGCTCACCATCCCGATACAGATCCTCCTCCTGAACTCCAGCGCCACCCAGGGCCTCGCCTCGAACTCGCCTCCGCTGATGCAGTTCGCCCAGCTCGACGTCGTCCGCGAGCAGCGCCAGGCCGAGGCCTTCGCCGCGCTCGCCCGCCGCCAGAACGTGGCGAACGTGTACGACGCCCACGTGGACGCCTACCAAGCCGCGGCCAACTCGAAGGACGTCAAGAAGCGCAAGTCTGCCGGAGCGATGGTGAAGGACCTCAAGAGTGGCTGCGCCGAGCTGGTGAAGGCCGACGACGGCTACACCAAGGCGCTCGAGGCCGAGTCCGCGGTCGAGCAGCAAGCGGTCACCTTGGCCCAGTCGCTCAAGGCCAAGGACGCGACCTGGGCGGACGCGGAGAAGGCCTCCCAGGCCGCCGTCGCCGAGACCCAGAAGATGATCGACGCGGCGAAGCAGCTCCGCGCCGCGAACGAGAAGGCCTGCCCCAAGGAGAAGTTCTAGGCCACCGCCTGGTCGTCGTTGGCCGCGGTGGCCTCACGGAGCCGGACCGACACCAGCTTGCTGATGCCCGGCTCTTCCATGGTCACCCCGTAGAGCGTGTCGACCACTTCCATCGTCCGCTTGTTGTGGGTGATGAGGATGAACTGCGACTGCTTCGACATCTCCCGGAGCAGGTCGTTGTAGCGGCCGACGTTGCCTTCATCGAGCGGGGCGTCCACCTCGTCCAGCAGGCAGAACGGGGTGGGCTTGATGAGGAAGATGGCGAAGATGAGCGCCACGGCGGTCAGCGCCTTCTCGCCACCGGAGAGCAAGGTCACGCTCTGCAGCTTCTTCCCCGGGGGCTGGGCGACGATCTCCACCCCTGGCTCGCCGGTGGGCCCCTCCTCGGTGAGCAGCAGCCCCGCCCGCCCGCCGCCGAACAGGCGGGGGAAGACCCGCTGGAATCGATCGTTCACCACCTCGAACGTGCGCGCGAAGCGCTCACGGCTGGTGCGGTCGATCTTGGCGATCGCATCGCGCAGCGCCTTGATGCTGGCCTCGAGATCCCGCTTCTGACCGGCGAGGAAGGAATGGCGCTGTGCCACCTCCTGGTGCTCGTCGATGGCGGTGAGGTTGATCTCTCCCAGCCGCTCCAGCTGTCCGCGGAGGTCCCTGAGCTGCTGCTCCTCCGAAGCCTCCAGCAGACGGTGGGTGTGGTACCGGTGCAGCTCCTCGCCGAGGTCGGTCTGGTGCTTGTCCTCGACCGAGCGGACCAGGTGCTCCACGTCCAGCACCAGCGACCGCTCGCGGAGCGTGATCTGCCCCAGCCCCTCGGTCACGCCGTCCAGCCGGCTGCGCTCGTCCCGCAGGCTCGTTTCGTCCGCCCGCACCACCGCCAGCTCCGCCCCGTGGACACGCCGCCCCTGCTCCAGCTCTCCGTTTCCCTCGGTGAGGCGCTGGAGGCGGCCGGCGTGCCCGTTCTCGGCATCGGCGATGCGGGCACGCAGCTCCTCGCGCCTGGCCACCGCCTGGACGCGCGTCGCCTCGACGCGTGACTGCCGCTCGCCGATCTCCGCCAGCCCGCCGTTCACCTCGCCCAGTGAGGCCCGGGCAGCCTCGGCCCGCTCGGCGTGGGAGGCCACCTTGACCCGGAGCGCCATCAGCTCCTGGCCGTGTGCCTCGGCCGATCGCTGCAGCCCCTCGAGCCGGTCCTGAAGCTCGCGGGCACGGTCCTCGCGCGAGGCACGCTCGGCCTGGGCGTGCGCGGACTCGCCCCGCGCGGCCTCCTCGTCCCGGTCCACCCGGGCCAGCGACCCGTCGAGCGCCTCGGTGTCGCGCACCAGCTGACCGATGCGCTCGCGGAAGCGGGCCAGCTGCTCGGAGGCCTGGTGCAGATCCTTCTCCAACGCCGAGCGGACCAGCTCCTCCTCGTGGTGGTGCTTCTGAAGTCCCTTGAGCAGTTCCTCGGTCTGGAGGATCTGCTTCTGCAGCGCGTAGTGCCGGGTCAGCAAGTCGCCGTAGCGGGCCTCGGTGGCAGCCACCGTCTCGCCCAGCTCGGCGATCTCCCGCTTCTTCTGCAGCGCCCCCGAGCCGGGGCCTTCCAGCACGCCGCCGGTCAGCGTGCCGTCCGCTGCCAGCACCTCGCCGGCGAGGGTCACCGCAGTGAAGCCCGGGGCGACGTCGCGCACCCGGGCGGCCGCCTCCAGGTCCTCGACCAGGAGCACGTTGCCGAGCAGGAGCTCGACCACCGGGCGGAACTCGGGCTCGGCGCGGACCTCGTCCATGGCCCGCCCGAGCACGCCGGCGAGTCCCTCCGGCAACGAGGGTGGCGGTGCCACCGACAGCTCCGGCAACGGGAGGAACGAGCTCCGCCCCTCGGCCACGGAGGCGAGATAGCGCGACAGCTCGAGGCCGACCGAGCGGCTCTGGACCAGCACGTTCTGCAGCCGCGCCCCGAGCGCCGCCTCGATGGCGCGCTCGAAGCGGGGCGAGGTCCCGAGCACGTCCGCGACGAGCCCGAAGATGCCCTGCTCCCTCGCCTCGGTCCCGGCGCGGAGCATGATCGCCCGCACCCCGCGGTCGAACCCTTCGTAGTGCCGCTGGATCTCCTCGAGGGAGTGCAGCCGGCTGCGCCGGTCGGCCAGCTCCTCGCGGAGCGCGATGACCCCCACCTCGCTCTCGGCGAAGGTGGCCCGCGCGCGCTGCAGCGCATCCTCCTCGGCCCCGCGCCGCTCGGCGAGCTCGAGCGTGAGCTGCCGGCTCTGCTGTACCCGGCGGGTGACGTCGGTGCGCTCGCGGTCCAGCGTGGACTCCTGCCCGCGGACCGCCTGGAGCTCGGCCGTTGCGTGCCGGTGCCGCTCGAGGAGCTCCTCCCGTCGCGCGGCGAGGGCGCCCAGCTGCGTCTCCTGGTTGGCGATGCGCCCTGCCAGGCCGAGCAGCGCCAGGCGCTCCTGCTCCAGCCGCTCCTGGACCTCGCGCTGGAGCCCCTGCGCGGCCTCGAGCCCTTCCTGGGCGCGGCGCATCGCTGCCTCATCTGCGAGCGAGGCCCCGCCGAGCGCGGCCACCTCGGCCTCGAGGGCAGCCTTCCGGGTCTCGAGCAGGGAGAGCCGGCCGGCGAGCTGCTCACCCTCGGCCACCGCCCCTGCCTCGGCCGCCTCGGCGGTGGCGAGGTCCGCTCGCCAGAACGCGAGCGCCTGCTCCGTCTCGCGGGTCTGGGTGTCGAGCGCGTGCACCTCGTCCGCGAGCGTCTGGAGCCGCTGCCCGTCCGACTCCAGCCGGGCGCGGCGTGCCTCCACCTCGTCCTCGAGCGCCCGGACCCGCTGCAGCGCAGCCTGCTCGGTCTCGCCGAGCGCCGCGATGGCATCCTGGAGGTGCTTCTGTTCGGCGAGGAGCCCGAGGAGCCGGTGGCTGGCCTGGTGCAGCTCGACCTCGCGGATGCGCGCCTTGAGCGAGCGGTACTTCTCCGCCTTCTTCGCCTGACGCCCGAGCGACTCGAGCCGCTTCTCGAGCTCGGAGACGAGGTCCGCGACCCGGAGGAGGTTGCCCTCGGTCGCCTCGAGCTTTCGCTCGGCGGCCTTGCGGCGGGACTTGTACTTCGTCACGCCCGCTGCCTCCTCGATGATGCTGCGGCGATCCTCGGGCTTGGACGAGACGATGAGCCCTACCCGCCCCTGCTCGATGATGCTGTAAGCGCGCGTGCCGACCCCGGTGCCCAGGAACAGCTCGACCACGTCGAGAAGCCGGCACTGGGTTCGATTGATGAGGTACTCGGAGTCCCCCGAACGGAAGAGGCGGCGGGTGACCGTCACCTCGCCGAACCCGGCGTACTGGGGGGCGAGCTGGTCCCGCGCATCCACCTCGAAGGTGAGCGACACCTCGGCCATGGACAGCGGGGGCTTGGTCTCGCTCCCGTTGAAGATGACATCCTCCATGCCGCGGCCACGGAGGTTCTTCGCGCTCTGCTCGCCCATCACCCAGCGGATCGCGTCGACCACGTTGGACTTGCCACATCCGTTGGGGCCGACGACGCCGGTGATGCCCTCGTCGAAGGTGAACACCGCCCGGTCCATGAAGGACTTGAAGCCGGTGATGTCGAGGCGCCGGATGCGCATGTGCGGAGAGACTCCTGGTCAGGGCAGGGGGCGGCGCCTTCTGTTTACCGCTTCAGTGAAGGCCCCGGCAAGCAGTGCATGACAGTACGTGACGTTACGTCCACGGTCATGCCGATGCGGCGGGCGGAGGCGGTGGCGCGGCGGCGGGCTTGGGCTCGATCCGGACCTTGAGGACGCGCGGCCCGTCGGTCTCGGCGACCCGGATCTCGAACTCGTCCACCTCGGTGTGATCGCCGGGCTCGGGGACTCGCCCGAGCCGGGCCATCAGGAAGCCGGCGATCGTGCTCACCTCGGCCGGGTCCACGTCGAAGCGGACGTCGAGCCGGTCCTCCAGGTCCGAGAGCTGGGTCGTCCCGGGCAGCTCGAGCCGGCCGCCAGGCAGCGTCTTCACCTCAGAGACCCGCCGGCCGAGCTCGGCCACGTCACCCACCACCTCGGCCACCACGTCCGCCAGGCTCACGATGCCGCTCGTGCCGCCGTGCTCGTCCACCACCACCGCGAGCTGCCGGCGCCGCTTGCGGAACTCGACCAGCAGCTGCTCCAGCGTGACGTTCTCCGGGACGAAGAGCACCGGACGCTGCACCTGCCCGATGCTGTGCAGCTGGCCGTCGGCGAGGAGGAAGAACAGGTCCTTCACGTTCACCACGCCCTCCACCTGGTCCAGGCTGCCGCGTGCCACGGGCACCCAGGTGTGTCCTGCGGCGCGGGCCTCCGCGATGTTGCGCTCGAGCGGCTCGTCCAGATCGAGGTAACGGACCTGCTGGCGCGGGACGAGGACCTGCCGGGCGGTCTTCTCCGACATCGACAGCGCCCGGGCGAGGAGCTCGGCCCGCTCCGGGGTGATGCTGCCGGCCCGAGCAGAGCTGTCGAGGATCATCGCCAGCTCCTCGGAGTTGAGCGCGCTCTCCTCGGGGCTACTCGGGTTGAGCCCCAGCAGCCGGGAGACCGCCGACGCCATCCGGTTGATGACCGTCACCGCGGGGTACGTGAGGAGATAGATGGCCCGCATCGGACCGGACACGGCCATGGCCACCGACTCGGTGCGCTGCAGCCCCAGGTTCTTCGGCACCAGCTCGCCGATGACCAGGTGGAGGATGGTGATGATGGCGAAGCCCACCAGGAACGCGAGCGTGTGGGCGACCGCGACGAAGCCTTGCCGGTCCGGGAAGGTTGCGTGGAGCCCCCGCTCGACGACCGCGGCGAACGCCGGCTCGCCCACCCAGCCGATGCCGAGCGAGGTGAGCGTCACCCCGAACTGCACCGTGCCCAGGTACGGGCCGAGATTTCCGAGGATCGCCAGCGTGCGCTCCGCCGCCGGCTTTCCTGCGCCGGCGAGCGTGCGGAAGCGGGTGGGCCGGGCTCGGACCAGCGCCATCTCCGAGGCGACGAAGAACGCGTTGACCAGGACCAGCACCACCGCGACCGCGATGTGCCAGGCCTCGGTGCTCACCGGGACCGCCTCACAGCAAACTCTCGTACTCCGGGTCGCCCTTCAGCCCGTCGAACATCGGGTCGGTGGCGAGCCACCCGGCCACTTTCTGTCGATCGGCCTCGAGCGCCTTCTTCAGCCATTCCAGCGAGTCCCCCTTCTTGCCCCAGAGCGCGTACAGCGCCGCGAGGTTGTAGTGCAGGAGGAGGTCCTCCGCGTTCAGCGCGCGCGCCTTGACGTAGGCCCGCTCGGCCTCGGCGTAGAATCCCTTCTGCGCGTAGCAGATGCCGAGGTCGAGGTGCGCCTCGAAGTCCTCGGGCTCGAGCCGGACGACCTCCTTCAGCTGAGCGATGGCGGCGCGGTAGTCGCCCTCGTCCATCAGCAGCGCGGCGAGCTCGTGCCGGGGGAAAGCGTCCGCCGGGTCGAGCTCGATGGCGGTCTGCAGCTCGGCCACGGCCTCCTCCACCCGGCCGTGGTCGGCGTAAGTGAGCCCGAGGTTGAGGTGCGCGTCCGGGTACTCCGGGTCCAGCTCGATCGCTTGCTTGTAGGCGGCGACGGCGAACTCCGGTCCATGCGTCGAGAGGAAGCAGGCGAGGTTATAGTGCGCGGTGGCGCTGTCCGGCTCGAGCTTCAGCGCGGTGAGGTACTCGGCGAGCGCCTCGCGGTAGAGCTTCTTCTCGGCGTAGACGGTCGCCAGGTTGTCGTGGGCGTGGGCGGAGTCCGGGTCGAGGTCGATCGCCTTCCGGAACTCGCGGATGGCCTCGTCCAGCCAGCCACGGTCCGCGAGCTCGATGCCGCGGGTGTTGTGCTCGTCGGAGAGCGCGATGTTGTCCTTCTCGCGGGCCATGGGAGGCGGGCCACTGTATTCAGCGGAAAACCAGCTCCGCAAGCTACACTCCGGAGCCGACGTGAACCCCGCACGCAGAGACGAGTTCAGGGCCCTCGCCCTCGTCTGCACGCTCGGCCTGTTCGTCGGCTGCACGCCGCGGACGACCGTGCGACCCGAGACTTCGGCCGAGGCCCAGCCCGCGTCGCCGCCGGTCGCGCCCGCGCCTCCGCCGGCACCCTCCCGGTCCATCACGCTGGTGGCAGGAGGAGACGTCACGCTCGGCGCGCACTACGAGGAGTGGGTGGACGGGCTGCGGGCCAAGGGCCAGAGCGGCCCCGAGGTCGACGGATGGGGATTCACCGAGGTGAAGCCGCTCTTCGCCGGCGCGGACCTGGTGGTGGTGAACCTCGAGTGTCCGTTCACCACCCGGGGCGCGCCGATTCCCAAGAACTTCAACTTTCGCGCCCGCCCCTCCACGGTGCAGGTGCTGGTGGACGCCGGCGTGCGCGCGGTGACGCTCGCCAACAACCACCTGATGGACTACGGGACCGACGGGGTCATCGACACCATCGCCACGCTCGATGCCGCGGGCATCGCGCACTTTGGCGCTGGTCGCACCCTGGCCGAGGCGCGGAAGCCGGCCATCGTCGAGGTCGGCGGGCTGAAGATTGCCTTTCTCGGCTACCTCATCCTCGGTGCGGCGCACCCGGAGCCACCGGTCGTCTGGGCCACCGCGACGACCGCCGGCGTCGCAGGACACCCGAGCGACTGGACCGTGGTGGAGGCCATGGTGCGCGAGGACGTGGCCGCGGCGCGCAAGCAGGCAGACCTGGTCATCCCCTTCTTTCACTGGGGGCGCGAGGGCAGCAAGGGACCGGACGCGTATCAGCTGGCGCTGGCGAAGGCGGCGGTCGACTCGGGTGCGGCTGCGGTCCTCGGCGCGCACCCGCATGTGCTGCACGGGATGGAGCGCCTGGGCCAGGCCGCGGTGTTCTACTCGCTCGGGAACTTCGTCTTCGGTGGCAACTGGAACCCGCGGGACAAGGACTCGGTGCTGGTGAAGGCCCGCTTCGACCGGAGCGGGTACCTCGGCGCGGAGCTGATCGCGCTCCGGACGGACAGATTTCCGGACCGGCCGATCCAGCCCTACCCGCTCACCGGAGCCGATGCCCAGGCAGTGCTCGAGCGGCTGCGGACCGCGTCGTCCACGTTCGCCACGCCGCTCCCAGCGCTCGCACCTGCCGCGGGGGCGCCGGTGTCGACCGGTGGTCCGTCGCTCGGCGGCGCGACGCGCTCCGATCGCTGAACGGTGTCGACTGGCCGGACCCCACCTTCGCCGTTGCGGAGGCTGCTGGTGGAGGCCGGGCTCCTGGGATTCACGCTCGCCTTTGCGGCGGGGCTGGCGCTCCTCTTTCTCGATGCGCGCTTCAGGCCGGCGCTCCTCCGGCTCGCGCCGCTCGGTCAGATGGCGCTCACCGCCTACCTTGGACAGACTCTGCTCGGCATCTGGCTCTTCTACGGGTACCCGCCGGGGCCGCACCTCATGGGCCGGGTCGGTCCAGGGTGGCTCGCGTTGCTCTGGATCCTTGGCTACGCCGCGCAGGTTCTCCTGGCGCAGGCCTGGATGCGACGGTTCCGCTTCGGCCCGATGGAGTGGCTCTGGCGCAGCGTCACGTATCTCCAGCTCCAGCCCATCCGGCGCCGGGCTCCGTCCGTCGTCTGAGGTGCGGGCCGCGCGACGGCTCGGGCCGGCCCATGGCGGACGCGGGGGGCGCGAGCTCGTGCTGACCGGCACCACCTCCGGGCCAGTGGCGCGACCCCGATCGGGGTGTCGGCCGCCAGGGTCGTGCTCGGCTCAGGCTTCGAGGAGTGCATACGCCCGGACCGGGAAGGTCCCGAGTCCCTGGATCCGAGGCGGTGCCGCAGAGAACCGGAAACCGGTCGGCGGGAGCTGATCGAGCCCACGCAGATGCTCGACGATCGGAATACCCGCGGCGAGGAGACGCGAGTGGGCCGGGCGCGCTTGATCCGCCATGTCGTCGATGTTGATGGAGTCGATGCCGACCAGCGCAGGCCCGTGCTCCACCAGCCAACCCGCGCCGGCGTCAGTGAGGAACGGTGCGTCGTACCCGTACTGCGGGGTCGCGAAGTGCACGTCCCACCCGGTGTGGAGGAGAACGGCCTTCCCCCGGACGTCCAGCGGTGAGAGCTCGAGCACGTCGATCCCGCGGTGGCGGGTGCCCGTGGCCCGGAGCAGCACACCCTCGAGATCGACCAGCACCTCGAGCGGCAGTCCGGAGAGATCCGCTCCGTCCGCGTAGCGATGCCACGGGCTGTCCAGGTACGTGCCGGTGTTCGCCACCAGGCTGATGCGCCCGATCTGGAACGTGACCCCGGGCGCGTACTCGCCCGCAGAGGCCTCGCGCGAGAGGTGATCCGAGATCTCCGGCGCGGGCAGCCCCGGGTACGTCACCAGCCCGTGGTGGATGGGGTGGCTGAGGTCGACGAGCCGCCGCCCGGCGCGCGCGCTGGGCGGCACGCCGCGCGAGCCGCGGTGGGGCTCCTCCACCCGCCGGAGGTTTCGCAGCTCCACCTCGCCCACCATCAGGAGACCGAGATGGGCCACGAGCACCGCAACGATCTCCGGCTCGGTGGCCTCCGGCCTCGGCAGATCCAGCCGGAAGCGCTCGCCCCGGAGGCTCCCGCCATTGGTGAACGAGACGACGAAATCGAAGACGGCGCGGGTGTCCATGATCCGTCGCTAGCCGGGGGCGAGCCCGGCGCGCCAGCACAGTCCGACCGAGGCGAGGGCGGACGGCTACCGGCGCCCGGCAGCCTTCCTCCGGCGTACCCGGCCGCGCTTTAGCACGCCGCGCTTCACCCTCGCCCGGTTCTTCAGCTTCTTCTTGCTGCGGTTTCCGATCTTCTTGGCCATGGGGCTGTGCCTCATACCACCAGCGACGCACCGGTGCCCGCCGTCTCATCATCGAGCGGGAACCAGCTCGGGAGCTGCCGGGTTTCCTCTGACTCGAGCAGCCCCCGCGGGTCCGCTGCCGATGTTGGCCTCAGATCCACGCCGAGCCTGCTTGCCAGGGACGCGAAGCTGGCGTGAGTCACCACACGCACCTCGTGCCTGCGCGCTGGATCTCGAGCACCTGTCGAACCCGGCTCAGGGCGCGGCCGCGCACGCGGTCAAGACCTGGTCCCGCGACGCGCCGAAGGTCGACCCCTCGAACAGGAAACGGGTGTTGGGCGGGATGATCCCCGGCCCCTGCACCACCACGTCCCCCGAGACGTTTCCGCAGAAGCCGTCGCCCGAGGTCGTCACCCCGTCCAACCGGAAGCCGCGGAGGAGGAAGGTGATGCCTGCCCCTCCATCCCCGGTCGTCCCCAGCGGGTACGCGGCGAACGGAATGACCGGATCACCGAAGTCGATGGTGAACCGTCCCTTCCCGTTCACCGTGCCGGTCCCGACGAACGGGTCGCCGACCGGCACCAGTTCCCCGGTCCCGAGCAGCGCGTTCTGGTCCACCGCCTGGAGCGCGAGGGTCAGCTTCGGACCGCTGGTGGTTGCCTCGGCGAGGAACACTGCCGGCAGCTCGGGGAAGAACGTCGGTCCGACGCTCAGGAGGTACGGTCCCTGGACGTCCGCGCGGCCGGCGGTGGGCAGCGGCTGGCTGGGGCACCGCGCATCCTTCCCGACCTTGACCGCGATGTCCGGGTCGTACTTTCGGAAGTCGAGCGTCGCGGCGAGGATCCAGGTCGGTCCGAACTGCGCCGGGAGCCACGGGATGTCGAAGCCCAGGGGCGTCGAGTACCAGGCCACGACGAACTGGCCGTGCTTGCCAGGAATGGGCGCCACCGAGGCATAGGAGGTGTCCCCGTTGGAGGGCAGCTCGGCCACCTCGAACAGCCGGATCTCGCTGTGCGGGTCCGCCAGGTCACCCCGGATCTCGTAGAGCGCCGTCCGCTTCCGGGTGCAAGCCAGGTGCTTGCGGGCGACGACGAAGGTCCGCCCGTCCACCTCGAAGATGCGGGACGGGCCGTCGAGGCGCTGCTCCAGGCGCCGGCCGCAGTCGAAGTTGCCGAAGAAGCCGAACCACGCGCCGTGCTTGACGCAGACCGCGGTCTGGCCGTCCTCGACCAATCCCTGGTCGTCCAGCCGGACCAGCGAGACCGCCACCTCGCCGTGCTCCCCGAGGAAGTTCAGCTCGGCCTCGCTGGGGACCGCCGCCGGTGCGTTGAGGATGCTGCCCAGCTTGACGAAGGTCTTCCCGTCGAGCGAACCGAAGTACGCGGCCTCCTGGTCGCCGTCGTCGTAGCCGGTGGCGTAGAGCGTGTGGCCCCCGAAGGGCGAGTGCCGCACCACGTAGCGCCAGAGCCCGAACGGCTTCTGGGTCAGCTTCAGATCCACCGCGGCCGGCACGTCGAAGGTGCTCCCCTGGTCGTGCGAGGTCGCCACGACGGTCTGGGTGTCGGCAAGGAGGTCGCGGATGGGAAACCCAGCCAGGCGGGAGATGGCACCCAGCCGGAGCTCACCGTTCCACTGGTAGAGCTTGGGGTCGCGGATTCCGCGGACCGGATCGCTCGGCGCCGGCGCAACGTCGGTGGCGAGGGTGCCGGCATAGGTCAGCGGGTCGAAGCGGAAGATGCGGATGTGCGCGGTACCGGTCTCTGTCTGCCCGGTGCCACCGGCCCGGAAGGCGAGCAGCATCTGCGCGGACGGGAGCAGGTGCAGTTCCACGTTCTCCGCGTGCTCGTCCCCGTTCTGGTAGACGATCGCCACGTCGCGGATGAACCCGCTGGCGTAGGCCGGCCCCTCGGGCGTGGGGACGGGAACCGGGGTGAGCACGTCGAGTGACGACGTGGTCAGTGCGATGGCGCGCGCCTCGGAGCGCGTGGTGGGGGCGGGCCCGGCGGGCCCGCATGCGATCAGGGCGGCGGCGACCGGAACGAGGAACAGCAACGAGGGGAATCGGCGGAGGTGCTGGCGCATCTCGTGACCTCCTGTGGGACTGACATTCAACGTCGAGCAAGGACCGGGCCACGTTCCCGGACTCGTCCTCACCGGCGAATTGCGAATCGTGAAGTCCCGTGCACGCAATGATCGCGCGCCGATGCGCTTGCACCTCTGCGAGTGCGCAGCGGTTGCTGATAGGCATTCTCGAACGCAACGTCCGTCGGCGCGTCGCCTGTCCGCGGCCCCCCGGTCTGCCGGTGCGCGATCGAGACACCGGGGTGATGTCCTCGAGGGAACGGCTCAGGGGCCGACGCGGTCCCGGTCCGGGCGCAAGCTGCCCATCCCCGCGGCCGCGAATGGCCGGAGCGGTTCACGACGGGTGGCGCCGGACTGCCCGGGCGAGGTACAGGCTCCCCCGGCAAATGATCGACAAGCTGGACGAAGTCGAGCGGCGCTACGACCGGCTCGAGGCAGACCTCGCCAACCCCGAGACCCTCGGGGACACCGCGCGGCTGACCAAAGTGATGAA
>Ga0208851_1000132_pt1 | contig 32356 bp, 34 predicted proteins | sample NGESurshal092012_FD_184481 | JGI IMG/M metagenome (GOLD analysis project Ga0208851, IMG submission 184481) | Arctic peat soil microbial communities from Barrow, Alaska - NGEE Surface sample 415-2 shallow-092012 (SPAdes) | ecosystem: Environmental > Terrestrial > Soil > Wetlands > Peat ... | reverse complement strand
CGCGCTCGACGTTCCGAGCGACCACGCCGTCGACCCGCGTGCGCTCTGCGCCGCGCTGGCGATCGCCGCCGAGCGTGCGGGCGCCGCGCTGCACCCCGGGGTCGAGGTCGCGCGTGTCCTCGTCAAGGGGGGCCGCGTCTTCGGCGTCGAGCTGCCGGGCGGCGAGCGCATCGCCTGCGGCCAGCTCGTCGTCGCCGCCGGCCCGTGGTCCGGCGCACTCGCGGGGATCCCCGCGGCGGCGCGCGTGCCCGTCCGCCCCGTCAAGGGCCAGTCGCTGCGCCTGCGCGACCCGTCCGGGCCGGGGCTGCTGGAGCGCGTGGTCCGCTTCGAGGGCGGCTACCTCGTCCCGCGCGGCGACGGGCGCTACGTGCTGGGCGCGACGGTCGAGGAGCGCGGCTTCGACACCGCGGTGACGGCGCTCGGCCTCTGGGAGCTGCTGCGCGACGCGCAGGAGCTCGTCCCGGGCGTCCTCGAGCTCGAGGTCGAGGAGCTGCCCGTCGGGCTGCGTCCCGGCACGCCCGACAACGCCCCGGCGCTCGGGCGCAGCACCGTCGTCGACGGGCTCCTGTGGGCGACGGGCCACCACCGCAACGGGATCCTGCTGGCCCCGCTCACCGGCGACCTGCTCGCCGCCGAGCTGACCGGCGAGGCCGCCGTCGCCCCGGCGTTCGCCCCCGACCGCTTCGCGGGGGTGGCCGCATGATCTGGCTCAACGGCCGTGAGCTGGAGGGCCGCGACGGCGTCACCGTCGCCGATCTGCTGACCGAGCTGGGCGTCGAGCCGCAGGCGCGCGGCGTCGCGGTCGCCGTCGACGGCGAGGTCGTCCCGCGCGCCGACTGGACCCGCCGCGCCGTCGAGCCGGGCGCGCGCGTCGAGGCCCTGACCGCGATGCAGGGTGGATGACCGTGAGCGCTGAGGACCCCCTCGTCGTCGCCGGGCGCGAGCTGCGCTCGCGCCTGATCCTCGGGACGGGTGGCTTCCCGCGCATGGAGACGCTCGCGGAGGCGATCCGCGTCAGCGGGACCGGGCTCGTCACCGTCGCGCTGCGGCGCATCGACCCGCAGTCCCCGCACTCGCTCGCCGACGTCCTTCAGGAATGCGGCGTCGACGTCCTGCCGAACACCGCGGGGTGCTTCACGGCGCGGGACGCCGTGCTGACCGCAGGGCTCGCGCGCGAGGCGTTCGAGACCGACTGGATCAAGCTCGAGGTGATCGGCGACGAGCGCACGCTGCTGCCGGACGCCACGGAGCTGCTGAGCGCCGCCGAGCAGCTCGTCGCGCAGGGCTTCACCGTCCTGCCGTACACGACCGACGACCCCGTCCTCGCGCGGCGCCTGGAGGACGTCGGCTGCGCGGCCGTGATGCCGCTCGGTTCGCCGATCGGCTCCGGCATGGGGATCCGCAACGCCTACAACCTCCAGCTGATCGTCGAGCGCGCCGGCGTGCCGGTGATCCTCGACGCGGGTGTCGGCACGGCCTCCGATGCGGCGCTCGCGATGGAGCTCGGCTGCGACGCCGTCCTGTGCGCGAGCGCGATCTCGCGCGCCGAGGATCCCCGGGCGATGGCGCGCGCGATCCGCGCCGGCGTCGAGGGCGGGCGCCTGGCGCGCCTGGCCGGCCGCATCCCGCGGCGCCTGCACGCCGAGGCCTCGTCGTCGTTCGAGGGGCTCGCGGAGCTGTGAGCGCCTGCGCTCGTCCATGCCGGGGACGCCGGTCGAACGGCGGCGGGCAGTCGTTGTGAACGACCTGCTCGACGACTTCCAGGGCGCCTGGACGGGCCGCCGGCGCGGGGCCTTCCGGAAGATGTGCGCGCCGGACCTGCACTGGGAGGACCCGTTCTGCGAGGAGCCGCTCTACGGGCCCGAGGCGCTCGCCGACCACGCCGCGCGGCTCTGGGAGGCCTTCCCGGACGCGAAGGTCGAGGCGGCCGGCGAGCGGCTCTTCGACGGGCGCTTCATCGCCGCGCCGATCCGCGTCAGCGGGACGCACCTCGGCGAGATCGAGGGCATCCCGCCGACCGGCCGCTACGTCGTCGTGCATGCCGTCCTCTACTGCGAGCTCGACCCGCCGCGCGAGCAGCTCTGGCGCGTCCGCGCGTTCTTCGACGCCTACGAGGCGGCGGTCCAGGTCGGCGTCCTGCCGCGCCGCGGCTCGCTCGGCGAGCGCGCGCTGCTCGCGCTGCGCGGCTTCGGCATCGGGCGCCGCTGAGCGCGCGTCGTCAGCCGCTCACGATGATCTTGCCCTCCATCCCCGGATGGATCGTGCAGACGTAGGAGACGGTCCCGGCCTTGCCGGCCTTCCAGGTGAACGTCCCGCCCTTGCCGAAGGTGTCGGACTTGAAGGTCGCGCCGTTCGTGGCGGTGACGTTGTGGTCGACGGAGTCCTGGTTCGTCCACGTCACCGTCTGGCCGGCCTTCACGGAGACGACCGGCGGCGTGAAGGAGATGTTCTGCATCGTCACCGCGGCGGCACCGGCCGCGGCCGGTGCCGCGCTCGTCGTCGCGGGGGCGGAGGCAGCGGGGGTCGAGCCGGCGGTGCTGGAGCTGCTGCTCCCGCAGCCGGCCACGGCGACGACGATCGCGGCGACGGCGAGGATCGCGAGGATGCGCGACATGGATGGGACCTCCGGGTCGCGGGCACCGGGACCGGGCGGCGACCGACGGGCTGTCACGCAGTCTCGCGCGTTCGCGGCGTGAGCGCCACCAGCACCGGCACGTGGTCGCTGAGCCCGTGGCGGTCCGGCAGCTCCGGCGGGCCGGCAGCCACGAGGCCGCGCGCGAACACGTGGTCCAGGACGTGCCCGCCGCAGTGCTCGAAGCCGGGGAAGCTCGGCGTCCTCGTGTTGCAGTCCGCACCGATGATCGCCGCCGCGCCTCCCGCCCAGCGCAGCAGCGCGTCGGCCGACTCGTTCAGGTCGCCCTGGGCCCGCGCGACGTCATGGGCCGTCGCGTGGAGGTTGCCGACCCAGAGCCCGTCGTCGCGGCGCACCGCGTGGAAGACGCGCCGCTCGGGCCACAGGGCGACGCGTCGCCGTCGATGCTCGGTCACGGTGCGCGCGCGCACGAGGATCGCGTTCGCGCCCCCGCCGCCGGACCTGATCACGTCGGGGCGGTACTCGGCGACGATCCGGCGCAGCGCCGGCAGCTGGTTGCGCGAGGTCCGGGCGGTGAACGCGAGCGCTCCGGCCGCGGCGCCGAGCACCGGCGGCCACCACGGCGGCACCTCCTGCAGCATCGCGACGTCCCAGTCCCAGCTCGCGAGCCTCGCGGCGAACTCCGGCAGCAGGTCGTGCGGGGTGTCCGGCACGGAGCGCCCGTGGAAGAGATTCCAGGTCAGGACTCGCACCACCGCAGTATCTTCCCGCGCTTGCCGCATCACTTCCTCACCGGCGCCGAGCTGTCGCCCGCGCAGCTCGACGAGTTCCTGCGCCGCGCGCTCGAGCTCAAGGCCGCGCCGCGCTCCTCGTCCGCGCTCGCGGGCGCCGTCATCGCGCTGCTGTTCGAGCGGCCGAGCACCCGTACGCGCCTCTCCTACGAGGCGGGCGTCGTCGAGCTGGGCGGCCATCCGATGATCCTGCGCGGCGACGAGATGCAGCTCGCGCGCGGCGAGTCGGTCAAGGACACGGCGCGGATCCTCTCCTCGCATGTCCAGGCGATCGGCGTGCGGACCGGCCCCGACGAGCTGCTCGAGGAGCTCGCCGCCGAGGGCTCGATCCCGGTCTTCAACATGCTCACCGCCGGGCACCACCCCTCGCAGGCCCTCGCCGACCTGCTGACCCTGCGCGAGGAGTTCGGCGCGCTCGACGGGCTCAAGCTCGCCTACGTCGGGGACGGCAACAACGTCGCGCGCTCGCTCGCCATCGTCGGCGGGATCGCGGGCGTCGAGGTGGCGGTCGCCTCGCCGCCGGGCTATGAGCTGGAGCCCGCGGCCGGCGGCACGCGCACGAACGATCCGCTCGAGGCCGTGCGCGACGCGCACGCCGTCTACACCGACGTCTGGGTCTCGATGGGCGACGAGGCGACCGCGGCCGAGCGCCGCCGTGCGCTCGAGCCCTACCGCGTCGACGACGCCCTGCTCGCGCAGGCGGCCCCCGGCGCGATCGCGCTGCACTGCCTTCCGGCCCACCCGGGCGAGGAGATCAGCGAGGACGTGCTGTACGGCGAGCGGCAGCGGATCTGGACGCAGGCGGAGAATCGGCGCCACGCCCAGAAGGCGCTGCTGGAATGGTTGCTGTCCGACGGATCAGGAGCGACGAGCGATGGCTGAACCCAGGAGCACCGCCAGGAAGACCGCGGCGCGCAAGCCGGCGGCCAAGCCCGCTGCGGCGAAGAAGCCCGCTGCGGCGAGGAAGCCGGCTGCGAAGAAGCCCGCTGCGACCACGAAGCCTGCGGCCGCCGCGAAGAAGCAGGCTGCGAAGCAGCCGCCCGCGGCGAAGAAGGCGGCCCCGCGCGTCACGCCCAAGCCGGCCGAGCGGCGCAGCAAGCGCACCGCCGTCGCCCGCTCGCCCACGGAGGCCGCCCGCGACGTCGCGCTCTTCGACAACCTCGGCGCCCTGGGCGACCTGCTCGCCGAGCATCTCGTCCTGACGGTCGAACGCCTGCAGGAGACCCTGGATGACGCCGTCCGCCGCGGCCGGATGCTCCCCGACGACGCAGCGGACATCGCGCAGCGCCTGTCGCAGGCGGGGCGCCGCCAGGTCGAGGAGCTGCTCGCCGAGGCCGAGCGGCGGATCCGCGGCCTGCGCTAGCTGCGATCCTGGGGGCGTGACCACCGACAAGGCCGCCCCCCCGCCCGATCTCGCCAAGCGTCCCGAGCGCGGTGACGAGCTGGACCTGCGCATCGAGTCGCTCGCCTTCGGCGGGAACGGCGTCGCGCGCCTGGCGCTGGGTGACCGCGGCTACGTCGTGTTCGTGCGCGGCGCGATCCCGGGAGATCGCGTCCGGGCCCGCGTCACCAAGCGCAAGCGCGACTACGCCGAGGCGCTGACGCTCCAGGTGCTCGAGCCCGGGCCCGACCGCATCGAGCCGCTGGCCGACCACCCCGGTGCGCCGTGGCAGGTGCTCGCCTACGAGCAGCAGCTCCAGATCAAGCAGGGCCAGGTCGACGACGCGCTGCGCCGCCTCGGCCGCCTCGACGGCTTCGAGCTCGAGCCGATCGTCCCGGCGGTCGAGCAGTGGCGCTATCGCAACAAGCTCGAGTACTCCTTCGGCGTCGACGAGGCGGCGAACCTCGTCTGCGGGTTCCACGCGCCCGGGTCCTGGTCACGGATCCTGCACGTCGAGGACTGCCTGCTGGCCTCCGAGCGCGGGAACGCCGTGCGCCGCGGCGTGTTCGAGGCGGTGCGCGCGATGGGCCTGGGCGCCTACGACCGCCGCACGCAGGAGGGCTTCCTGCGCAACCTCGTCGTGCGCGAGGGCCGGCGCACCGGCGAGGTGCAGGTGCGCCTCGTCACCTCGCCCGGCGAGCTCGACGACGAGGCGCTCCTCAGCGCGATCGAGCCGCTCGGCGTGCAGAGCGTCGTCTGGACGCAGGCCGCCGGCGTCGGCGAGACGACGCAGGGCGGGCGCGACATCCTGCTGGCGGGCGCCGACCGCATCGCCGAGGAGCTCTCCGGCATGCGCTTCGCGCTCAGCGCCGAGGCGTTCTTCCAGACGAACACCGAGATGGCGGAGCGCCTCTACGGCGTGGCGACCGAGTACGCCGCGCTGCGCGGCTGGGATCGCGTCTACGACCTGTGCTGCGGCATCGGCACGATCGGCCTGACGCTCGCGCCGCGCGCCTCGGAGGTCATCGGCGTGGAGATCGTCGAGCAGGCCGTCATCGACGCCACGGCCAACGCGCGCAGCAACCAGATCGACAACGCCCGCTTCCTGGCGGGCGACGTGCGGGTCGTGCTGAAGGACCTCGCCGAGTCGGGCGGCCCGCGGCCGGACGTCGTCGTCGTCGACCCGCCGCGCGCCGGCCTGTCGAAGAAGGTCGTCGCGCGCATCGCCGAGGCCTCGCCGAAGCGCATCGTCTACGTCTCCTGCAACCCGACGACGCTTGCGCCGAACGCCGCGCAGCTCGTCGAGGCCGGCTACCGGCTCGTCAAGGTCCGGCCGGTCGACATGTTCCCCCAGACGCCGCACATCGAGTGCGTGGCGCTGCTGGAGCGGGCGTAGCACCACCACGGATCGCGCGGTGTCGGGCCTCGTCGTTCGCGCGGCGCTGACTCAGCTCCGGAAGATCGTCCAGACCCCCGCCCTCCCGATCCGGTGGACGGGACGGCTCGGCGGCAGTGCTGGACGCGGGCCAGCGTCGTGCGGCGGCCCGCGGAAGACGATCGCCGGCGGCGACCATCCGGGAGCACGCCGGGTGGAGTGCCAGGTCGCCTGGATGTCGGCGAGCGGCGTGTCGAGGTCCCACGCGAGCGCGGTCTGCATGTACGGGTTGACGGCCGGGCGCCCCGCGGCGCGCACGGCGCGCGCGCCACCGGCCAGCGTGACCGCCTTGCGCAGGTCGGCCTTCGTGCGCTGCTCGCCGCGCGCCGTGCTGATGAGCCGCGCGTTGCTGCGCACCGTCGGGAACGCCGCCACGAGGACGAGGATCGCGATCGCGCCGGCCAGCGCGAGCCGGCCGCGCCGGTCGTGGACGGCCGCAACCGTCACTGCGAGCCCGGCGCCCGCCAGGACCGCCAGCAGCGCCGCCGGACCGGCGAGGTACCGCCGGGACCCGGGGTACCCGCGCTGAGCCATGACGGCGACGATGCCGAGCCAGGCGATCGCGACCGCCGCGACGACGAGCGGCCTGATGATCCGCGCGCGCCACGCCGCGACGATGCCGACGACCGACAGCGCGAGCGCGGGGAGCACGATCGCGTCGGTGAGCCGGTGCAGGACGCCGAGGGCGTCCGTGTGCTCGTTCACCGTGACGACGGCGCGCACGATGAGGGCGCAGCCTGCGCAGACGGCAGGCGCCCGCGCGGCGTGGATCGAGTTGAACGCGGTGCCCGAGCCGGCGCGCGCGAGGCCGAGCCAGACGGCGGGCGGGAGGACGGCCGCCGCGACCACGATCCAGTCGAGGCGGCGCTCACGGACCTGCATGGCGACGGCGAGCACCGCGACGATCGCCCACAGCTCAGGACGGACCAGGCCGCCGACGCCGAGCAGCACGATGGCGGTGCGCGGCGCGGCGGCGAGGTATCGATCCGCTGCGAGCAGGACGAGCAGCACGAGCAGCGGCTCGGATGACCCGAAGACCGCAGTGCGGAAGACGTCCGGGCCGACGACGATCAGGCCGGCCGCTGCTGCGCCTGCGAGCGTCCCGCCGAGCCGTGAACCCGCGCGGTAGGCGACCAGGATCGAGAGCAGCGCGCACACCCGCATGCACGCGAGCCACACCATCGGCGCGACGTCGCCGAACGGGGTCAGCGGTGCGGCCACGATGACCGGGAGCGCCTTGAACGCCGGCCCGCCCGCGGTCTGCAGCTCGCCATGCAGCAACTCCCGCGCCCAGACCATCCACGCCCACGCGTCGTAGCCCAGCGGGCGAGCGATCAGCAGCGACCCGACGCCGAGCGCCACGGCGGCCACGACCGCGGGCAGCACGGGCACATCGCGCCGGTGTGCGCCGTGGACGAGCAGCACACCGCTCCCCGCACCCCGCGACACGCTGGGCTGTTCCCCCATAGGCTCGCCGAGGCTACACCGCTGCACTGTGGGATGATGAGCGGCCATGGGCTGCTTCGTGATCCTCTTCGCCCTGATCGGACCGCGCGTCGCGCTGGTCTTCACGTGGATCTTCAGCAACGTGCTGAGCCTGGCCTACGACAGCTGGGTCGTGCCGTTCCTGGGGTTCTTCCTGCTGCCGTGGACGACGCTGGCCTACGCGTGGATGTGGGACTCGGGCCACCACGGGGTGTACGGCCTCGAGTGGTTCCTCGTCGGTCTGGCGTTCGTCGTCGACCTCGGGTCGTTCGCCGGCGGACGCTCGCGGCGGGCTGCGCGCAGCGCGTAGACGGCCGGCCCTCTGCGCCGCGGTGAGCGCGGGGTCGTCGAGACGACCGGGGTCCGCGGCGCCGCCATGTCCCGCACGCCGACGTCGCAGACGACACCCTCGTCGTCTGCGAGCGCTTCCGGCTCGTCGCGCGCCACCAGGACGCAGGAAAGGCGGCGCCCCCGCGCCGCCGCCTTTCTGCCCCCCACGCCCGTGCAGGCGTCCCGCGCCCGTTCAGGCGCCGAAGCTCGGTGTGCGCTGCGGCCCGTGACGGTGCTGGCGCCGCATGGCGACGCCGCCGACCAGCGCAGCGCCGAGCAGCGCGATGCCGATGGCGATCCACGGCGTGGCCGAGCCACCGGAGCCGGTCTGCCCGGCGTGCGTCGCCGAGAACCCCTTGACGTTCGCCGCGAACCCGTTGCGGTAGGAGGACGCCGCACTCGTCGGCGGTGCGGACTTGACGACGACCGCCGCGGACTGCGCGACGGGAACCAGGCGGTCACCGTGCAGCAGCGGACCGTGGACCGGCCGCGCGGCGGCGGGGCCGGCGAGCAGCGCGGCGCTGAGCGCGGCGGCGACGACGGCGAGGACGATGTGGCGGAAGGTGGTGCGGTGGGTGGACATGATGCCTCCGGATCGGGGTGGTGATGCGATTGGGTCACCGTCCCACCGGGCCGCAGGCGCCGCGACGGCATCCGCCCGACGCGGGCGTGACATCCGTCACGTTCGAGCTCAGGCGGCGTAGCGGCGCAGCGCCGCGAGATCGAGCACGGTGATGCGCCGCCGGCGCGTCTCGATCCAGCCCAGCTCGCGCAGCGTCATGAGCGCCCGCGAGACGGCCTCGCGCGAGGCGGCGGTCCACGCCGCGAGCTCGTCGTGGGAGAGCGCCAGGCCGAGCTCGACGGGCGAGCCCGGAGAGCCCTGCTCATCGGCAAGCTCGACGAGCCGGCGGGCGACCCGTCCGGTCACGTCGTAGGCCGCGAAGTCCAGGCGCTGGTGATCGGCCTCACGCAGCCGCGTCGCCGCGACCTGCCACAGCACGATGGCCAGGCGCGGGTGCGCCTCGAGCAGCGCGCGGAACGCCGAGCCTGCGAGCGCCATCGTGTCGAGGGGCTCGAGCGCGCTGACCGTCGCGCCGCGCGGTGTCCCGTCGATCGCCGAGAGCTCGCCGACGAGCTCGCCGGGCCCGGGGAAGCTCAGCACGGCCTCCTTGCCGTCGGCGTTGATGATGGTCGTCTTCGCGCGGCCGCCCAGGATCACGTAGACCGCGCCCGCGTCGTCGCCCTGATGGAAGAGCGTCGAGCCGGCCGGGTAGCTCCGCGGCGCGCCCGCCTCCTCCAGGGCCGCGCGCTCGTCGTCGTGCAGCGCCGTCAGGAAGTCGAAGGACTCGGCCATCGCGTGTCAGCAGGGGTCGCCGGTCATGCCATCGACGACGCGGCGCAGTGCCGCGAGCTCCTCGCGCAGATCCCGGACCTCGGCCTCGAGCGCGGTGAGCCGGTCGCGCCCGAGGGTCGGCGCCGGTGCCGACCACGCGGACTCGGCGCTCGACGGGCCCGGCGCGCGCTCATCGTCCTCCCCGAGCAGGTGCTCCCAGCGCTCCTCCTTCTGCCCGGGGCGCCGCCCGGCCGAGCGCACGAGGTCGCGCGCCTGCAGCCGCTCGAGCGTGCCCTGCAGCGCTGCGAGGTCGGCGAAGTGGTGCAGGCGGTCGGTGCGCGTCTTGAGCTCGCCCGGCGTCTGCGGGCCGCGCAGCAGCAGGACCGTGAGGACCGCCTGCTCGTCGGGCGCGATGCCGAGCGTCTCGTCGAGCATGTGGCGGTACTTCGGGGCGCGGCTTCCCTGGCCGCTGGCGTAGCGCGTCCAGCGGATCCGGCCGAGGCGCTCGAGCGCCTCGCGGATCGTGTGCTCGTCGTAGTCGACGACCGGGTCGCGGTTCGTCGCCTGGTTGCAGGCCAGGCGCAGGGCGTTGAGCGTCAGGGGGTAGGCGTCGGGCGTCGTGCGCTGCTTCTCGAGCAGGCAGCCGAGCACCCGCTGCTCCTGGGTGGTGAGGTCCACGGACGGCAGCCTAAGCTCTGCTGACAGGATGTCCCAGCCCGACGACGACGACCGCGGCCCCGTCGCCCGCCTGGGCGGCGACCTGCTCGACACGGCGGTCGAGCGGATCTCGATCCGTGAGCGCCTGCTGCGCGTGCGCGCCGTCGCGCCGCGTGTGGCGATCGTGGCCGCCGCGGCGAGCGTGTCCTACCTCGTGGCGCGGTACGCCTGGGGGCATCCGCGCCCGTTCTTCGCGCCGATCGCCACCATCGTCGTGCTCGGCATCACGCTCGGTCAGCGCACGCAGCGCGCCCTGCAGCTCGCGTTCGGCGTGGCGCTCGGCGTGCTCGTCGCGGACCTCGCGGTGAAGTTCATCGGCACGGGGGCGTGGCAGATCGCCGTGATCGTCTTCGCGGGCATGTGCATCGTCGTCTTCCTGGGCGGCGACCAGCTGGCGACGATCCAGGCCGCGAACGCCGGCGTCCTGATCGTGCTGATCGCCAACCCGCACGATCCGGCGGGGCTCGCGCGGTTCCTGGACTCGATGACCGGCGCGGCGGTCGCCCTGCTGTTCAACCTCGTCCTGTTCCCCGTGAATCCGCTGAAGCTCGCCTCCAGCGCGCTGGACCCGGCGGTCGCGCGGCTCGCCGACGTGCTCGACGCCGTCGCCGACGCGCTCGAGGCCCAGGACGACGCCGCAGCGTCGACGGCGCTGCGCCGCGCGCGCGAGCTCGAGGACCACCTCGAGGACATGCGGGCCGCCATCGCGACGAGCGGCGAGACGGCCCGCCTGGCGCTGCTGCGCCGCGGGCAGCGCGACGCCGTCGAGCGCTATACGCGGGCGCTCGACCAGATCGCCAGGGCCCAGCGCGACGTCGCCGGGCTCGCACGCGGCGCCGACCGGGCGCTGCGGGTGGGCGACGCCATGCCGGCACCCGTGATCGCCGGCCTGCGCGACCTGGCGACGGCGGCGCGTCATCTCGCCGGCGCCTTCGCCGACCCGGACGAGCGCGACGAGGTGCGCGAGGCCGCCCTCCAGGGCGCGGTCGCCGCGACGGCGGGGCTGGACCGGACGCGCAACCTCTCCGTGAGCATCGTGGTGGGCCAGGCGCGGATGACGGCGCACGATCTGCTGCGGGCCACGGGCATGACCCTGGACGAGGCGCGCGGGGAGATCCGCGAGGCCGCCGACGTCGAGACCGAGGCGCGCGCGGCCGCCGGCGCGGCGGCCGTCGAGCGCCAGAGCGCCGGCGCCGAGATCGACGCCGCGCGCCCCGCGCCGGACGACGTCCGCTGACGCGCGCCGCCGCGTCGCTATGTTCCTGCGCCATGCGTGCCGCGACCATCCGCGACGGCGAGGTCCTCGTCGCCGACCATCCGGATCCCGAGCCCGGCGCGGGCGAGGTCCTGGTGCGCGTCCGCGCCGCGGGCCTCAACGGCGCCGACCAGCTCCAGAGGCGCGGCGCCTATCCGGCGCCGCCCGGGGCCCCCGCCGACATCCCGGGCCTCGAGCTCGCCGGCGAGGTCGTCGCCTGCGGCCCGGGCGTGGCGCGCTTCGCCGTGGGCGACCGCGTGATGGCGATCGTCGGCGGCGGCGGCCAGGGCGAGCTGTGCACCGTGCACGAGCGCCAGCTGATGCCCGTCCCCGAGGGGGTCGACTGGAAGCACGCCGGCGGCATCCCCGAGGTCTTCACGACCGCGCACGACGCGCTCTTCACGCAGGCGGGCCTGGCGATGGGCGAGCACGTCCTCATCAGCGGCGCGGCCGGCGGCGTGGGCACCGCCGCGGTCCAGCTCGCGGCGGCGACCGGTGCGCGCGTCACCGCGTCGGTGCGCAACGCGGATCTGCGCGAGCAGGTGCTCGCGCTCGGCGCGGATGCCGCGCTGGACCCGGAGGCGACGTCCGGCGCCGGCCCGTACGACGTCCTGCTCGAGCTCGTCGGCGCCTCGAACCTGGACGCGAACTTCGGCGCCCTGGCGACCGGCGGGCGGGTCGTCGTGATCGGCGTCGGCGGCGGCGGGTTCAAGAGCGAGCTGAACCTGCTCGCGCTGATGGGCAGGCGCGCGCGGATCGCCGCGTCGACGCTGCGCGCCCGGCCGCTGGAGGAGAAGGCGGCGACCGCGCGTGCGATGGAGCGCCACGTCCTCCCGCTGTTCGAGCGCGGACGGCTCCGGGTCCCGGTCGCGGCGACCTATCCGCTGGACGACGTCGCGCGGGCCTACGAGCGGTTCGCCGCCGGGGCCAAGCTCGGCAAGGTCATCCTGGAGCTCTAGCGCCGATGGCCGGCAACGCCGTGGATCGGTTCTGGGACGCGCGGCGCCGCGGCGCGTGGGACTCGCTCGTCGCACAGCTCCAGCGCGGAGTCAGCATCACGATGCTGCACGAGAACACCGAGCTCAGCCGCGCTGAGTTCGCGACCTTCCTGCGCGTCATGCACCACGACGCGACGACGACGGTGTACCGCTGCATCGCCGGCCGCGGCCACCAGATCGCCGTGCTCGCCACGATCGCCCGCCCGAAGACGACGTTCGAGTGCGCCGGCTTCTACGACCTGCGCGAGGGCCGCATCGAGGTCGTCCGCGAGATGTGGCTGCCGCGGGGCGGGGCGTCGATGATGGACTTCGTCTGACGTCTTCAGTAGGGCGGCAGCTCCGCCCACCACGTCCCGAGCGTGCGGAACGCGGCCCAGAACGCGCGCTTGGCGGCGTCCTCGTCGAGCGACTCGTCGATGTCCGGGGTGATGAGGACGTCCATGGTCGGCGTCAGTTCCTGGATCTCGCCGGGGCGCCACTCCACGGGGCGGGCGAGCGGCAGCTCGAGCTCGTTCAGCACGGCGAGCGCGTCCTCGCCCATCACGACGACGATCCGCGGCTGCACGATCGCCAGCTCCTCGGCGACGCGCGCGATGCAGGCCGGGTCGGCGAGCGACGCGTCCCCGACCGGGCACTTCACGCACAGCGTGCCGTAGACGGCGAGCGGGTCGATGTCGAGCCGGCGCAGCGACTTGCGCAGCGCCGCGCCGGCGCGCCCGTAGAACGCGACGCCCTCCTCGATCTCCGACACGACGGGCGCGAACTTGAGCAGGAGGATGTCCGCCTGCGGATGCCCGGAGCCGAGCACCGGCATGAGGTTGCCGCGCGGACAGTGCCGGCATCCCTGCACGTCGTGCGTCAGCGCGTTCATCTCGCGAATGGCGCGCTCGAGGTACTTCTCGCGGATCTCGTCGTCAGTGGCCGGCACGGGTCCACCGGGATTCGACGGCGTGGGCGCGTCTCCCTCGCCGTGCATCAGGGCTTGCGCGCGGCGCGCCGGACACGGCGCTGGCGGACCCCGGCGCGAGCCCCCTGCGGGGTTGCCCTGGTCTGCAGGAACTTCAGCGCCTGGACGTAGACGTAGTTCGTCGGCGTGGTGATGATCTGCGCGTCGCGGATCGACTCGAGGAACTCCGCGGGCCCCTCGAAGTCGCGCATGCGCACGCGCGCCGTCCCGAGGCCCTGGGCCACGTGCGCGTCCGACCCCGCACCCGCCGGGATGCGGTACTTCTGGGCGAAGCGCTCGGCCTCCTCGTTGAACGAGCCGATCGCCACGCGCGGGTTGAAGATCTCGATCAGGTCGATGTCCTCGATGATCGTGAGCAGGTGCTCGTAGTCCGGGACGGCGTGCATCCGGTCGAACGGATGCGGCACGTAGACGAGCCCACCCTGGCGCTTGATCTCGGCGACCGTCTCCTCGAGCGTCAGGCCGCGCGGGATCTTGCGCTCGAGGAAGAGGCCGATCACCTCGCCCTGGCTGGCCGTCTTGACCTCCTCGGCGAGGATGACCTTGACCCCGTACTCCTCCGACAGCGCGGCGGCGGCCCTCGCGCCGGAGATCTCGTTGTGCTCGGTCACGGCGATCGCCCCGAGCCCGCGCTCGCGCGCGGTCGCCATCAGGACCTCGACCGGCGTGGCGCAGTCGTGGCTGTGGTCGGTGTGCATGTGCAGGTCGACGTCGATGATCGGCCGCCGGGCCAGCCGCCGGCGGATCGTCGCGTCGCGCTGCGTGCTCTTGCGCCGCGCGGCGAGCTCGCCGTAGAGCGCCTCGACCTCGTCGGCGACGTCGGTCCAAGACCGCGGGACGGCGGCCGCCCGCAGGCGCGCCCGCAGGTCCGCATCGCCGAGCAGCCGGCTGAGCTGCGCGCCGAGCGCCTCGGGGTCGCGCTGGTCGAAGAGCAGCCCGCGAGCGCCCTCGTCGACGACCTCCTCGTAGACGGCCAGGCGCGAGGCGAGCGGGACGGCGCCGGCGGCGCTGGCGCGGGCCAGCAGCCCCGGTTGCGGGGCGGTGCCGGACGAGGCGGCGACGAGCACGTCCGAGCGCGCGAGCAGCGCGTCGACGTCGGTGTGGTCCGGGGCGACGTAGTGCACGCGCTCGCGCAGGTCCGCACGCAGCGGCGTGGACGAGGGGCCGGTCGCGCTGACGACGACGAGCTCCCACGGCTCCTCGCAGGTGACGTGGCGCAGGGCGCGCAGCAGCAGCCGCAGCGCGGGCCGCTCCTCCTCCTCCACGAAGGCGACGCGCAGCGGGTCGCCCTCCTGCCGCGGCGTGCGCGGGAGCGCGGGAGCCGCCGCGCGCAGGAGTCGGTAGCGCGCGGGGAAGTGGCGCTCCATGACGGCCGCGGTCGCCGCATAGCTCGCGGTCCGCGCGTCGAGGCGTCCGAAGACGAGCTCGACGACCTTGCGTGTGACCTGCGTTGCCACGAGGCGCTCGGTGGGCGCGTGGAAGGAGCCGACGTTGAGTGCGCGCGAGGCGCGCAGCGAGGCGCTGGCGATGCTCGGCCCGAACGGCTCGTGCACGTGGCAGAGGTCCAGCGGCGCGCGGTCGAAGAGGTCGGTCAGCGTGCGCGTGACGTCCAGCGGCAGCGCGACGCGCCGGCGACCGGGCAGTGGCGCGAGCGCCTCGCCGACGCTCAGCAGCAGCGGCTCACCGCCGGCGCGACCGGGCAGCTCGTGCGCGCCGGCGCGCACGAGGCGGCGCCCCTCGCGCACGCGCGCCGAGGACCCCGAGGGCGCGACGATCAGGACGCGGTGCCCGCGATCCGTCAGCTCGTCGCTCAGGCGCCGGACGATCTCGTTGACCTCGTGCGGCTGCTCCCACGCGTACGGCGTGACCTGGGCGATGGAGAAGCGCTCGGACACGGAGGCTGAGGATAGAGCCGGGAACGACGACGGCCCGCCGGGGGCGGGCCGTCGCACGGTTCCGGATCGGCGCCCTGGGGCGCCGGGGGCTACGCCTTCGCGACGGCCTTGCGGGCCGGCGCCTTGCGCGCGGCGGGCTTGGCCGCGGCCTTTGCCGGGGCCTTGCGGCCGGCCGGCCGATGGAGCCCACCCACCCCGCCCTTGCCGGCGTACTTGGCGATGAACCGGTCGGTCCACTCGCGCGCCTCGTCGTCGGGCCGCTGGTTGTGCGGCGACTTCATGAGGTACGAGCTGGGGCCGTCGAGCTGGCCGCCGATGCCGTGGTTCAGCGCGAGCTTGCACAGGCGCACCGCGTCGATGACGATGCCGGCCGAGTTCGGGGAGTCCCAGACCTCGAGCTTCATCTCGACGTTCAGCGGCACGTCGCCGAAGGCCTGGCCCTCGAGCCGGATGTGCGCCCACTTGCGGTCGGTGAGCCACGGCACGTAGTCCGAGGGGCCGATGTAGACGTCGTCCTTGGGCAGCGTGTGGCCCATGATCGAGGTCACGGCCTGCGTCTTGGAGATCTTCTTGGACTCCAGGCGCTCGCGCTCGAGCATGTTGTAGAAGTCCATGTTGCCGCCGACGTTCAGCTGCGAGGTGCGCAGCATCTTCACGCCGCGATCATGGAACAGGCGGGCGAGCGTGCGGTGCACGATCGTCGCGCCGACCTGCGACTTGATGTCGTCGCCGACGATCGGCAGCCCGGCCTTCTTGAACTTCTTGTCCCAGTAGTCGCTCGAGGCGATGAACACCGGGATGCAGTTGACGAAGCCGCAGCCGGCCTCGATGACCTGCTCGACGTACCAGCGGGTCGCGTCCTCGGAGCCGACCGGCAGGTAGGAGACGACGACGTCGGTGTTCGTCTCGCGCAGGATCGTGACGATGTCGGCGGTCTCGCCGGGAGCCTTGGTGATCTTCTCCTTGGCGTACTTGCCGATGCCGTCGAGCGTCATGCCGCGGTAGACGGGCGCGCCCAGCGTGCCGGGGACCTTCGCGAACTTCATCGTGTTGTTCGGGTCGGCCCAGATGGCCTTGCCGAGATCCTTGCCGACCTTCGTGCGGTTGACGTCGAAGGCGCAGGTGAACTCGATGTCGCTCACGTGGTAGCCGCCGAGGTCGACGTGCATCAGGCCCGGGACGGGCTGCTTGGGATCGGCGTCCTTGTAGTACTCGACGCCCTGCACGAATGCGCTCGCGCAGTTGCCGACGCCGATGATCGCGACCCGGACCTTGTCCTTCTGGTAGCGGGCCTTGCCGTTCTGCGCTGCGCCGTTGGGCGTCGCAGCCTTGCCGTTGGTGGTGCTCACAGGGGTTCCCTTCTCAGGAGTTCACCGGGACAGACCCCGGGACTGGGGCGGGGTTACAGCCGTTCCGGCAGGGCCGCGGTGGCGATCAGCTGCCTGCGCACGTGCAGGATGCGCTGGATCGTGGTGATGATCCCCATCGCCGCCAGCACGTAGACGGCGGGCGCCAGCAGCGAGAAGTCGCCGAGCCCGAGGCCGCGCGCGAACAGCAGGCCGATCGAGAGCACGACGACACGCGTCGCGCGGCTGCCGATGCCGACCTTGCACTCCACGCCGAGGGCTTCGGCGCGGGCGCGGGTGTAGCTGACCATCACGGACGCGAGGATCGCGATCGCGGTGACCGCGGCCTCGACGTCCTTGCCGTCCTTGGCGAAGGTGTAGGCGACCGCGGTCAGGACGATGCCCTCCTCCATGCGGTCGAGCGTGGAGTCCAGGAACGCGCCGAACGGCGAGCCCTTGCCCGACATCCGCGAGTAGCGCCCATCGAGCGTGTCGCAGACCGACCCGACGATGTACGCGACGCCGCCGAGGATCCAGAGCTCGTTCCACACGAGCACGGCGGACACGATGCACAGCACGAAGCCGGTCATCGAGATCGCGTTCGGCGTCAGGCGCGACTCGATCAGCGCGTTGCGGACGGCCTCGCGGCGCTCGCCCGGCTGCCGCGCGCCGGGCCCGCCTCCGGGAGCCTGTCGGACGGCCATCAGGCGGTGACTCGGACGGGCTCTGCATCGAGCGCGCGCGGGGCCGGCTGCGCGCCCTCGAACGCCCACTGCTCACGCGCCCGCGCCATCTGCGTCGCGGCCGCCCAGGCCGCGCCGGCGGTGATCGCGCCGAGCACCGCGTCGGTGAGGAAGTGGTTGCCGGTGATGACGATGACGAACGTCACGAAGGCGGGGTACAGCGTCCAGAACCAGCGCGTGACAGGGTGCTTGACGAGCAGCGCCAGCGGCACGCCGATCATCAGCGCGAACGCGACGTGCATCGAGGGCACCGCCGCGTACGGGTTGAACAGCGAGTTGACGCCCGCGCTCGTCGGCTGCACGCCGGTGAAGTTGGCGACACTGTCGACGAAGCCCCACTCGGGGAAGAAGCGCGGCGGCGCGGACGGGTAGACGATGTAGCCGACGAGCGCGATCGTCCACGACACCATGAACATGTTGCGCACGAAGTAGAAGCTGCGGTTGTGGCGCAGGTAGATGTACGCCAGCGCGCCGAGCGTGATCGTCACCTGCGCGTTGAGGTAGACCCACGAGGCCGCGTCGCCGATGAAGCTCGTGGCGCCGAAGAAGGACTGGACCTTCGGCTCGATGAAGAAGTGCAGCGAGCGCTCGAGGTCGATGATGTTGCGGCCGTTCTGGAACGCGACGGCCGCGCCGTCCGGTTGGTCGACCCAACCGCGCACGACGCGGTACAGCATGTAGCCCACTTCGAAGAGCACGATCTGCAGAACGACGTCGGGGACGCCATGCGGCAGACGGCGGTCGACGCGGGCGTAGAGCGAACGCACCACCGAGGCCATCGCCCGTAATCCTACCCGGGTCGCCAGCGGCGGTAAACCGCGGGAAACCCGCGAAGCCCCTCCGCGGTCAGGTGCAACGGTCGCTCGTTGCGCGAATCCGGCCGAGCGCGAACCGGATGCCGAGCACCGCCTGACCGGGCTGCGCGAGCCGCACCCGCGTCCACCCGCCCGGCGCCCGCCCGACGCAGCCGGCCCCCGAGGTCAGCGCCCAGTAGGGCGTGAAGCGCACGCGCACGATCGACGTGGCGGCGCGCGGCGTCGTCAGCGTGACGGTGTCGGGGCCGAGTGCGGTGACGCGGACCGGCGGCGTCGCGAGGGGGCGCGCGCCGGCGAGCCGGAACAGCCGCCAGTGTCCCCCGCGCCAGATCTCGCGCAGCCCCGGAACGCGCCCCCTGCGCACCAGCTGCGCCTCGTGTGCGCCGGCCGGGTCGAGCTTGATGTCCGGCAGGGCGATGTAGCGCACCGAGAGGCTGTCGAGCCAGCGCCGGTAGCGCGCGCCGCTGAACGCCGTGCCGTCGTAGAAGATCGGGTTGAGCGTCGTGTCGAGCTGGCGCTCCCAGCCGCGCGCCAGCGGGTGTGCCGGCGGCAGGAAGCGGGTCTCCCAGTGGTTGCCGGTGAACGGCACCTCGATCCGCGACGGGCCCTCGCCCGCGGCGAGCCGGTCGAGCTCGCCGATCAGCGGCCGGTAGTACTCGAGCTCGCTCGAGTCGTCGCCCGCGCCGCGGATCACCGAGCGCACGGGGGCGAGCCACTGCCAGTACAGGAGCGGCAGCGCGATCAGCGCGAGCGCGGTCATCCGGCGGTTCCACAGCGCCCCCACGGCGACCGGGCCGGCGAAGACGGCGGCCAGGCGCACGAGGTTGCCGCCCAGCGCCGTGTCGAGCACGAGGCCCGCGACCAGCGCCGCCGCGTAGAGCGCCGCTCCCGTGCGCAGCTCGCGCTCGGCGCGGGGCAGGATCACGACCAGGATCACCGCGATCGCGAAGCACCAGGCGAACGACGACACGGCGAACGGCTGGACCCCGGACTGCGGGAAGGCGAGCACGATCAGCAGCCCCGGCGCGATCGCCCCGGCGGCGACCCAGACGGCGCCGCGCGCCCGGGCGGGCAGCCACCAGGCGGCGGCGGCGAGCACGAGGAACGCCGCGGCGACAGGGCTCGTGAGCGTCGTGACGACGGCGAGGCCCGCTGCCGCGGGGCGGCGGCGGCGTGCGACGACGAGCGCGGCGAGCCCGGGGCCCAGGCCGGCGGCGAAGGCGAGCTGGCCGCCGAGCAGCGTCGAGGTCACGCCGATGGCGAACCACAGCGCGGCGAGGCTCGCCTGCGGCTCGTCCCAGTGGGCGCGCGCGAGCCGCTCGAAGCACCACGCCGCGAGCACGACGCCCGCCGCGGCGACGATCTGCGGCGAGAGCAGGGCCGCCAGCGGCGGCATCAGCACGCTGTAGCCGGGCAGCGCATGCCCCGCGTACCAGCCCTGCTCCCAGATCGCGAACGGCGCGTGCGCGGCGAGGGCGGCGCGGTACTCGTGGGCGGCGAGGTCCGGCGTCGGCGGGTCGCCGAGCACCCAGAGCAGCGACAGCAGCGCCGTCAGGGGCCAGGTCGGCAGGCGCGTGAGCCGCTCCACGGGGGCCTCAGGCGGGGCCGGCCGCGGGCCCGGTGAGGAAGTCGGCCACGGTGTCGATCACGTCGGGGCGATCCAGCCACGGCCAGTGCCCGGCGTCGGGAAGGTGGATCGTCCGCGCCGGGCCGCCCAGCGCGTCGGCGTAGGCGTCGGCGAAGCGGGCGGGGATGTACGGGTCGGCGTCGCCCCACACGACGAGCGCCGGGCAGGTGATCGCCCCGAGGCGGGTGCCCGCGCCGGCGAGCTTGTCCTCCGGGCTCGTGCGGTACAGCTGCAGGATCGCCCGCTGCGTGCCCTGGTCGAAGTGGGCCATGGTGGCGTCGAGAAACGCGTCCGGCAGCGGTCCCGGGGTGGCGTTCGCCTCGCGCGAGAGCTGCTTGAGGCCGATCCGCGTCGTCGCGCCGATGACCGTCTCGCCGACGACCCGCCGGCGCCACAGGCGCGCGATCCGGTGCCAGCGGTAGCCGGGCAGGAAGGGGACCGCGTTGATCACGACGAGTCGCTCGACCCGCTCGGGGAAGCGCATCGCCCACAACAGCCCCACGGCGCCCCAGTCGTGCACGACCAGGCGCACGCGCTCGACGCCGACGAGCTCGAGGTAGCGCTCGATGAAGCGCTCGCAGCCCTCCATCGTGAAGTCCAGATCGCCGCGCTTGCCGCTGCGCCCGAAGCCGAGCAGATCGGGCGCCAGGCCTCCGGTGCGTTCCAGGAACGCCGGCCAGTCGTCGCTGCTCGTCGGGACGCCGTGCAGGTACAGGACGGGGGCTCCGTCGGCGTCGGGGGCGGGCGCCGAGCGCCAGAACACCGGCTGTCCGTCGATCCCGCCCGTGTGCTCGGTGATCGCGGGCATCGGGGCGCGGCACGATACCGTCCCGCCGCGTGAGCGCCCGCCAGGCAACCGTCCCCCGCGCGGCGTGGAAGCGCCCGCCGGCGCGTCGCGTGCGGGCGATCCGCTCGCGGCTGCGCGAGCTCTACGGCACGCCGGTGATGGCCCCGCACGAGGATCCGCTCGCCGAGCTCGTCCTGACGGTCCTCTCCCAGTCGACGAACGACCGTAACCGCGACGTCGCCTTCCTGCGCCTGCGCGAGCGCCTGGACTCCTGGGAGGCGGTGCGCGACGCGCCCGTCGCGGAGATCGAGGAGGCGATCCGCCCGGGCGGGATCTCGAAGGTGAAGTCGGCGCGGATCAAGGCGATCCTCGAGGCGGTCGGCGAGGATCTCGACCTGGCCTGGATGCGCGACGCGCCGGTCGAGGAGTCCCGCGCGTATCTCTGCGCCCTTCCGGGTGTCGGGCGCAAGACGGCGGCCTGCGTGCTGCTCTTCGCCTACGGGCTGCGCGACATCCCCGTGGACACGCACGTCTCGCGGGTCGGCACGCGGCTCGGGCTCTTCCGCCCGGGCGCGCCGTTCGAGGAGCTGCACGACGAGCTCCTGCGGCTGACCCCGCCGGGTGCCGAGCTCGAGCTCCACGTGAACATGCTCCGCCACGGACGGCGCACGTGCCACGCCCAGCGCCCCGCCTGCCGCGCGTGCGCGCTGCGCCGGATGTGCCCGGGGCGCCTGGCATGAGCCGCGTCGCGCTCGCCACGTGCCGCGAGCTGCCCGACCTCGACGACGACGACCAGCTGATCGCCCCGGCGCTCGCGGCGCTCGGCATCACGGCGACGCCGGCGATCTGGGACGACCCGGCGGTGGACTGGGCGGCGTTCGACCTCGTCGTCGTGCGCAACACGTGGGACTACGTCGCGCGGCTGCCCGCGTTCCTGGCGTGGGCGCGGTCGCTGCCGCGCCTGGTCAACCCGGCCGCGGTCCTCGCCTGGTCGACCGACAAGCGCTACCTCGCCGAGCTGCACGACGCCGGCCTGCCGGTCGTGCCGACGTGGTTCCTGGCCGCCGGCGAGGTGCTTCCCGCCGTCGGCGAGCTCGTGGTCAAGCCGTCCGTCGGCGTCGGGTCGATCGGCGCGCGCCGCTTCCGGGAGGCGGAGCACGAGGCGGCGGCGGCGCACGCGCGTGCGCTCGAGGCCGACGGCCGCGTCGCGATGGTCCAGCCCTATCTGCGCGGGGTCGAGGACGGACGCGGCGAGACCGCGCTGATCGTCCTCGGCGGCGAGCTCTCGCACGCGATCCACAAGAGCCCGCTGCTCGGGGGCGAGCCCGCGGAGACGTTCGCGGACGGGCTCTACCTGCTCGAGCGCGTCGCCCCGCGCGAGCCCACGGCGGCCGAGCGCGCGGTCGGCGAGCGCGTCCTCGCCTGGGTGACGGAGCGCTTCGGCCCGCTGCCGTACGCGCGGATCGACGTGATCCCCGGCCCGCCCGCCGCTGACGAGGAGCCCGTCGTCCTGGAGGTCGAGCTCGTCGAGCCGTCCCTGTTCCTCGGGACGGCGCCGGGCGCGCCGGAGCGCCTGGCTGCCGTGCTCGCGGCGGCCCTGGGCTGAGCGGCGCGCAGCGACCGCGTGGCGGCCGCTGCGAAGATCTACTACACTCTGACTCAGATTTTGCGCGACGGCCAGCTCAACGGCCGGTGACGCGCCTCCCCCTGGACACCAGCGCACCCGCGAAGGAGCACCACCGAATCATGGGCAAGATCATCGGCATCGACCTCGGAACGACGAACTCCTGCATGGCGGTGCTGGAGGGCGGCGAGCCGACGGTCATCGAGAACTCCGAGGGCGGCCGCACGACCCCCTCCGTCGTCGCCTTCACCGCCTCCGGCGAGCGCCTGGTCGGCACCGTCGCCAAGCGCCAGGCCGTGACCAACCCGACGAACACCGTCTTCTCCATCAAGCGCTTCATGGGCCGCAAGGAGGCCGAGGTGCGCGAGGAGGAGTCGATCGTCCCGTACAAGGTCGTCTCGGGCTCCAACGGCGACGCGCGGGTCGAGGCCGGCGGCAAGGAGTACAGCCCGCCGGAGATCAGCGCGATGATCCTCGCCAAGCTCAAGGCCGACGCCGAGGCCTACCTCGGCGAGTCCGTCGACGGCGCCGTCATCACCGTCCCCGCGTACTTCAACGACGACCAGCGCCAGGCGACCACCGACGCCGGCAAGGTCGCCGGCCTGGACGTCAAGCGCATCATCAACGAGCCGACCGCGGCCTCGCTCGCCTACGGCCTGGACAAGGACACCGACCAGACGATCCTCGTCTTCGACCTCGGCGGCGGCACGTTCGACGTGTCCGTCCTGGAGATCGGCGACGGCGTCTTCGAGGTCAAGGCGACCGCCGGCGACAACCATCTCGGCGGCGACAACTTCGACAAGGCGATCGTCGACTGGCTGGCGGGCGAGTTCCGCAAGGACCAGGCGATCGACCTGACCGCCGACCCGATGGCCCTGCAGCGCCTCTACGAGGCCGCCGAGAAGGCCAAGATCGAGCTGTCGACGGCGCAGGAGACGCAGATCAACCTGCCGTTCATCACCGCCGACGCCGCCGGTCCCAAGCACCTCGACACGCGCCTGACCCGCTCGAAGCTCAGCGAGCTGACGGCCGACCTGATCGACCGCGTGGTCGCCCCGGTCCGCCAGGCGCTCGACGACTCCAAGGAGAAGGGCGCCGCCGCGATCGACCACGTCGTCCTCGTCGGCGGCATGACCCGCATGCCGGCCGTGCAGGAGAAGGTCAAGGAGCTCACCGGCAAGGAGCCGCACCGCGGCGTCAACCCGGACGAGGTCGTCGCCGTCGGCGCGGCCATCCAGGCGGGCGTCCTGGCGGGCGACGTCAAGGACGTCCTGCTGCTCGACGTCACCCCGCTGACGCTCGGCATCGAGACCAAGGGCGGCGTCATGACGCGGCTCATCGAGCGCAACACGACGATCCCGACCCGCAAGTCGGAGGTCTTCTCGACGGCCGAGGACAACCAGCCGTCGGTCGAGATCCACGTCCTGCAGGGCGAGCGCGACATGGCCCAGAACAACAAGTCGCTGGGCAAGTTCCAGCTCACCGGCATCCCGCCGGCGCCGCGCGGCGTGCCGCAGATCGAGGTCACCTTCGACATCGACGCCAACGGCATCCTCGCCGTCTCGGCGAAGGACCTGGGCACCGGCAAGGAGCAGAAGATCGAGATCAAGGCGGGCTCCGGCCTGGCCGACGACGAGATCAAGCGGATGGTGCAGGACGCCGAGGCGCACGCCGAGGACGACCGCAAGGCCCGCGAGCTCGCCGAGGCGCGCAACAACGCCGAGAACGCGGCCTACCAGGCCGAGCGCCAGCTCAAGGAGCTCGGTGAGCAGGTCGACGAGAGCTCGAAGACCGAGATCGAGGCGGCCATCAAGGACGTCCGCGAGGCGCTCGACGGCGACGACGCGAACGCGATCAACGCCAAGGCCGAGGCGCTGCAGGTGGCCTTCCACAAGGTCTCCGAGGCCATGTACGAGCGCGCCCAGCAGGAGCAGGCCGCGTCGGGCAACGGGGCGTCCGCCGAGGGCTCGGCCGAGGCCGAGGAGGAGGTCGTCGACGCCGAGGTCGTGGACGAGGGCAAGTGACGATGAGCGACACGCCCGAGACCACCCGGCCCGGCGACGAGGCCGAGGACGAGCGCGTGCGCGAGGTCGGCAGCGACCCGCCGGCGCAGGACGAGGCCACGGAGGGCGACGAGCCCTCCGGCGAGCCGGAGCACGAGGCCGTCGCGCCCGCCGAGCCCGACTACAAGGACCAGTGGCTGCGCGCCGTCGCCGAGCTCGACAACGTGCGCAAGCGCGCGCGCCGCGACGCCGGCCTGGCCGAGACGCGCGGCGCCTCGCGCCTGGCGCGCGAGCTGCTGCCCGCGCTCGACAACCTCGAGCGCGCACTGGCGGCCGCCGAGGCCCAGCCCGAGAACGCCGACCACCACCTGACGGACGGCATCCGCCTCGTCCAGCAGGATCTGCTGGCCGCGCTCGGCCGGGCGGGGATCGTGCAGGACTCGCCGCTCGGCGAGCCCTTCGACCCCCACGTCCACGAGGCCGTCGCGCAGGCGCCGGTCGACGGCGCGCAGACCGGCACGATCGTCGAGGTCTACTCCCCCGGCTACCACCTGGGCGACGACGTCCTGCGCGCCGCCAAGGTGGTCGTGGCCGCCTAGCGGCACGAGGACGGCCATGGCCCAGGGCGACCTCTACAAGACGCTCGGCGTCGACAAGAAGGCGACACCCGAGGAGATCAAGAAGGCCTACCGCAAGCTCGCGCGCCAGTACCACCCGGACACGAACGCCGGCGACGCGAAGGCGGAGGAGCGCTTCAAGGAGATCTCCGCGGCCTACGACGTCCTCTCCGACCCCGACAAGCGCAAGCAGTACGACCGCGGCGGGCTGTTCGGCGGGTTCGGCCAGGGCGGCGCCGGGCAGCCCGGTCCGGCCGGGGCCGGGTTCGACACGACGACCTTCGGCGACATCTTCAGCAACCTCTTCGGCGGCGAGGGCCAGCGCGGCGGCGGCCGCGGGCGCCCGCGCCCCGAGCGCGGCGCCGACCTCGAGGCCGAGGTCAGCCTGAGCTTCGACCAGTCGCTGGCCGGCATCCAGGTCCCGCTGACCCTGACGATGGCCGCGCCCTGCGACACCTGCCACGGCACGGGCGCCAAGCCCGGCACGACGCCGAAGGTCTGCCCCCGCTGCCAGGGCCGCGGCATCGAATCCGAGGGTCAGGGCCTCTTCTCGATCTCCCAGCCCTGCTCGCGCTGCCATGGGACCGGCACCGTCATCGAGGACCCGTGCCCGACCTGCCGCGGCGCCGGCCAGGTCCAGAAGGCCAAGAAGCTGCGCGTCAACGTGCCCGCCGGCGTCAAGGACGGCTCGCGCGTGCGCATCGCGGGCAAGGGCGAGCCCGGGCGCAACGGCGGGCCCAACGGCGACCTCTACGTGCTCACGCGCGTCGCGGCCTCGCCCGTGTTCAAGCGCAAGGGCGACAACGTCGAGATCGAGGTGCCGCTGACGATCCCGGAGGCCGTGCGCGGCGCCGAGGTGGAGGTGCCGACGCTGCGCGGCAGCAAGAAGCTGCGCGTCCCGCCCGGGACCAGGCACGGCACCGTCCAGCGCCTGCGCGGCGAGGGCCCGCCGAAGCTCGGCGGCAAGAGCAACGGCGACATCCACTACCGCTTCCTGATCGACGTCCCCTCGACGCTCGACGCCGAGCAGTCCGACCTCATCGACAAGCTCTCCGAGACCATGAACGGCTCCGACCCTCGCGCGAAGCTCTTCGCGCAGGCGGGCCGTGAGGCAGCGGCATGACCATGCAGCGGCGGACCACCACGCGGATCACCGTCGACGCGCAGCGCGGTGTCTTCATGATCTCCGTCGCGGCCGAGCTCGCCGAGATGCACCCGCAGACGCTGCGCATGTACGAGCAGCGCGGGCTGATCCAGCCGCAGCGCTCGCCGAAGGGCACGCGCCTGTACTCGCAGGCCGACGTCGAGCGCCTGCGCCGCATCCAGGCGATGACGACCGAGCTCGGCTTGAATCTCGCCGGCGTCGAACGCGTTCTCGCGCTCGAGGAGCAGCTGGAGCGGACTCGGGCTCGGCTGGCGGCGCTGGAGGAGCGGTCGCGGCTCATGCGGGAAGAGATGGAGGTCGAGCTCGAGGCTGCTCGGCGGACTCTGCGCGGGGAGCTTGTGCACGTGCCGCGCGGTTCGACGGCAGTCGTTCGGGTTGCTCGCGGGTCTCGCGGCGCCTGAGGCCATCCGAACTGGCCCGCCCGCCCGCAGGACATCCGTACAGGACCCCTCACGCGTGCGCCCTCAAGCATCCGCGATCCCTCGCTCGGCGGAGTGGTGCACGCCTCGTTGGGTCGTTCGGTTTCGCCTGACGTTCGCGTGGTCTGACGTCGCCGCTCGGCTGGTCTCTACCCGCCGTGTGTCAGGCCGGTGTACTTCAGCTTGAAGGTCGCCGGCCGCTGGGATGCGGCCGAGCATTCGGGGGCCTTGCTCGTGGCCGTCACCGTGGCCGTGATCGACTTCTTGAAGCGGACCGTGCCCGTGACGGCGACGTGCACGACGTAGTAGTGGTGGTCGCGCGAACTCTGCGTCTGGATGTCGTTGTGGGTGCTGAATCGCCCGGTCCTGCGGTCGGGCTGGGCCGGTCCGAGCGTCGCCGCGCGCAGCCCGCGCTGGATCGCCGAGCACCTCGCGCGCAGGACCTGCAGCACGAGGTTGCGCCCTGTCACGGCGGAGCGGGCGGTCGCCGAGCACGCCGACTTCGAACACTGCCTGTAGGTCGGAATGCCGCCGGGGTTCGCGGCGAGCGAGGCCGTGGTGGCGGCGATCGCAAGGCTGCAGCCGAGCAACCCGGCGCGTGCGAGGAGGCGACGGAGCATCGCCGGCACGCTACCACCGCCTCGCCGGTCCGAGCGCCGCATACGGCCCGCCGGCCGGCGGCGCCTTGCGAATAGATCTAAGTCAGCTACACTCAGATCTGTGAATCCCGAACGCTTCACCGTCAAGACCCAGGAGGCCGTGCAGGCGGCCGTGTCGCTGGCCGCCCGGCACCGCAACCCGCAGGCCATGCCCGAGCATCTCCTGCTCGCGCTCCTCGATCAGGAGCAGGGCGCCGTTCCGGCCGTGCTGCGCCGCGCCGGCGCCGACCCGGACGCACTGCGCACGCGCGTCGAGGCGACGCTCGCCGGGCTGCCCACGATGGGCTCCGGCGGCGAGGCCTCGCAGGTCTCCAGCGAGCTCGTCCAGGCGCTCCAGCGCGCCGAGGCCGTGATGCGCGACATGGGCCACCAGTTCGTCTCGGTCCACCACGTGCTGCTCGCCCTCGCCGAGCAGGAGGGCACGCAGGCCGCGACCGCGCTTCGCGCCGCCGGCGCCACCCCCGACGCGCTGCGCGCGGCGATCCTCGAGGCCGTCGGCCCGCACGGCGTCAGCGACCCGAACGCGGAGGAGCGCTTCGAGGCCCTCCAGCGCTACGGCATCGACCTCACCGAACGCGCCGCGGACGGCAAGCTCGACCCGGTGATCGGGCGTGACGACGAGATCCGCCGCGTCATCCAGGTCCTCAGCCGCCGCACGAAGAACAACCCGGTGCTGATCGGCGAGCCGGGCGTCGGCAAGACGGCGATCGTCGAGGGGCTCGCCCAGCGGATCGTCTCCGGCGACGTCCCCGAGTCGCTCAAGGGCCGGCGCGTCATGTCGCTCGACATCGGCGCGATGATCGCCGGCGCCAAGTACCGCGGCGAGTTCGAGGACCGGCTGAAGGCCGTCCTCAAGGAGATCCAGGACGCGGGCGGCGAGATCATCCTCTTCATCGACGAGCTGCACACGATCGTCGGCGCGGGCGCCGCGGAGGGCGCCGTCGACGCCGCCAACCTGCTCAAGCCGATGCTCGCGCGCGGCGAGCTGCGCGCGGTCGGCGCCACGACGCTCGACGAGTACCGCAAGCACATCGAGAAGGATGCCGCGCTCGAGCGCCGCTTCCAGCCCGTGATGGTCGGCGAGCCCTCCGTCGAGGACACGATCGCGATCCTGCGCGGCCTGCGCGAGCGCTACGAGGAGCACCACAACGTCCGCATCCAGGACTCCGCGCTGATCGCCGCCGCGACCCTGTCGGATCGCTACATCGCCGACCGCTTCCTGCCCGACAAGGCGATCGACCTCATCGACGAGGCCGCTGCGCGCGTGCGCATCGAGATCGACTCGGTGCCCGAGGAGATCGACGAGGTCGAGCGGCGCATCCTCCAGCTCGAGATCGAGAAGACCTCGCTCGCCAAGGAGGAGGACAGGGCCTCCAAGGACCGCCTCGACGCGCTCGATCGCGAGCTCGCCGAGCTGCAGGAGCGCGCGGCGGGCATGAAGGCCGAGTGGCAGGCGGAGAAGGACCGGATCGCCGGGGCCGACGAGGTGCGCCAGCGCCTCGGCGAGGCCCACCGCGAGCTCGAGCGCGCGACCCGCGAGGGCGACCTCGAGCGCGCCGCGCAGCTGCGCCACGGCGAGATCCCCGACCTCGAGCGCCGCCTGCAGGAGGCCCAGGCCGCCGCCGACGAGGAGGCCGGCGCGGACGCGGGCTTCTTCAAGGAGCATGTCGACGCGGAGGACATCGCCGAGGTCGTCGCCCGCTGGACCGGCATCCCCGTCAGCCGCATCGAGGAGTCCGAGACGGCCAAGCTCGTCCACATGGAGGAGCGCCTGCACCAGCGCGTCATCGGCCAGGACGAGGCCGTCGAGGCCGTCGCCGGCGCCCTGCGCCGCTCGCGCGCCGGGCTCCAGGATCCCGACCGCCCGATCGGCTCGTTCCTCTTCCTCGGCCCGACCGGCGTCGGCAAGACCGAGCTCGCCCGCGCGCTCGCCGAGTTCATGTTCGACAGCCAGGACGCGATGATCCGCATCGACATGTCGGAGTACATGGAGAAGCACTCCGTGTCCCGGCTCGTCGGCGCGCCCCCCGGCTACGTCGGCTACGAGGAGGGCGGCCAGCTGACCGAGGCCGTCCGCCGGCGCCCCTACTCCGTCGTCCTGCTCGACGAGCTCGAGAAGGCCCACAGCGACGTCTTCAACACGCTGCTCCAGGTGCTCGACGACGGCCGGCTGACCGACGGTCAGGGTCGCACCGTGGACTTCAAGAACACCGTCCTGATCATGACCTCGAACGTCGGCTCGGGGACGGGCGACCACATGGCCGCCGTGCAGGCGCACTTCAAGCCGGAGTTCATCAACCGGCTGGACGACATCGTCGAGTTCCGGTCACTCACCCGCGAGCAGATCGCCGCGATCGTCGACCTTCAGGTCGCACGGCTGATCGAGCGCGTGCGGCTGCGCGGCATCGCGGTCGAGCTGACCGACGAGGCACGCACGCTGATCGGCGACCTCGGCTACGACCCGACGTACGGCGCCCGCCCGCTCAAGCGCGTCATCCAGAAGCGGCTCGTCGACCCGCTCGCGATCGGGATCCTCGAGGGCCGCTTCGGCGAGGGTGACCTCATCCGGGTCGACGCGGCCGACGGCGAGCTCACGCTGAGCGCCGTGACCGGTGCGGCCGGCGCCGATCGCGAGCCGGCCGGCAGCGCGGTGGCCTGAGCGCGCCGCGGTGCAACCTTCGCGCCGCGTCCGGCGTGGCGAACGTCGCCTCCTGCGGCGCCTTCGTCGCGTGGTCCGACCTCAGCGTCCACAGCGGCCGCTCGCCGGAGGCCACGATCACCGCCGGCTGAGCGCGCGCTACGCTCGCCGCCGATGGCCGAGAGCCCTGATCTGCGCGCCTCGGACGCCGACCGCGAGCGGACGGCCGACACGCTGCGCCGCAGCGCGGGCGACGGGCGGCTGGAGACCGATGAGCTCGACGAGCGCCTGACGCGCGTCTACGCCGCGCGCACCCTGGGCGAGCTGGCGGCGCTCACGGCCGACCTGCCCGCGCCGCCGGCGGTGCCGGTCCCGCGCCGCGAGGCGACCCGGCAGCTGCGCGCGCGCTACGGCGGCCTGCTCTTCCCCCCGCTGGTCTGCACGCTGATCTGGCTCGCGGCCGGCGCGGACGGCTCCTTCTGGCCGATCTGGGTCTTCCTCGGGTGCGGCATCGCGGCGCTCGCCGGGATCCTCGGCGTCGACGAGCACGACCGCCGCCGCGGGCGCGACCGTCGCCGGCGGATGGCGCCCCCGCCGCCCCCGCCGCTCCCCCCGGGCTCGGGGCCGCCTGGCCCGTCGCCACCGCCGGGCGACTGATCAGTGCTTCGCGCTGATCGTCAGCGTGAAGCGGTCGTACGGGAAGTGGGTGTTCTGCGTCGCCTTGACGTAGCGCTTCTGCGCGTCGTACTGGAGGGTCCAGGTGCCCGAGCGCGGGAAGAACGGGAACAGCTTGCGCAGCGCCGAGCGCTTGATGGTGCCGCACGGCGTGCTGCCCGCGCCGATCGCGACGGTCCGCTTCAGCCGGCCCTTCGGATCGATGTAGTGCACGTACACGGTCGGCATCGGCTGCCCGGCCGCGGTCGCCGTCCCGAACCCGTAGGCGATGAAATGGACCTTGAGCGTGCGCGGGTCGCCCGAACCGGGCGTGAAGTCGCCGAAGACGGTCGCGGCCTGGAAGCTGCCGGTCGCGGCGACGTCGGCCTGGCGCACCTCGACGCTGTAGGTGCCCGTGTGGGCTCCCGGTCCCGAGTCGGGTGGAACCGGCACCGGGATGCGCTTGACGAGCGTCCCGTCGTCGGCGGCGTTGCCGACGTCGACGACTCCGCCCTGCACGAGCACCGTGTACTGCTCGCCGGGGGTGAAGCCGGCGCCCGTGATCGTCACGATTCCGGCCGGCGAGGCCTCATAGCACGCGCGGTCGAGCGTGACCGTCGCCGCGCTCGCCGCCGCGGGCGCGCAGGCGCACAGCGCGACGGTCGCCGCAGCGATGGCTGTCCGTGCCGGTGCGCTCCGCATCGCAGGGCAGGATGACGGATCATGATCCGGCACGCGCCAGGCGCGACGTGCGCGAATCGGGTAGAACCCGCGCCAACGATCATGGAGGCGAGATGCCGACGTACATCATGCTCTCGACACTGACGCCCGAAGGTGTGGCGACGGTGAAGAACAACCCGCAGCGCATCCGCGAGGTGAACAAGGAGGTCGAGCAGCTCGGCGCCACAGTCAAGGCGCAGTGGTCGACGCTCGGCCGGTTCGACTTCATCAACGTCGTCGAGGCGCCGGACGACACGACGATGGCGCGCGTGTCGCTGGAGCTCGGGTCGCGCGGCACGGCGACCTACGAGACGCTGATCGCGATCCCGGTCGACGACTTCATCGCCGCGCTCTGACGGCGCGGCGCCGCGCCCGGTGAAGGTTCTCGTCGTCGGCGGCGGCGGCCGCGAGCACGCGATCGTGCGTGCGCTGGGTCGCTCGCCGCGTGCGCCGGAGGTGCTCTGCGCGCCGGGCAACCCCGGGATCGCGGCGGACGCCCGCACGTTCGCCGTCCCCGCGCACGACGTCTGCGGGCTCGTCGAGCTGGCCCGCGCCGAGGCGGTGGACCTCGTCGTCGTGGGCCCGGAGGTCGCGCTGATCGCCGGGCTCGTCGACGCGCTCGACGCGGTGGGCATCCCGGCGTTCGGCCCGGTGCGCGAGGCCGCCCGGCTCGAGGGCTCGAAGGCGTTCGCGAAGGAGGTCATGGCCGCGGCGGGCGTCCCGACGGCGGCCTGGACGACCGTCGCGGACGTCGCGTCCGGGCTGGCGGCCGTGTCCTCGTACCCGGTCGCGATCAAGTTCGACGGCCTCGCCGCCGGCAAGGGGGTGGTGATCGCCTCGGACGAGGCGCAGGCGCGGGCGGCGCTCGAGGCCTTCCTGGTCGAGCGCCGCTACGGCGCGGGCGTCGTCGTCGTCGAGGAGTTCCTCGTCGGCGAGGAGGTCTCGCTGTTCGCGCTCTGCGACGGCGAGCGCGCCGTCGCGATGACGCCGGCCCGGGACTACAAGCGGATCTTCGACGGCGACGAGGGCCCGAACACCGGCGGGATGGGCTCCTACTCGCCGGTCGCCGGCGTCGACGCGAAGCGTGCCGCGCAGATCGCCGCGCGCGTCCACCAGCCGGTCGTCGACGAGCTCGCGCGCCGCGGCACGCCGTTCCACGGCGTCCTCTACGCCGGGCTGATGCTGACCGCGGAGGGCGTGCGCGTGATCGAGTTCAACGCGCGCTTCGGCGACCCCGAGACGCAGGTCGTCCTGGCTCGCCTGCGCACTCCGCTCGCCCACGTGCTGCACGCGGCTGCGACCGGTCGCCTCGCCGACCTCGAGGATCTGCGCTGGCGCGACGGCGCCGCGGTCACCGTC